>QQTW01003256.1_pt1 | contig 11965 bp, 14 predicted proteins | sample 1904831 | NCBI WGS metagenome assembly QQTW01 (sample SAMN09435610, study PRJNA476489) | Subsurface metagenome, whole genome shotgun sequencing project. | reverse complement strand
CAGATATATTCAGGGAATGGATCCGTAAAGCAAAAACGCCATATACCGAATATGCCGCAAGCTTTCCAAACGCAACCATGCTCGTACGGAGGGAAGCAGAGCGGAACATTCTTTTTCGGCAATTCTTAGATCAGATGCGGGACAACGAACGCTCCAAGAGATTGGGATGGGATACTTACCTCAAGGCACCGATAACACGTTTACAACGGTATGGTCTGCTTCTGTCAACGGTGTATAAAAACATGGTGCAGGACACGGAAGAGAAGAAGAATCTGCATATGGCTATCGAAGAGATCAAAGCTGTCACACTTGAATGCGATGCACGAGTTGCTGAGATGTCGAAGAAAGTTGACTTAGCTGAACTGTCTAACAAATTATCTCTCAGACCTAACATGGTTGGAGTCGAGCTTAATCTCACCCATCTGGGCCGGGAACTATTGTTCCGTGGCGATTTGCAGAGAATGGGAGACAAACGTTTTAACTTGGTAGACACACATGCAGTCTTGTTCGATCATTATCTGGTTCTCGCCAAAACAATGTCTTCGAAGGATGGTGTTGGGGGGCTGAAGTACGAGAAATATGATGTCTCCAAATTGGTCAGTCCGCTCCTGAAAACGAGAAGTGGCGTTCTAACGACTCTAGCCCATACCGATGGATCTCTTGGTCCTAGAAAACACAAATGACGATCCTGTAGTCAAGTCATCCGTCAAAGGTATCACGTCGACCACTATCGCGCCTCGAACCTCTACTCCTCAAGACAGCCGACTTGGGCGAACAATATCTAACCAAAACGGCGCCGGTCCCGGTACTCTGGCGCACACAAACACCAGTTCATCGGTTGCCTCTGTCAGCACGAATAGCTCAGGCAGGACGTTATTGGTTGCCAACACCGCAATCGATAGCCCTAAAGACGAGAAGATATTGTACCCATTCCGGATCAAGCACCTCGGCAAGTCTGAAGTTTATACCCTGTTTGCGCCGACAGCACAAAATCGACAGGATTGGTGTGACAAGATCCTCGAAGCCAAGACTAGACATGCCGCGTCATTGTTCGCGCAAAACGCCGAGCCCATACGGTTGAAGGTCTTGGCTGATGCTGCATTTTCCTACGACGCCATGTCCGGGGGCGCACGACAATTGGTCATACGGGGCACGCCGCTTGACAGGGCTATTCGTGAGGTTGAGGAAATCTATGGCCCACCGGAACGGCAGTTACCAATTTGCCGAGCAGCTGTCAATTGTGCTACTGCCTTTATACAGCCTTATGGGAAGCCAATGGTAGCAGTTGGGACTGATTATGGCGTCTTTATATCTGAGTATGACAAACCACGAGGCTGGGTCAGGGTAGGTCGAACTAGCAGTTAACGGACTGCATCATGCTGACATGTTACAAGGCCATACCCCAGTCGCGGGTGACACAGATAGCGGTTCTGGAAGAGTTCAGCCTCTTCCTGCTCATTGCGGAGAAATCACTCATAGCGTACCATCTTGATGCCGTATGCCCTGTCGGTGGGCAACAACTGCAAAGTGATTCAGCCCGCCGAGCACCGCAGAAACTCTCCGGCAATAGAGACGTTGGTTTCTTTGCAACCGGGCGAATGAAAGATCGCACCCTCGTATTCTACAAGAAGCGTGAGGGCGTCTCGTCGATATTCAAGGTAATCTTCTCTACCATGTTTTCTTCCTGCAACCTACTAACCCTTGTATTCCAAGGTTCTTGAACCAGTGTACCAGAAGTCAACCGAAAGAAGATCTCGCTTTACAGCTTCCCTATCTCGCCGTGGCACAACCGAGTTCTTCCGTGACTTTGACGACTTCTATATCCCCACCGACACCTATACCTTGAACCTCTTTCACTCCTCACTCGCCATCTCCACATCCCGCGGCATTGAAGTCCTCACCCTAGACAAGAAACTGCCTCTCTCAATTCCCGACACAAAAGCCCCTCATGTCAGCACCATCGCCGCGCGCATCAAAGACCTCAAACCCCTGGGCATGTTCCGACTCAGTGACAGCGAATTCTTGCTCGCATACGAAGAGTGCGCGGTATACATCAACAAGCACGGCGATGTATCAAGAAGCGTCATCATGGAATTCGTCGGCAAAGCCAAAGCAGCCACCGTCTATGGTCCGTACATCTTACTCTTTGACAGCGACTTTGTCGAAGTCAGAAATGCGCAAAACGGCAGGTTACGGCAAGTGATCGCGGGGCGGGACGTCAAGTGTCTCGACGACGGACTGGGTGGAGGGAATAATTACACTGGCGTTGCCGGCGCCTATGGTGACCCCAAGGGTCGTACGGTGAAGATCAGCCTCCAGCATCCCGAACACGAACGGACGCAGCTTGTCGTGGAGCTGGTCATCAACGAGGGGCAGAAAGAGTAGGATATCTTCTTAACGATAATGTGGGGGTTTCGGTCATTTAGGAGTGTTGATTTTTTTTCAGGTTCGTGCATACTGTTGGTTAGATTGTTGTCATATTTCACATATCCGCGGTACGCAACATGGCCTGGGTTTTGATTGGGATACCAAATACGAGTATTTGGACGTTGGTGTATGAACGATCTCCTCTTTGCCTTCTTTCACTTGATCTAAGCGGGCAGGGGCACGACGAATGTCGTGGAGTGCCAACCTCGTGTGTTAGTACGCCGCATATTCAAACAGGATAATGGATACATACCTTAGTCTTCTACTTAGAGGCTAAGTACTCAGGCAATGACGGCCAAGCTTTGTATACTCTATATTAGCACAAAGTGTACCGAACTCAGCCCCACAGATCTACGACTGACAACACATCCTACATCACAGCTTCTTCGATTGAAAACATAAGAGGTGCTCGTTGATCTGACTACGCAATTCTATTTGCTGGTATTAGCTGGGCGACTTCCAATCATGGTGGTGCATGTATTACCTGGAGCTTTACGCTGCTCATGGTCTGGGGGCCGTTTTTGCCGTTCAGCCTTGACAGATTGATTGCACGGTACCTTAGTGGCGATGCGCGGTTGCACCCATGCATGCGATGCATGATCCATCGTACTTTTACCTTAGGTACCTTAAGGTATTGTGTTCTCCGACCTGCAGCTTTCTATGATAAGAGACTCGCGTTTTGGCTAGATATTGTGTGGCTATGTCTATTGCTTTTGATGTCAGGCTGGTTCTCCAGTCTCACACAACTTTCTGTACGCTCATGCTTTCGTATTCCTATCAGCGAAATCTTCAACGGTAGCATTGTTCAGCAACAATGATGCGCTCGTTGATCACTCCATGGCTTGCTGTTCTCTTTTCCACTCTCTGCTACGCCGACCATCTCGCGCAGGTACCTATTAATGTTGATATTGGTATTTCTGAGCCTGCACATCTCGCAGTCTGTGACTCCACACTGAATCTTGCATCTCACATGACAGAGAAATCTTTGCATACGACACTGGCATCCTCTCCATCGAGCATACAATCATCCTCCTTCTTGTCAACGACTCCAGCCCCAGGACAGACTCTGTCACCCACACCGGCTCTGACACTTGCAAGCACGATGCTAGCTGCTCCACGAAGTACTCCCGACCTGGCGCTCTCAGTCCATTCCAACCCGCCGAATGATCCTGCAGCAGACGCTGCGGAACCTCCATCAACAACTCCGTTCCCTGGCAAATCCCGTCGAGGATTCACAATACCGCGGCCACCGCCGCGGCCACCAGCACCAGAACCAGCACCAGCCCAAAACCCGGGGAGGATCGGAGATGCCATCCAAAGTGGCATAGGACACATCCAGATCGATATCGATGTGCCATCTCCAACTTCTCCCTCCGCTTCAGAGTTACCCTCATCACGTCATTCATCATTGTCACGGGCATCATTGACAATATCACGCTCCATATCGGGTACTGAATTACCAGGGCCAGTAAGATTGACGTTTGCCGGAGCGACACCAACATCATCATCACCATCCACAACGATCCTACCACCTATTTCCTCGAAGGCAACAACAGTCATGACCTTATCATCACATTTCAGCTCTAGATTACGGGTTGTAGCGGCGTATATTTTAGTAGTCGCATTTCTGTTCATACCCTAGATCCTGGTGTTTGTGGTACGCTGAATATATAGTTCAAGGTTGTAAGTGAGTGGCATCACTGACGTGCTCTGAAGGCTCCATATGAGATTGGATATGTAGTTGAACAGTAGAGAGAATTCACGACACTGCCAATGACATTGAGATGTTGAGGAGGCCTTCATACGTCGATCTCGTGTAGTCTATTTCAATAGACAGGCATTGGACCAAGACTTGAAGATATAGATATAAATGATATGGATTGAAGGGTTCAGTGTTTGTTGTCACCATTATAACCTCAAACACTGCTTACTCATTAGATCATACCGTGCGAGTCCCTGCCCGCCTTATCTGATCAATCCTTTTCAACTCACGACAAAAAATGGTTCTGGTACAGTGCCCTATGCCAAGAGCATCCATCACTTACCTATCCCGTCGGCCTGTTCTTCCAATCAATCATGCGAGTATCGGATCACGTCGAATGCGCCATGACGACGACGACGCCTCGGCTCCACCATGACCTAACCGGCCCTAAGTTAGCGGGCCCTGCCCCTCAGGACTCGGACCCTTCTTGAAAACCCTCAAGAACTCGCAATTCAAAAAGTTCAAGGCCCCGTAATCAACGTTCTCACTGACCTACCTGACACCACAAACACATCCTCGAAAGTTCAAGACACAAACCACAACCCTCACCGCAACCGCAACCCCGACAATGTCCCCATCCTCCTTCCGCTCCCTCATCGGCGTCACTCCATCGACCGCTACCCCCGCCGACAGCACCCTCCTGATCATCGACGCGCAAAACGAATATGCCAACGGCGCCCTGCGAACCGTCAACGTCGAATCCACACGCTCGGCCATTGCGGACCTACTTCGGAAATACCGCGAAAAGGGAGGCGATGTCGTGCATGTGGTGCATCGGACGGGCGAGGGGGCGCCGGTGTTTGGAACGGGAAGTGGGATGGATGAGGAGATGGATGCTGTGAAGGCGGAGGGAGGGGAGAAGGTGGGTGTTCATCCTCTTTCTTGTGGACGGAGGGCGGTGAAGGTTGAGGAGTGCATAGACGGCTAATGTGGGATGTGGCTGGCATGTAGGTCATCGAGAAGCATTATCCTAGTTCGTTTGCGGGCACGGATCTGCATGAGTACTTGCAGAAGAAGGGGAGCAAGAAGATTGTCATGACGGGCTATATGGTTCGTTCTCTACTTCCTTCTGTTTTGGAACTCATCGACCCAAACTCGATTCGAACGTTTACGATGTCTCGCTCACCCGCGCTTCTACTTTCATAGGCCCACGTCTGCGTCTCTACCACGGCCCGTCAAGCTGCCGAACTAGGCTACGACGTTCTGCTGGCCGAAGACGCGATTGGTGACCGAGACATTCCTGGCGTTAGCGGGGAGGAACTTACCAGGGTCAGTCATCTCTGTTTCCTCACTGGTCCCGTTCTCTTTTATTCATGTCGTTGTCTGCGCGAAATGCCAATGTTTAAGAGTCGAGAGGAGCAGATTGAAGAATGGAGACTTGGCTGACATAACTCCGACTTATAGACGGCGCTGGCGGAGCTTGGTGATGCCTTCGGCACGGTCATCAAGAGTGATAGTGTGCAGTGACGGGTGCGAGTGTACAGTAGGTACCAACCGCTGCTTCGTGGCGAGCTTGGGCTGGGCTGGGGCTCTGTTGATCATAGACTATGTAGCAAGATTTCTGTAGATACATTCTAGATCCCAACCCACCAAATATCTCTATCTTCACGTTCACAAGGTTGGCCCCATCAAAGCGATCTCGCTGAGTGTCTGCCAAGTATCGTGTTCCGGCACAGCAACGGCTCAGGAGATAGGGCATTGCAGCTGCGTCAGTGGTGTCTGCGTCAGTATAGCCGTGTTACTTGTTCGGTTCTCAACTTGGGAAGGCCTTGTAACCCGTGAGAGATGAGTCGGGAAGGGTTTGGAGAGACCGGTACTCGGGGACGAAAATGGCAAGGAGGAAGGGAGGGGGGTTGTCGCATCGTGAAGTGTGGATGGGGTGTTCGATTGCCAAAGAACGGATACAATGCTGGGAAAATACTTACATAGCGACTTTTATTGCACCATATCTACAGTCTGAATCTGAACCCTTTGCCCCAACCGTCTGCGAACTTGTCCCAAGCCCTAGAGTACGGCAGACCAGAGCTACCATATTGGCTTTTGGAACATTTGCGTCGAACGTCTAGTTCACTGAGGCACTCCGGATCGGATGGATTTGGTTGAAATACACCTGCTGAGAAAGTGACCGGTTCTTCTAAGGTGTGCTGATCAAACGGCCAGATTCGAAGCTCTCAGAAGAAGGGACAGACAACACCGTACTCGGACGTTTTTACTTCATTAAAACTTTCTTTACTTGCTTGCATTTGAATGTATTCACTTCCTCTTGCTTCTCGATTAAAGCAAGTGAACCGTGCATCAGCGTCGAACTCGTCCATCATGCCCTTGTTTCCCGTCGCTGTGACCATTCCACATGTGCCTTTCACCGCTCTGACGCCAGCCGTTGCCAGAGCCGCCTCCTTTGGCCATGCAGATGCCGCCAACATCTCTTGTCCCTTCCCTCCTTTCCTTTCCTTCCCTTCCCTTCGCTTTCGTGTCCCTTCCTTTCCCTTCCCTTCTTTTGCCATACCCGAAGAACCGACAGACCCCCAATAACGCCATTCCCAGGTATGAGTTGTTCATGCTTCCAAGCAAACAGTGAGGTACGAAAGAACCACTCTTCCTTGTACGTCTTCGCCACATGCGGTATTACAACGTCGCAACACATAGAACCCAAGCAGAGCATGCAACTCAATCAAACCCTCCTCCCCGCACAATCGGGAATAACGAGTCCCGGTTTGAGATTCCTGCCCGAATCCATCAGACCCCAGCGATCCTCCCATTCCTTGCCCTCTTCGTTGAACCGCTTTTTCCACGGTTCGTCAAAGGCTTCGAACCTACGATACACACAGTTTATTAAGACACCGTACTATTTCGAGGTAATCAAGAGAGCGAAAAGACGGTGATAAACTTACCAGAAATACTCCGTCTGATTTGCCATACTCTGACAAACAAACGACTCCATGAAAGTATTCATCTCTTCAATGCCTGCAACGCTCCCTTCCGTTTCAGTGGTACATTTATTTGGCCCGCACGAGTTACCACCCGTACTCGGCCACCCAACTTCCGAGATGATGTTCGGCTTCGTCGTGCCTGCCGTCAATATGACGTCGTGTGTCTGCCAGAAATTCCACGTCCAGCCCGCTGCGACCTTGACTTCGACGCCAGCGAAGAAAGGGTGGACGTTGGACATGACGATGTCCACGTCACGCGCTAGGTCGGCGGTCCAGTCGTCGCCAAGGTCGGATGTTGTGACAGGGAGGTTGATGCTTTTGGATGTCAGGTTCGTCCTTACGTTTGCAAGGACAGTCCCGAGCTCTTGCTCGGTCATGTCTTTTCGGAATAGAACCTCGTTTCCGATGATCAGGCCGGCAAAAGGAGAAGCACCGTGTTTGTCGAGGAGCTCGTACATGTCGCTCAGTTGGCGTTCGTTGGTGGTCGTGTTTTTGTCAAGCCAGACCCCAAGCCAAACTTTCATGTCAGTCAAGCCGAGCCTGTCAATAGCATGCAGCACCATTTCCGTCTGGTTGCAATCCGTACCATACAGGCGGACAGCCTTGGTCATTTGAGACAATACAGCCATGTCTCTGGTGATGTTGTTCTGGCTGGGCGGCCAGCTGAGACATTCTGGATACTGAGCGTTGAATGGGGTGTAGGCCATGCCTGGGAAGACTTTGCGAAGTTTGCTGTTGCCAAGCAACTTCTTGATTTCCGCCGAATCCTTGGTCAAGTCTCCCTTGCCATCATCGTCCGTGGCTGATTGCCCGGGCGGGGCGCTGCTACTGCTATTCCTAGCTGCGAGGACACCACCAACGATAGCACCAACAATAGCAGCAACAACCAATATACCAATGATGACCCCGACTATCCATCTCAGTTTCCTTCGACCGGTCGTCTGACGACTCAGCCACTCGCTTTTCTCAATGCCTCCATCGTCAAAGGAAGGTCCGGGTACAGGCACAGGACCGTACTGGCCACTTGAATTGCCCCTCACACCAGCACTTTTGGTTCCCTTCCGACCTAACAAACCACCTAAACCCCCAAGTATCCCTCCTGTTGCTGCTCCAGCGGATGCTGCACCCACCGGCGAGCTACGATCCAGTTCTTTCCCCAGGCTAAGAACAGACCGTCTCTTTGGATCATCTGGCATAAAGCCGTCGTCACCATCATCAGCGATATCGTTCGGATTGAACGCGCCTTGCCCGATTCGAGGATCCCAAGCCGTAGAGAACTGGTTGTACGGATTATCCGCGTATGACGGTCCAGAATCACTCATGTGTCGTTCCTGTGAAGGGTAATTGCTCAAAGCGATGCTATCATCAGAGGTCTGTAAACGGGGGGTGACTTGTCCAGGTGACACGGCTGCACCTCCTAGCGGCATTGTGGATGAGTATGAAGATCGTTGGTGTAGTGAATGGTTTGGTAGTTGATGTGTTTGTAATGGTTGTGCTGGCTCAGGCTTCTGAGGCACGTAAGGTGTGTCTGACCCAATCACGTTGAAACCTCTTTCTGCCGGTCCAGGTCCGTATGCGTGTGTGCCTCTTGCACGGTTGTTCTCGATAGCGCGGAGCGCCTCAATACCACTCTCACGCTCATTCGTGTTGGCGACACCCATTGCGATGCCGGCTATGCCGCCTCCTGCTGCAGTTGTCCCTAGATTGTCCATGCCAGGTGTAATGGTCGAGGTTGTTCGCAGAGAATTTGAGTATGCCAGATTCCTTCCCCACTGTCTCTCTTCGTTGGTTGTTGAGATAGGAGGAAGTCCACGGTAAGAGGAGAGCTTAGGAGCAGGAGCTGGTGTAGGAGTATCCTCCGAGTCGGTAGGCAGAGGGAGTTCTGGATGTGAAGTTGGCGGCGAGTATCTGGCAGGTCGAGAGGTAAATGTGTCTCCAGGTCCTGGAAGGTTCGATTGCCCGTTGTGACGGGGGAATCCGAAGCCTCCTCCGTCGACAGGGAAGAATCGTGTGTCGTAACCCGCTTGGTTACGCGAGTGAGGTTGATATCCCCTTGCATCCGTTTCATCAATGTCTCGGTGCCTTCCCTGCGATTGGTCGTAACCATTCGATGAAGATGCCGAAGGACGAGATCGATGAGTAGGAGGAGACGGAGGGGAAGGATGTGGTGGAGAAGTGTATCTCGTAGGCGAACCCTGCATGTCTCCGCAAGGAATGTCTCGGTACGGTTGTGGCCACCGAGTATTGTATTGCTCTTGCTCGTTTGGGATGCCGGATTGTTCATTCCCACTCTCGAAAGAGAAGCTGCGATTGAGTGATTGCGACATACTTTAGCTAAGTAAACTGAATTCCCAAACAGCCTGTGTGAGAGAAGGAGAAGTAGAAGTTGTAACGTGTTTCCAAGGCCGAAAGGTAAGTAGAGGAATGAGAAAGTGGTCGGTCACGGCTTGCCTTGCGGAGTTCTGTCTGAGACAATGGGGGGAGTTAATTAAAGTTGATCTCGTAAACTCTCGTGTGTGTTTGTATAATTGGCATATGAGATAATTATTGGGATGTGGAGAATATGTTCCATAAGATTGATGTATAGATCTAGCAGCTGTATAGGCCCTTGAAACCGAATCTCAACTGTTAGCAATATAAGAAAAGCCCTCGTGCAACTCGTGGATGATTGCTGAGGATTCGGCAAGTTGCACCGAGCAACGCCAAAAATAGATTCGGCTAACTCATAAAGTAATGGTAAATTCGCCGCATCCAGCTGAAACATCAAAACATCCTACCGAGAGACAAGACCGAACCACTCTATCCATTAGATATCACTACGAGCTTCATCTACGTTCAGGGGCCCTAGTCAAGACGGACTCTGGCTCTGGGATGGTGATGGTGTTGATGTTAATATCAGTGGTGGTGCTCAGGTTGAGCTGGATGGACCGATGTCTGTATTATGACCTTTGCACTGTGGTGAAGTTGGATCTATTGATGATATAAAACATTGTTTATGTACAGAACCAGCTCCGTGAGGTCTGCTAAGACAGTATTCAGAATGGCCAACTTTGGAGATTCAGCGAATGTAATACCCAGGTAACAAGTAGAAGCCTGCCCTTTTTGTACGTTTCCTATGGTGCCCATTCGTAACACTTTACAACCGACCTCGTAACTACCACAGAGTGTAGTTAACAATCGGCGAAGCCTGTTCGGTCCGATTGCTTCGCGATGGGGATGACGAAGCCACGGCAAGGAAGTGTCCGTACATCTTCATCAATTTCTCCTTCTTTTCCAGCTTCAGATATTTAGCATGCTCTGCGATTTGCACTATCGTCATACTATGACATTCAAAGATGTCCGCAATTCAGACTACTAGTATATCACGGCCCCTGTGAAAGGTAGCTGAGACGCACGACTTTCTCTCGCAGAAGAGGACGTGGATCGGAGCTGTAAACATTGGTTAGAAGCGAAGACGAGCTTCTGAGAGGTACCCACAGTTTGAGGCAGCGCAGGGAATGGGAGTTGGTGGTTTCTCCCCTCCCTCCGGGTGGTCCTGGCAGTACCAGGACTCCGAGTCGACATCGGGGTCTAGGATCTCTGAAGCACCCATCAGGTCAGCTTAGTATTAGGGAGGACTCCAGAGAATAATTACCGGGGCCGCAGATCCTATGCCATGCTCTTCCTTGTAACGGCGACTGGAATTGCTATCATGGGTACAAGTGAAGAGCATGGGACACTGATTACTTCAAATGGAGTCACCACAGTCGACAATTCGTCAATCATAGCAGCCATTCTTATGGTATGAGGTGAGCAGAGCGAGATACAGGACGAAGGCTATAAGGCCGCAGACTTCCGGCATCTTGATGGAAAGATAATTGGACGTAGGCGGCTTGGATAAGAGGATGTACAATAATATGTGAGTTGCGATTGATAGCAGTGCGAGAGTACTTCTGGCTTATTGAGAAGACTAGAAGAGAGAGCTGAATGACTCTTAGAGAGTAGAAATGTGAGGATGATGTATCAAAGTAACCTTCAGCCCATGGCTATTGCTATGGTACTCATTGTCTTAGATTCCTGCTGGGGGAGGGAGTAGAACTGGCAGGACCACAACATCTCCAAGAACAGGGATAGCTTCTGAAGCGAGACAAACCTGAGAGGGAAAGCCCACTTGCAGTGACGCCACAATAGCATGTATCAAAACCTATCACCGATTGAGAGAGTGGCGTCTGATCGACCTTGGAACGTGCTATCGCTTTTCGAATACGGCTCTGTGGACCCCTGAGACGCAGAGACAGGAAGATCAAGCAAGGGGCGTCGAGACTTTGATTTGCGGTCTTTTGTACAGACCGGACCGATAGAGTCGTTGGTATGCATATGGCTTGGGGTGATTTGTTGCGAATGATCTATCACGTTATCCGAGATGATGTGTATTGGAATTGGTTTGTTAGGGAAAGCTGGAGGGCCCATGATCTCCCAGTGACATGGGCCTGGGGGCCTTTTCAGGACTTTTTGACTCATCTTGTCTATAAACTCTCCCGGGCGGATTAGGCTGTCGAAACCATGGTCGAACGGGATCTACAGTTCTTGAGACAGCTCTGGAGATCAACCCCAATGCGATACGACTCACACCACTACTTCTAAACTCCAGGCTAAAGAAACACGGACTGGTAGAGGGTCACAGGTGGAGTGTGAGCCAATTATGCGATGGAGAGAGTATGTCAATGGGGAAGAGTGGCACTCTCTTAGTCGAGAAGGTGCTTCCGCAAGCGCAGTTGCTCATGCGCTGGAAGCCTCCATCAGCATGGATGCCGGGAGAGTTTATAGACAAGATGAGTCAAAAAGTCCTGAAAAGGCCCCCAGGCCC
>QQTW01003255.1_pt1 | contig 11967 bp, 7 predicted proteins | sample 1904831 | NCBI WGS metagenome assembly QQTW01 (sample SAMN09435610, study PRJNA476489) | Subsurface metagenome, whole genome shotgun sequencing project. | reverse complement strand
GATGTTTGTTGAGAAGTCCCTTCCCTCTTGGCGATATTCGTGAGGAAGGCACCCTCGACCACCAAAATGGAAAAATGAAACATAAGAAAAACAGAAATATAGTGCTTATAACTTCAAAGGCATAACGAGATTTCAAACTTACCGAGCTGTGACATCGGAAGAGAAGAGGAGACCAGATTTGCAGGCGCGGAAGTCGTCGGAGGCACGGGTACGCTGAGCCTGAGAGAGCTTGGAGTGAATCTCAAAGGCACGGAGGCCAGATAGGGGGCTGTTGCGCCTGAAGCCGCCAGCAATCTTGTAGAAGACGGATGCGGCGAGTGTGACTTCGGCGGTAGAGTTGAAGTAGAGAATGGCCTTGAAGGGAGGAGCTTCGCCAGCCACCGCGTCAGCGTGCTTCTTGATAATGAGTTCATAGAGGGCTGGCATGATGTTCTCGAAACCAGCGACCTCGACCTGCTTTTGGGGGACACGCTCGTGTGTGGGCGCGTCCTCCTCGTTAACACACTTGGCGAAGTGGAAACCGGGGCGGAGCGTGCGGCGGACGAGGTCGACGACATCGCGAGGAACGGTAGCGGAGAACATGAGGTTCTGGCGTGGAACCTTTTCTGGATCGGGAAGGTGCTGCTTGATCTCGTCGATCTCCTTGGTGAAACCGTCGTCCATCAGGCGATCAGCTTCGTCCATGACCAAAGCGTTCAGGTTCGGTGCCTTGATGCCGGAGTAGTCGTCCGAAAGAATATCGAAAAGACGTCCAGGTGTACCAATGAGTAGATGGCATCCCTCGCGCTGTGTTTTCTGGAGCATCATGCGCTTCATTGTACCACCGACGGCTGTCTGCACAACAAGACCAGTCTTCTCGGTGACCTTCTTAGCCTCAACAGCAATCTGCTCTGCCAGTTCACGGGTAGGGGAGATGATGATAGCCCGGATGTCGTCGGACCTTGCGCGCTTGTAACCGCGAACACTCTCACCGAGCTGGGGATCGTTCTGGATGATGCGCTGGATGACGGGGACGAGGAAACCGAGCGTTTTGCCAGTACCAGTCTTAGCCTGTGCAATACTGCGTTCTGTTAGCGAAAGCCCTCTAATGCACACAATAGAGGTCCCTTACATGTCAACACCGCTGAGGGCTTCGTTGATGGTCCTCTGCTGAACGTCGGTCATGGTCTCGATCTTCATCTTCTTGGTGATGGTGTTGATGATGTTGGGGTGCACGAGACCACGTGTCGCGAGCTCTGCGAAGGTAGTGGCAGGCCCATCCTCCTCGATAGCCTGCTGTGCCTCGACTTCCTGGGCGACCTGTTGCCACCTAGCGCTGTGATGAAAGCCGGCAAGCGAGGCATTGGCAAGACGAGCGGAGGGTATCCTCAGGACGGCCGCTGTACGTGTGAGGGGAGTTTGAATAGCCCTGGAGGCTACTGCGATGGTGGAGATGTTTCTCGACAGCGTTGCCGGACATCTTCTGAATGCGCCAAACATGGTGGATAATGTGCTTGCGAAAAGTCGCCGCTGCGTCGTCAAGTGTGGAAGGGTATCGTAGAACAGAGTATTAATGTACTAGAGTGAATACAGGCGTCTAAATGAAGGGCGCCTTGATGTCAAAGGCAGATGGCGATGGGAGAACGAAGATGGTGAGCGGAAACTTTCGCCCTCGAGAGTTTTCTTGCGCATTGACCAATTATGGAAGTCGCGTTAGGGGTCAAATCGCGCTAAGATAAGCGTCTTTCATCACCACTTTCTACTCACGTGCTGCTCCATCGTCACACTTTGTCGGTTTTTAATAATTCTCAAAGTGTCAATTGAGACTATGTGAGCGCTATCGTTATCATCAAAAGCCCTTGAAAACACCCAGCCAAACATGTAACGCCTTGAAAATGCCGCGACGAACATCCGTTATGGAAGTCACATCTGGGTATGGAAGGAAGCTACCTGTGCAGGATGGTGAACCTCACTTCCGACCTGCTGTTTCTTCTTCCTTCCATACCCACACCTTCATTTCCAGCATACCTCACCGCACACTGGCTACGCATCGCACTGCATTGCACACTTCCGCACACTCAGCAAGAACACCACCGTCAAAATGCCACCTCAGACAGAAGACATCATGGCCTACATCCTCCTGATGGCCTGGAACATCCTGTTCCTTACCCCCAACGCGCTCAAGAGCCTGCAATTCATGGCAGTCTTTCCGTCTGAGCGTGTGTTCAGCGAGGCGATGCATCGTGTACCACTCAGTTTTGCTAGTGGGCTGATGCAAGTCTTCACATCGGCCACAGCTCCAACAATTGCCTACTTCAAAACCCTGCCTCTGCATCTGGAGAAGCAATGGGCGGTATATCTCCTGGTGCTGGAGAAAGATATGCAACGTCCAAGGGTGTACATTGGGAGTGGTACTAAAGCTGAGGGTGGTGTGAAATCAAGAATGCAGGCCTATGATCTAAGGGTGCTTACAGGGAAGAACAATGATTCTATCCCTTACTACATCCACAAGTCCTTGGAAGAGGGCATCACCATAACACACAAAGGCCTTCTTGTCTGGACTCCTATTCCTCGACCTGCTTTCCAGTACCTTATTCGCACCCTCTTCCTGGTTCTGGAATGCGCATTCACTCTACTGCTCTGGGCGATAAAGAGCCGCACAAAGGACTACTTCATGCCAGCACTATGTCGCTGGCCTCGAGAATCATTCACCTATGACGGCTTATGCACCCACTTCTCTATCAATGAAGGCCTTGCTGCTGACTCGGAATCCTCCAACCTAACTCCGGAAGAGTTCGATGCACTTGCGCTTGAGCGAAAGAAGGAGAAGAATCGCCAGCACATCGCCAGAAAGGGCGAAGAAGTTCACCGCGCCAACAGCAAAGCATATGGCGACAAGGCTCTAGCAGAGGAGCGATTCATGTGCGATGTTTGTGTCATCGCCTTCAGGAGCAATGCGAAGCTCCAATACCACCTTGAGACCGCCGAGTGCATCCGCAAGCACCGTGGCGACACCAAAGTTCTGAAGGGACGTGGTGGTTCACAATGCAATATCGCCAAAAAGAAATTCTCGTGCGCTCCCTGCAAACACAATGCACCATCGGCGAAGAGGCTGGAAACTCATCTCAACGGCCCTCGTCATGCTAAGAAGCTGAGGCTTCTGGCACAGCGCGCTGAGCGCGCCTAGCCCCCTGATGCTCGACTGATTTTGGACTTTCCTTTGTTTTTCATCTTCATCATTTATGTCGATATTCTACATCGCCAACTTCCGACCTCTTCTCAGCTTCTTCCCATGACTTCTCAACTCACGAATTTATCAACTACATTGACATTTCGCTAACACAACACCATTCAAGAGGAATGGATTTTCCCAATGTAACTCACGTCATTCAAATCGGTCTTCCCCGCGACCGCGAGTCCTACATCCACCGTCTCGGCCGTACCGCACGTGCCGGTAAGGAAGGTGAGGGCTGGATTATTCTTACCCCCTTCGAGAAGGGCGAAGTTCGCCGCCGTCTCCACCGCCTCCCTCTCATCGACGCTACCTCTGAACTCGAGACTGCCGAGATCGACATGAGCCAGCCCGCCGAAGTCCCCGAGAACGTTGGCAAGATTCTCGAAGAAGTTACGGAGGCACACAAGAAAGTTTACCCTGACCAGCTCGATGCTGCGTTCCGTGGTCTGTTCGGCAGCTTCCAGTGGTACGGCGACAAGCAGGGTCTGCTCGAGGGTGCAAACCGTCTGGCGGAGTTTGGCTGGGGCATGCCTACACCCCCTCAGCCACCTTCTAGCCTATTCAGCGGCGGTCGCCGCGGCGGTGGTCGTAGTGGTGGCTTCGGTGGCGGTCGCAGTGGTGGCTCTGGTGGTGGTCGTGGTGGTGACCGTGGTGGCTTCGGTGGCCGCGACGGAGGCCGTGGCGGCTTCGGTGGCCGTGATGGAGGGTTCGGTGGCCGCGATCGCGATGGCGGCCGTGGTGGTTTCGGCGGCCGTGACGGAGGATTCGGTGGCCGCGATCGCGATGGCGGCCGTGGTGGTTTCGGCGGTCGTGATGGAGGGTTCGGTGGCCGCGATCGCGATGGCGGCCGCGGTCGCTTTGGTGGGGAGAGGAAAACAAACCGCGAATTTGAATTCTAGGCTACGACCTCTACGACGGTAAGGGCATAGTTGACGGCCGCATTGTTTGTATACTACTTCGCTTCGTCTGGAGCGCATTACCGCTCCATCGCGGCGAGCTTCGTCTGGAGCGACTTACGTCGTTATGAAGCGACGCACTTCGACTGTATTATATGTATACTCATGGGCTGTCTCGATACGATAGAGGAAGGAGGACGCGTGCTGAAACGCCGTTAGCATTGGGCGGCGTTATCTGGCATTGGGAGCGACAAAAGCTTTCTGAGACAATCTCCAATCTTGTTTGGAGTACGGTGGTTTTATGTAGTGAGGTAGGAATATGTATCTGTATGTTTTTGTACGAGTCTTCTTTTGCACTGAATCCTTGTGTCATCTTATCCTCTGGAGCATATCTCAAGATACTTGGAGTAGCGAGATCAATCAACAAAGCCTACATATTTGCACTGTCCTCCCCTCTGAAGGTAGGGCAGCTAGTGGAAGGATACAGTCGTGAAATACTCTCAAAGCAAGTAAACAAGTGCACAAGATGTATTCTAATCACAAAGAGGTTCTACTGGGATGTTCTTCCTCAGGTGCATGATTCTTTGCGCCTCTTTCACCTGCGAATAATGCGAAATTAACCCACTGAGGTTCTGGAAGTTTCCTAATCGGGTAATAATTTTCAAAAAGTGTGGATTACGGAAGTGAAACCTGACAAGCTTGGAGGACTTCAGAGGATCCACTGCCTTGCTTGAATGTTTAGCTCTTGTTCGCTCTGGAGGTTGTCATCGCTTTAAGGGTTTCAAGGGTGTGGGTATTGATGTTTCTGAGTTGTCATTTTATTTTCGTTACTGCGGTTGCGTTTTTTTTTTGGATTGCAAAGCGAAATAACCGCGCAGGATACAGCGCCTGAGATGCCTTATTCCAATACATCTCGTTATCCTACACATTTATCTACAGTACCAATAACACACCCCAACATTCCCTCCTTTCCCCTTTCCCCCTCCCCCAACCCCCAACCCACCCCAACCCCCCACAACCAATCACTCATCCTCCCCCGTCGTCGGCGGCGGTAGCGGAATACTAAAATCCTCCAAACTCTCCATAACCGCACTACTCCCATACCCATACACATTCTGCGTTCGCCCCGCCACAGGACTACTCCAGCCCTGCATCGCTGCGCGCCCCGGACTGGGGAAGCTGCTTGGTATGAAGAGGCTGGGAGGTTTTTCGGGGGAGGTTAAGTGTTGTTGAGGGTTAGGTGGTTTGTGTGGTGTTGCGTGAGGACGGGGATGGGGCTTGCGGGGGCTGAGCTCGTCGACGGTTGTCGCTTGGCTGTGGTGCGGGTGAGATGAGGATGTTGGGTTGGTGGGGGCGGTGCGTCGGGGAGGGAGGGGGTGGTGGTGTAGCTCGATGTGTGGTGTAAGGGGTGCATGCTTGAGGTGTTGGAAGCGGAGGTGCGGATGTATTGTGAGTATGAGAGCCATTCGTTTTGGAGTTGTTGTTCCGCTTTGCTGGAGTGGGAGTGTTGCGTGTTAAGTTCGGCGGGTGGGGATCGTGGGACTTGGACTGGCTCGCCGTCTAGATCGATGGAGTGATGGATAGCGACTGATGATGGCTGTGGTAGAGGACGTTTTGTCAGGGGTGGTGGAGGTGGCTCGTGCTCTGGTTCTGGTTCTGGATCTTCTTCGTCTGACGACTCGTCTCTGATCTCCATTGGCGTGGACGGGAGGTCATCATCAGGCTGCAATTGAATAACTGGCTGTGTGCTTCGGTAGCTCTCACCCGGGCGAGGGGTGTCGGAGATGTCAGCCACTGCTTCCTCATAGAGATTGTCCACAAGATCGAGCGTTGGAGGCGAGCTCCTCACTCCGTACTCGGCCACAGCCTCATCCTGCAGTCTCTGCGATTGGAGTGCAGAATGCGAAGTTTGATGCGACCGGTCATCCGGTCCCTCCTCGTTGTAGGTGATAGGTGCCCAAGAGTCTCCTAGATCGGGCGATGGTTCGTACATGCCTTGACGGACAATTGGATCTCGTGCCTCCTGCGAGGATTCTGAGCTCGCCGATGACAGATCTTCAGAAGCTTTGGCACATGCTTGGTCAATTTGATCAAGCACTGTTTGCGTCTCAGCACCAACTGCATGCCCGTGCACAGGTCGATACAAACTTTCCGTTCGTACTGGCTCGGTGATGCTGTTCTCCAGATCACTTCCCGCCTCATCTTCTGAGTCTTGGATAGTGCTTTCAAATTTCTTCAATCGAGCAGGTGGCGCAGGCGTGACCGCCAGCTCCTGAAATGTCACTTGTCTTCGCTTGGATGGTGTCTCTGCGGCGAAAATGACGTTACTGTCTCGCTCACGCAAAGCAGACTTGGTGGACTTCTGTGGAGAGATCTGCGTCGATAGTACAGACTCAGCCGGCGACTGAGACGATGGTATCTCGAAGACGAGGCGCTTCTCAGGCGTGGAAAGCAGACCGAACCGAGACTTCGCCGACCTCTCATGTGTACCTGGCCTGCCGGACGATAGCTTTGTCGTCGTCCTTCGAGGTGTCTGCCTGGTTCTGCGCGATGGTGCATCGATGAACTGGGTTGGTTGGTACTCCTCCTCTTCGTCACTATCTTCAACTACGACTTCAACAGATTGCGCAACGGCTGAATCTTGTTGCATGGCTTGACTGTGATGCACTTGCTGCTCGTGGTTCGATGAAGGGTCCTTTCTAATGATGGCAGACGGTTGCACTGGCTGTTCATGAGATGGGGCAGAGACTTCCAGCAGACCTTGTTCGACAAGAGATTGTGATACCATGTTGTTATTGTTGTTCGTCTGGTCATGCGCGTCATCTGTTTCAAGATCGCTCAATTCATCGAGTTCTTCTCTAGTCAACCGTGATACGCCAGGTATCATCTGTGTGAGCGTTCGTTGCTTCTTATCCCTCTCCTTGTCTGTACCACTTCCAACCCGACTGAGTCGTACAGGTCGTTTTATGGGCTTGAAATCGGGTTCTTGGGCGCCGATCGAGGTTCTACGTCCGTCTGTGAGCTGTGTCATCGTGGACTGGCGGCGAAGTGTGCGGCTGCGCTCTTGGGCAAGTTCAGAATCGCTTGTTGCCTCTTGTGCCTTCATGGTATATTGTCTTTTGGTGGCTGCAGTCCTTCTTCGACGCTTTGATGGTGTCTGACCGGGCTGTTCGTCTTTTCGAGAAGGGTCCTGTACTACATTGCTTCTGCGTTTCTTGCCGCTACTTCTTGTCACAGGTGTGCTGCTTGGCTCCTCTACCTTCACGTTCTTTGTGAGCGCAGAGTCGATCTCCGCTTCACTTTCGCCTGATTCTTCTGTAGCACCAGCGCTCGACACCCTCATTTTCTCCGGTAAGAACCTCATTTGCCGCTTGTCGACGCCATCTGGATCGATCGGGTCAGGTCTGCGTACTGTCTTCCTTCTGTGTGGGAAGTAGACCTGCTGAGGCACCCTCTTGGAGTAGTAGACTTCGAAGTTCGCATCCTTGTTACTCGTTCGCGTACGCGGTGTCATGTCGCTACCTTCCCTCGCTATTTCGGGCGCATGCGCTCCAGTGCTGGCTTGGAGGGAACGGCCAATTGAATCGTGGGCCGGAGCTTTCTGACGATGACAGATGTGGGAAGGTCCAATAGATGGGTCCCGGGCTCCATTTGCTGGGCTCTATTCGCTGGGTGGGGACAAAACCTTCAGATTGAGGGCCGCTGTCTCCTCCGCCATGGTGACGAAAGACGCGCCGACGCGTAAAGCGGTGGTGCGGGCGCGTCATCCTTGCCGATGGCCGTGCGCCATTACCGGTAGCCTGAGGCAGCCACGACTGCAACGCCACTCCTCCCTGTCACTAAACAAGATCATCTTTAGAAACATTCAACCAGTAATCATCACGATAAGAGCGCGTTCGCTATAAACTGTAGTCATCATGCACTCGAGAGGGCCTTCTGGTCTTGTGCCGCATCCGTGTGCACGGTATTTCGACTTATCCCGCTCTGTCCAGCCATTCAAACAACGCTTGGTGGTATCTTTCACTATCCTGAACTTGCGGACTGTGCCCCAAATCCGCAAACTCGACCAATTCAGCTCCCGGAATCTTCGCGGCCGTCTCCTTACCCAGAACTGCGTAGTCATCCAGCTTAGCCTGCACAACTGGCGGACTCCACGCTTTACCAATCGCAGTGTTGTCTTCAGTCCCTATCAATAGCAATGTCTTTGCTTTCACCAGCCCGAATTCGTACGCAATGGGCTGCGTCAATACCGCATCCGTTGTGAGCGCCATGTTATATGCGAACGTCATATTTTCGCCTGGTAATCTGTACAACGAGACCAACATGTTGACCCAGACGTCATACTCAGGCTTCCACGTGTTGACATAGTAGGTGGCTTGCTGATAATTGCGGATAGTTGTGTAGTTTGTCGCAAGCTCATCCTTGTAGAGAAGATCAATTGGTCGCCAGGGGACACCAAGAGCTTTCCAATCCTCTAGACCTATCGGGTTGGTCAAGACGAGGTGAGAGGTGACGTTGGAATACATCAACGCGAACCGAGTCGCGAGCATGCCGCCCATAGAATGCCCAAGTATCTTGGTCTGGGCGATACCTAGCGATGAGAGTAGAGAGTTCGTATTGAATGCCAATTGTTGTAGCGAGAATTGGTATGCCGGAGGTTTGGAAGACTTGCAGAATCCAATCTGGTCTGGAACGATCACACGATAGCCGCGTGTGGACAGTCGGCGTGCTGTGTCTTCCCATGTTGCACCGCAGAAGTTCTTGCCATGAAGGAGTACGATGGTCTTGTTGATTGCATAGCTGCTAGGAGCAATGTCCATGTACGCCATTGAGAGGTTTAGACGTTGGGATGTAAGATTGTGGTAACGAACTGGCCATGGGTACGTATAGTTCCATGTGCTGGGAGGGATGGCAGACTGCCCGAGAACAGTCGATACCACCAAGGTCAAAACATAGGTGATTGATCGCATTTTGTGGTGTGATAAGCTGCAGTGTCGTGGACCCGGGCAGGTGAGGTGCGGTCAGATCTTGAGGTGAAATGTCATACCGGCACGGGTATCCTCGCTCTTCCGTACCCGCATGCTGTACAATGACGCTTGTCGCTCCGAATAAGTTCATGATCCATTCGTTGTTCAAAACCCCAGTAAGAGCTGCATGTTGGCAAGATAAGTCCTTGGTGCGCCTAGAGCCTTCGATTATCTTACTGTTGCAGATGGCTATCAGCAGGCTTCTACACTCGGGCTAACATCGTCATCACCACCATCAAGACGTTCTGTAACCTGCCTGGCTACTGTTCACCTCCGAGTCCTTTTCCCAACCAGAGCACATTACACCCCTGAGAAGTCGAAGAAATTGTGATCGGTTTCCACAGCAGCATTGTGCACACGGGGAAGCAAGGAAGGAACTTCAAGGAAGGAAGCACGCCAGGGGCTGGTGTCGGGCGGCCTAGGCCGAAGTTGGTTGGCGGCCGTTGGACGGACATCCTTCGCTCACAGCTCCCTCCATCTCTAAGCCTCTCACATCGCATCGCCACCGAATTGCCTCACAGGTTCCCCTCGACCACGAGGACTACTAACGCCTAGCAATATGTTCGTAATACCGGATTTGTTCCTAGACGTGCGCTGCGAAAGGCGCCTAAACGGCTAAATTGCCCGCGCGGCGTCGGGATGGTCCTCGGAACGGCTGATGAAGCCCGCCTTGCACGGTCGCAGAAGTCCACGGGCTGCCGTAACTGTTGAAGTGCTACGAAAATCAAGAAAGCACATTGTTCCGGGCTGCGGAATTGTTCCAGCATTGCGCTGCGGAGATGTGTTGCTCTCTCTGGGACGCGCAAGACCACGGCGCAGAACATTGCGCGCAAACTTGTCGAGTACCCCAGCCATCGACATCTGCCAACGCCCCTGTCTAATACAATATTTGCCCTGAATATCCGGGGAAACCACATGCCCCGTATGCGTGTTCTCAATAGCGTTATGTGGAGAACAACCTAGGGCCTGTTAGCTTCACGGCTTTACATGTCGATACAGAACGCCATCCGGGTGCCCGTTGTAGTATAAAAGGTATAGCACAGTTGATCATGCTCGTATCAGGTCACTCTTCTCTACTACAATCAAACGCCTTAGAGGATTTCTCTGCCCGACATGGCAATCCTTGTCACGTTCCTTGCCGTAACGGCTGGCCTCGTCCACCTCTCCTGTGGCTCACCTGTTGAAGCAACAAACACAGCACTTACGTCAAACTCCAAGTCATCACTGACTCTGATCTATCAGAACAACCTCAATGATACTGATGACAAGAACCACATCGGAGCTATCATCCTTGACGCTGTTCCGCAATCGGACGTGGTGCCAGCTTGTGCAGCCTTGAACGAAAAGCCACTTTCAAAGTCCGCTCTGCAACAGTACCAATCGGACTTCCTTGACTCTCTTTCATACCAAGACTACGCCAAGTACTACGACGGCGAAAAGGGCTACTACATTGACAACGGCATTGTGTCTGTCACTAAGCAGCTGAACTTTGCTTCGGTGTCCGGATCATCAAACAAGAAACTGCCAGTACTATGCACACAGTCTGCCAATAACGGCTCATCGAGCGCGACTGCGGTCAGTGGCAGTCAGATCACTCTGTCGTCTAACGGCAACAGCTTTGTCGGATTTCGCAACCAAAAATCATTCCGCTTCCTAGGCATCCCTTACGCTGATACACCTCAGCGATTCCGATACTCTACCGTTTACTCGAAGAAGGGACAAACCATTCAGGCCACTGCATACGGTTCGCGATGCGCACAAGGCGGTTCGGGAAGTGAAGACTGCTTGTTTCTAAACGTGCAGACACCGTACATTCCTGAATCAGGCTCGAAGAAGAACCTCCGTCCAGTGATGTTCTGGATCCATGGTGGCGGGTTTACTGGAGGCAGTGGTGCAGATCCGCTCTCTGATGGCGGCAACCTTGCAAGCAAGGAGGATGTCGTGGTCGTGTCGATCAACTACCGACTATCAACATTAGGCTTCCTGGCTATTCCTGGGACTGACATCAAGGGCAACTTCGGCATTGTAGATCAAATAACAGCCCTGGACTGGGTCATCGCAAACATCGCAGCGTTCGGAGGCAACCCAAAGAGAATCACCATTGCTGGAGAATCTGCTGGCGCTGGATCTGTGCGCACACTTCTCGGATCTCCACAGGCCATCGGCAAATACCAGGGCGCAGTCTCGATGTCAAACCTTGGTGGTGGTGTCACTTTGGGTCTGAAGGGCGATTATGGAACCACGTACTCGACATATTATACCATCGACCAGTCATATGCTGTAGCTGGACCTCAAATTTTTGCGGCTGCTGGCTGCAACGGCACGGACGTCTCAAGTCAAGTTGCCTGTCTGGAGAAAGTCCCCGCTTCCACTCTAGTAGGCGCCGCGACCGTAGCTCGTTACGTCGTGCAAGATGGCAAGTATGTCAACACGCCGAATCTCATTCTCTCGACACGCAACGCTAGCACTGCCCATATTCCTGTCATATTCGGTATCATCCGCGATGACGGAGCGTCGTTCTCTACTTACCCCAAAACCCCAATTGCAAATCACACGCAGGGGCTGCAGGTCGCTCTGGGAATCAATTCAACCTGGGCAGAGAGGATCATTGCCTCGAACTTGTTTCCCTTTGTCAGCACAGGCAACCTGACGCTCGACTCGTTCAACGTTTCCCAGCGAATCGCAACTGACAAGACCTTCCGCTGCGTCGACCAAGCAACCGTGTACGCGGGCGCAAAGACCAATGCCTTCCAAAGAGCCTACTACTATCAGTTCGAGCGCACAATTGGTGGTTATGATCCCAACAACCTCGGTGGCCCTAAGGATAACA
>QQTW01003254.1_pt1 | contig 11967 bp, 15 predicted proteins | sample 1904831 | NCBI WGS metagenome assembly QQTW01 (sample SAMN09435610, study PRJNA476489) | Subsurface metagenome, whole genome shotgun sequencing project. | reverse complement strand
AGTAGCTCCAATGAAGAACATTCCCCAATATCGGTTGCGATCGCTCGTGAAGTAAAGACCGACATATTAATGCTACTCGAATGCTTAAATGATAAGGAAATATTAATCCTTAAACTATACTACGGACTCGATGGATTTCCCGAAACAAAACTACCTGCGATCGCAAAAATCATGTCAATGTCGCGGGAACGGGTTCGACAAATCAAAGCCAAAGCCATCTATAAAATTAAAACCAAAGCAGGGAGACTCAATCTAACATGATAAACCACATAACACCATCAGATGCATGGGCATTGCTACTCAACGGAGAACAACGAGTACAAACCAAATTCGGATTCTTTGCTCTCGGCGATGCGTTTCAAATCACTTCGGAGTGCGATGCTTACGAAGACCAAATTGTTCTTGTCGAACATCGCCATAACCATCAGTACAACCATTGGGGCTACCGTTACCACAAAAACAAATGTCAATACCAACCCACAATTACAACCAATGGTGATGATGGGTGCGGCAATGTCAACCAATTGGCATGATAATCAAAGTTCAGTGTTTGTACGGTAGTCAATCGCAACGCACTAAACCAAGATTATTGTGTTGTAGATTACCTACGTTGACTCTCCAAGAATCGTTCACCCTCTATAGCAAAAATTGCATTTCCAGTCCCGGCGCTTGGGGCTGGTTTTTCATTCATTATCTATACATAATCCCAAATGGAAAGGTTCAATAAGACCATACGCAACCGTCGCATCGAATTGGGATTGACACAAAAACAAATTGCTATCACAATTTTATGCAACGTTACATATATATCAAAACTCGAAAACGGTTGCAACGACTACCCCCCAAGCGAAGAAATGGTTCGCAAAATCGCCAATGTGCTAAACCTCGATTACAACCAACTGCTATTTAGTAGCGGTCGAGTTAACAGCGATATATTGGATATTTGCCACCAATTGGCAGCAAAGTACCCCGAATTCATCCCCTTTATGCACAAAATGGCAACGAATGAAAGTTTCGCTATTGCTATATTACGTTTGATTCAATAGTCAGTATCCTTAATACTCCTTTATAATATTTGAGGAACGATATTTCGATAATCCATAAATCATTGCGATTGGTGCAAGTAGATACAAAACACCATCGTTTTCGGGTACTTGTTTTGGTTGAGATAAAGTTTGAATATTAAATTTATAAACTTGTTTTATCGAAGCTTGCAAATTGTTGTTATCGTCAAAACCTTTAATTTTGATATCTTCCAATACGTCAACATATCCAGTTGCGTTTTCAAATAGACCCTCACCATCAAATACGGACAATACCGCAGCACCAGACCCAACTCCGCGATTCATATCCAAAACCCCACTTGCATACTCGCGGAGGAACAACTTATTCAATCCGTTACCAAGCACAACAAAACTATCGTTAGCCTTAAATTCATCCGATAAAACAAAATTCATTTGCTTTGATATGTATGCTGGCGATGTACTTGCAACATAATTGCCATTGTAGTGAATTGATACAAACGAATTACCACCAACCGTATTTAATCCATACAATGCATCATCGCTTGCACCATCAAAATAAAGCAATGATAATAAATTTGATATCGGTTTCATACCGATATTCACAACATAGTTCGCATCAAAATTGTAATCGATTGTGGCAGCCTTCGCTTCATTAACCATCAAACTAATCGACGAACATACTCCACATAATCCAATAACCAGTAACTTCAACATAACAGTTGCCAAAACAATTTTATAATACAGTATTTACCAATACTTCCACCATAAAAATTGAAACACTCCAACGTCAACCCGAAAACAATAACTTTATTCCACGACCGACAAATATAAAAGCTTTACATAGATAGCTTGCATTTTATTATTAATTTTACCGGGGCTACGCCTAATCGAAACGACGCAATCGACAATAAAAAATGATTCCACCAATCGTCAAACATCATGGAGCGGATTTAGTATTGTACCCAGTGCTAAATATCCAATTGATAGATGCTTCCTCAAGTTCAATCTCTCGATCGGATTGGATATTAAAATATAATAATTATTGGGAAATCCCAATCGTAAAAGGGAATTTCTATGTACCCTTGTACCGTGAAAAGTACGGAATCAAGGAATCGGATATGATTCTGCTTCGCAATCCAAACGATATCGAAACAAATTGGTACAACAAGTGTCTACAATATGTGATTTGCAATAAAGTTCTAGTGCTGGGTGAGGGATTTCCAGATGCATCCCCAATGGACGATTCCTGGGGGTACATCTTTACAATCAATTGCAATCAAAACGTTGTCGAAATCAAGCCAGACAAAAAAATATAACAATCAAAATAATAGCTGTATAATCCACAGTTATTATTCTTTTTTGCAACACAATATAGTAAAACCAAACAAGTGTATTCGTTATTTAATCAGTCGATAAACACTGCGTACTTTGTATATATGTTACTGATAATATCTCATACCCAATAATTCCATGCATTAGTAGCATCACTTAATACCCCAATCGATATTTAACACGACCAATAATATTACTTCAGCGATGCTTGTATCGAATACAAATTTGGTACTTAAGCATGGTTTATATAAAGAATTGGTTTAGCAATATGACTCCAAGTTCCATCAAGGTCGATGGCATCGAATATAAATCACTCGAAAACTTCTACCAAGCCGCAAAAACCCTCGCACTACCCGAACGAAATCGCATCGCAACCTTAGAACCAAGCGCTAGTAAAAAGGCTGGTCGCACCGTCAAATTGCGGGACAATTGGGAATCGGTAAACTTGGCGGTTATGTATATCGGTTTGCGGCACAAGTTCGACCAACCGCAGTGGGATGCCCAGTTGCAAACCACTGGTTGCGAATACTTAGTTGAGTGGAATAATTGGGACGATTGCGTCTGGGGTATCCCCTGTAAAGTCGCATCCAATGAGTTTGCTATCCCCACTGGTCAAACCGGGCAGAACTATCTAGGAAGATTAATGATGTTCGTGCGCGATGGTAAACCCATAGATATTGCCGATATATCACTCGATAATACGGACGAGTTAATTGAGTTAAACGGTATATTGCATAACGTGATGCCAACCGTACCGAACGGAATCACTGACTCGGTGATGACAAGCTATGAAACCAGTACAATGCCAAGCGAACGAGTAAGTGTTGCCGTCTACGGCAGCTACATCGAGTCGATTACACCCGATGTTGCAACGAGACTTATTGCTATCATCGCACTCGGTAGACAAATTCACTTGTCGCATGATTCCTTGCTTGGTATTGTCATAAAAACATGGCTCGATACCAGATACTATAGTCGAGTCACATGGCATGATTCGGTTGCAACGCTTGTCAATACCAAGTATGGTTTGCTGGTGAAAAGTATCGAGGATAACCGCAATTATGGGTGTCACCACCCAAGTCACATTCGAATTGTAATGGTATAAGGAATTGTCGGATGGAGATACTTTTATTTGCCATCCGATAATGAATAATACTTGATGTATAAAAAATATTCGATATTTACTGTGACATCGATTTGTACAATCTTTGCGAGGTTTGATTAAAACTTTTAAGTAAAGTATATAGCGCAAAAGTTATAGAAAATAATCACGTTAATTGTTGATTAAAACTTTGATGTAAAAAAATGTGTTGAAACTAAATGAAACGGGCACTACACTTGTATTGATTAAAACTTTCGAGTAAATCGGTAGTACGTGCGATATGTTCATTCTTTTCATTGGCTAGCTTGTTAGATAAAGTATATTAAGTACTAGCATACTTATTTGTCGCAAGCTAGTTTTCACATTTTTACAAGTTACAAGTAATATCGACTTTCAACTTACTCAATGACGATACCAACTTTGGGTTCATAATATTTATACTGATGTCTACCCCTTCTGGCGTAACAATATTACCCATACCCGTCAATTTGGCATCGACTGGTTTAAGCATCACTGGTGACGATATTTTACACGATTGTCCCAGTTTCAATGCACGATAATCGGTCAACCCCACCTTTGCGATCGCAAACATTTTTCGAGTATCACCAAGCAATACCCGATTCTGGGTTGCATCGTTACTCGGTGGGAACACCTTCAAAACACGCGCCATACGGGGGGCACGAATTATTGTCGATTCGGCTTGTGTCGCCATCGAATCAATGGTAGCTTGCAATTTTGGCATTTCCGATAGCATCTGCTGTATCTGCTCGTATGGAACGGGTGCAAGGCATACAGTATCCTTGGTGGTAGCCTTCTTTTTATTCGCAACAAGTGTCGATTTCAACGGTGGTGATACTGGTATTACAGGTGGCAACGAGGAGGTGGATCCACAAGCCTTGAGTCGATTGATAGTAGTGATATACGACTTGGTATAATCGAGCGTTGCTTTGAACTTATTATACGAAGCCAATTCAACAACGGGTTGACCGACTCGCACAAATTCACCTTCACGTACCAACACTTTTGATATCGAGTCTCCACTCGGCGATGCTAGAGCAATCACGCCCCCATCCGGTTCAATCGTGCCAGCCAATTTAATCGTTGGAAAGGGTTTCGGTGCAGGTGCAGATGGTATTTTCTTTACACTCGCATTGACACTAGACGATTTGCCACCCGGTGAGGCAAGTTTAGACACAGCAGAAAAGGACAAGGCAGCAATGACACCAGCTGCAATCGATAAAACCCCAATACGCACCATGTACGAATTCAATATCGTTGATTTCGCATTTACCCTGTTCGCGTCATCCGGTTGCGTATCTTCCGGTTGTGGCTGGATACCAGATTCCATACATTACACGACTCGATTATACAAACAATGTTGTAACTCAAAAAAAGGCAAACGACAAATTGGAATACGCATTTTACACCAATTTCAACCAAAATAGTTCGACATATGTTAGCTATCATTCCCAAAAATACGCATACAAAGATGTATTATTCGTTTGATGTAAAACTTAGGTACCATGACCAACAATACCCCAGACATCGACATATTACGCGATAGCTTCAATCGCGTTTACCACGGACCCAACCGCTTACAACGCGAGTATGATTTGTAAAAGGAAGCGAAACGAATGGGGATGTTGTTGGAGGATTATCGTCAATTGTACGAATTGCAGGATGAGGAGGAAATCGACCCCTACCCCCAAGAAAAGAGGTGAAAAAAACCCGGTGAATGGAATGCATGTTTTTGGAACCTGCCGAAACCAAAAAAGTTCATTTTGATTGGTATAGGTGGATTTTGGATACTGAAGCAAAGTTTCTTTATTACGCTCGCAGTCGGAACTATTCGGTATATCATGGAGACGGATAAAAGACAAAAACTCGCACATTACCAAGCATGGCAAATGATAAACTCGGCAAGGGGGCAAACAGGGAGTGGTGGAAGAATTGAAGCATTACAAGATTTAGTTAAAGATGGTGTGGTCTTGGCTGGCTTAGATGCGTCAGGGGCGGATTTGGGTGGTATCAAGTTGCAAAAAGCCTTCCTTGGTCGTGCCAACCTCCGTAATACCAAACTTTACAATGCCGATCTTCGTAATGCCAGCCTTTGGAACGCCAATCTTCATGATGCCGACCTTCGTTTTGCCATCCTCCACAATGCCGACCTTGATGATGCCAACCTTGAGAGTGCCAACCTTCGTAATGCCTTGCTTAAAGGTATCGACCTTCGTAATATCAACTTTGGTGGTGTAGAAATTGGTGATGCCAAAATCCAATGTAATATAAACAACTATTGCACCAACTTAAAAGGGGCAAAAAACATCACCCCCGAACAAATCAAAAAAGCTTCATATTGGCAATCAGCTTGTTATGACCCCGACTTCCGTATCAAACTTGGATTACCACCAGAAAATCCCAAACAATGCGCGGGTGAACCACCAACCAAATAAGACCATTGCAACTGACCCATCTATACAACGGCTTCCGTATACACATATCACACATGTAATACGTACATTGCCAGCATGTCATACAATCAATTAACTATTTTCCACCCTGCGATCGCTCGAATCAATGGCAGAAATATCCAAGCGACCAATCGCTCGACATATCTTCAAAACCCCGCCAACAATTATTGGTATCTACTCGAATCTCTTAATGCATCAGGCGAAAAAAGCATTGAAACACAATCGATTCGCAATTCCAATGAACCAATCCTCAACCTTGATGAGTTTTTCGCATATAACGAAATATCGCGGGTTGCGTCACCTATATTTCACGCATCAACATTCTTAAGTTGTTCGGGTGCAGCAAGCCACGACACCTTTTATGCAACAAAGTCACCGAATGGCGAATATATTGATATTTGTGCAGTCAAGTCATGGGTCGATACGAAAGGCAATTTACCCGTTGTCACCATCAAGGTACTACCGAATGGCAAAATAGTCGAACTTCCCCACAACTTCGTACCATCGTTGCCATTCATCCAGGCAATAAGTCCCTATGATGACGATACCCTGCTAGCTAACCTTAACCTAGCCGAACAAGCATTGCGTTCCGATTCACCCGATATTGCCCTTGCATTGCATCGATTGATGGTCAACATCTGCCACCAATCGTTTGGCGAACATGTCCCAAATTTGAGTCAAATGTTGACCGATATCCTAATGGGCGAAGAAGTCATTAACGCCGATATCGAAGTGTCCTATAGCGAAATCAAAATGCTATCCGATTACAGGAAAATATGCGGTGGTTGGTGGTATTGGGGCAACTCTTACAACGGTCGAGTCGTACCCTATTTTGAGTACGTATCGATACGTCAATAGCAAAAACTTTTCAAGTATAATAATACATTCAAACCAATGCTATTCTTCTCCGGTTGGCATAATGTCAATAACGGTGAATCGGGTACGAAGCACTTTGACCGGGTATGCATTTCGTACAATCGTTTATGCGATCGCAAGTCGTCCTTTCCAGTCAAAGATTGGTTGCTCGATTGCGGATTCACACGCGTAATGTCCGGCAAATCATACCCATCAACTAAAAAGTATGCCAGCACCATCTATAAATGGGCAACCAGTGGCAATCTATGGGGTGCTTCGACACAAGATTATCCTTGTTTCGATGAGGCATTGGGTATTACCAAGTTGACCGTACCCGACCACCAACGCTTGACCATTCATCGCTATCGGCAAATCAAGCAACATCTACAAGATATACACTATCTCGCTTGCACGCACATGCATTCCGATTTTATGGAATATGCCACCGATTGCGATTATCAAATCGACGACATTACCGACACCGTTGAGTCGGAATTCCAAGAAAGCGATTTGCCCTACGTAATCCCAATCTTACAGGGCAAACGACCCGAAGATTATACGCACCACCTCGAACAATACGGTGATATCCCAGCCAATGCTTGGGTTGGTGTCGGTAGCTTAAAACGGCGACCCATTAACGAAGTCGAAGCAATACTCGCATCCATCAAATTGCAACGTCCCGACCTACGATTACATGGGTTTGGGCTATCCACTAAACAATTAAACTATCCCGGAATAGTCGGTCTGTTGTTTAGCGCTGACTCCCAAGCGGGTGGACTTGCAAATGGTAGTGGAAAAACCCGCAAGTATCAAAATGCCAACGATCCATTGCTTGCGATCGCATATGCCCAAAATATCGATTCGGTAACAATTCAAACCAATATCTTCAATATCCAATATTGAACCCAAACCCATGATAAAACCGGATTATCAGAGCTACCAATGGCTCGATTACACTCAATGGAAGTCGGCTCGTTGGAAAACTGCCATCCATCGCACTGCATTATCTCGACCAATAAAATTAGCAATCGAGAAAGGAGTAATCCACGATAATTGTCAATTGCTCGATTTGGGATGCGGACACCGAAGCGATTGCAATATACTCCATAGTCGTGGTATTAATGCAATCGGCTTCGATCCATATTACTATCCCCAATTCGAGTTGATTCAACCGTCGCAAATCGTCTCGCTGTGCTTTGTAATTAATGTTATCGAATGCCCAATCGAAAGACATAAAGTCGTACAATGGGCATGGGAACTTACCCAAAAATGGTTGATTATTGCAGTGCAACCCCCAAGAAAAACAGAGGGTAAAATAGGGGAAGTGCATACCAAAATCAACACCTTCCAAAAGTATTACACCCAACAAGAATTGCTAGATTTTGTCAGAAATATCACAAAATCTCAACATATCTTATCGAAGGCAGGCATTACCATCATTAGCAAACAATAGTTCACTTTCAACCATAACCAAAAACAATGACAATCCAAACAATTGCCACTTATGACCCGACAATGGTCGAAGCGAACGAACGGTTTTATCGAATACCAAAACGCACGACTTACGCACAAAACCCCAATACAATGCTTTGGCACATTTGCCCTAATGATGTCGATAAAACCGATATCAATTGGCATCAATTATTCGATACCACCGAGTCAACTATTGCCCCTGTCCAAAAAGATACGACATACCTGACTTTTGACGGTGCAATACGTCATAATCTGTGGATTTGCTATTGGTCATCAAAGTCGAAGGATAAAATCGATAAGCTGGTTCCCGTAGGAAACATTACAAGAATGTCGTCGAATCCCAACAGTCCCAATTCAGAATTCGATACGTATTCTTTCGTCACGGTTAATGACGATAGCACCCGATTAATCCAACTTGACTACGGCAAACAGCCTTTGATTACTGCATTTTCAAATTATACAAACGATGCACGAAGTAATACGCGCATTGCCCTCCAGGCTATCAAGTCGTGCGACCCCGATGCCGCAGTTCAATTGCTTGGATTGATGGAACTAATTAGCGAAAGTTGCTACTGCGCTGGTTGGATTACAGGCAACGAATACAACCTTTTCGACATTATACAATCGGCTATTCAAAAACGAGTAGTCCTCGATACCCATTATGGAATGGATAAACTTGAATCCACCCATATCGAATTAATGATTAAACTTTACCATCAATGCAAAGGATGGTGGTATTGGAACGACGAAGAAGACGAATATTATCGATTTCAACCTAATTAAACGAGGCAAATATGTTTTGGAGAATCCCCACCACCCCGATTGGTAAATTGCTAGGTCAATCAGCATTCAAAAAAGGCAACATGGTTCGTCATTGGGATGAACTTGGTAACTGGAGGTACTACGAATATGTCGGTTGCGATGACTCAGATGGATGGTTAGTAGGGATATCCCAAAATTACCCTAGCAATGGGATATTGACCTATATCGAAACGACCATGACCGATTTCCAAATCAATGATGACGCATCGATCCCCAACCCATATCTTAATCTTGAAATCGTCGAAAATGGAAAGCAGTCGCACTTGATGTCGTCGCTCCATCCCAATAATCAATATGATTTTCCTTGGAAATTTCAATGGAGTGATAGTCAAAATGCGATGGCAAAAACAATCGGGTTCGAGTTACCACCAACCATGACTCGTGCGGAGGCTTGGGACTTTCTGCAAACCATTCCCAAACACCATAAGTACAAAAAATATACGATTTTATTACAAGCGATTCGGTGTTGTGTAAAAGGGGCATATTCCGGTATCGATAAGGAAATCCTCTCCCTTGCCGATTACGTCTTACTACCCAAGCAGGTCATAGACTCCAACTCGGTGCTTAACTACAATTGGGAAGCATTAACCACGTTAACTGGTATCGAAATCAAACGGGAATATGACAATTTATTCCACTTGTGTTCGTTACCACTGCTGTGGAGAAAAGAAAACACTACTATCGTCGATTCGATGGGTAAAATCATATTTACGATTGATTATAAGCCACGTCAATACGCACGCTTACATATCAAGTAAAATATCGGTATGCGTTCGGGATGCAATATTATATTAAACAGCATAACTCGAACGCATATTTATCAAATATCTCTATATAAAATTGAAGTGCTGGCAAAGTTTGTACCCAACAATTCGACGTTCGAGATTATCGACACCATATCTTCACCCAAAAAACAACCATCCCAATCTCTTCGGGTCAGCAAAAGGGATAAAGCAATCGCAATCAAGGAAAGAAGGAAGCTGCAAAGAAAACAAGAAGCCAAGGGTTAAGGGGTTAGCGTCACATTCAAAACATCGGAATCCAAAATATATCAATACAATGGCATTTTGCGTATGCACGGTATATACGACGTATCAAAGTAATCAAAGTATCATGCAAGCGCAATTGATATATTTCAAAGATAGCGGAAAATTCTACGCAGATGACACCATCCCGTTGACCGAAAGCGAGTGCAATGGCGAATATTACAATATTGGGCCGAGACTTCGACAGTTATCGATTCAAAAACAATTACCCGGTATTACAGGCGATTGGTTAGGCGAAGATGGTTTTATTGTCGTATTACAAGAAGATATTGGCTGGCCAGTCTTGGTCAAACATCCTTCAAACCAATGCCGCATTGCCCCCAGAAATTGTTCGCATACCCCCGGTGAAGAAACTCAGCACAACATCAAAATAATCACTTTTAAACAACACGGTAAATACGATACCGAGGAAACCATCAACCTCGACGAGTCCTGTATCCGCAATAGGGTAGCATTGACCCATGTCATTGCCGACAAGGTGTATCAAACACACGAACATCGGGGATGCTACACCTTGATTTGCTCCCCACCAGATGAACTATCCGGTTGTCCCCATTTGTTGCTTCCCACCCATTAACCCACAACACAATGTACCATCAAAGTATCGAATATTACTTTGATGGTATATTGTCAACCGAAGCAAGCTTTCATAGCACTCAATGGCTTTTAACCACGTTCGCGGATACCTCGGAATCCACCCTGCACTTCCGTAATGCAAGTCCTGGTGGCAAACCACGCAAATACCATCGGTAAACAGTTGCCAAAAATTTATCGTTACCATCCTCCGAAAGCCGCAACGCACTTTGGATAGCATCCCTCACCTCTACTGGCACTCGCAGCAACAAGTCATCCCCTTTAAGCGAAGAAAATTCATCCCTGCCCGATTTCAAACTGAGCCATTCTTTGAAACTCGCTTTTTCACCAATTGATCGCAATTCTCGGATTTTGCCTTTCAATCCTTCTCTCGGCTGCGGCACTGGTAAATTATCCGGCACTTCGACGGTTGGCAGTTGCTTCGACTTCAATACATTGCCAGCTGCTGCATCGGCACGACTATTTTGCGCTCGTGGTATCCACTCCAACGAATACGAATCAAATTGTGCCAACAGTTGCATCGCTTCCGAGTGAAGATAGCTAAGTCCAACATTCTTGACCGAGTATCTTCCGGACAACTGATAGATCACCAACTGGCTGTCTCCAAAAAGCTTAATCCGCTTGCACCCAAGTTCCAATGCTCGTTTCAATCCAGCGATCGCTCCGGAATATTCGGCAACATTGTTGGTCTGGACACCCAAATCCACAGTAGCAATAAACGATTCCCCCGTTGGTAAATCGATGATTGCTGCACCCGCAGCCGGTCCCGGATTACTTGGTTCGGCTGCACCGTCAAAATAAATAAGCGTCCAATCGTTAGCGTAAGTTTCCATATTTTGCAAGTGATTTTAAATCAAGGATATACGCTCATTGGAATATTGTCCGCATCACCTCTAATGACAATATCGACAACCGATATGTTGCTCAATAAACGCAATCACTTACAACTTTAATATTACCATAATGACGAATACTCAGTATTACGAACGGGTCTATACGCAAGATGGGAAAATAGTCGAATGCTTTTACAAAGTACCGAAGCAAAATGGCATTTGACTAGCCAAGAATCTCGGAAATAAATTACCGTTAGGTTCGGATAAGCCCATCAACATTGCAGTATTCGATAGCTATATTGGGGTTGGATACTACGCATGGTCGGCATTGTTATCGCTGCAATAATCACCGAAAAAATTGCTGAAGTGCGAGTAGAGGTGAGGGATGCTATCCAAAGTGCGTTGCGTGCGAGC
>QQTW01003253.1_pt1 | contig 11969 bp, 13 predicted proteins | sample 1904831 | NCBI WGS metagenome assembly QQTW01 (sample SAMN09435610, study PRJNA476489) | Subsurface metagenome, whole genome shotgun sequencing project. | reverse complement strand
AAATCAAAAATCAACATTACATTTTAGATTTAAATTCACAAAGTACAACTAGTGATAGTTGTATTTTTATGATAGATATGTGAAGTTGAGCAGTATATTACAGCAGCTTGCACTATTAAGCCATAGGAATATTTGAGGGAAATTGTGGATAATCTCAATCGCCTCTCAAGTTAATGTAGTTTTTTATGCTATTGTATAGGTTTAATTCTATAATTTTGGTAAAATTACAGAATTCATCAGACTGGTAGCGATGGCAGATTACAAAATCCGGTTAGTTAGCGAGGCGATCGCGCTTGACCAAACCATCGTAGTATCAGACGATCAATATATTCTCGACGTAGCTGAGATGGCTGGTATCCGCCTACCCGCTGGATGTCGCCAAGGAGATTGCTCTGCTTGTGTCGCTAAACTGGTAAGCGGACAAGTAGATCAAAGCGAACAGAAATTTCTCCGTCCCTTAGAAATAGAGGCAGGTTACACCGTTACTTGTGTGGCTTACCCTCTGTCTGACTGCACGCTATACACTCATCAAGAACAAATCCTATATAAATCTTCTCTTTACCAAAAAACTTAAAACTTGTTTATAGAATTCTTTAGCAAAATTTATGTCTACACCAAGCTTGAATAATCTTACAGTTGCATCTGCGCGAGAGTTGCTTGGGTCTTTCAGTCGTCAAGAAGGTATAGTAGAATCAGCATCAGAAAAAGCACTAATTCGTCAGGCGCTATTACTGCTTGCAAGCTATTGGGATTACCTAAATTTGGGCATTTGTGCTGAAACACCAGCCCTGGGCTTGTCAGCTTTGGCATCCTATCTCAAAGCATTAGGTAATGAAGTAATTATCAACTCTGCCGATCTCACAGCTTGTGCAGGTTCAGTTTATATAAAATTCAACGGTCAAAATCAAAAATATTATATCGATTCGTACACGGGTAACTATCGCGGAGTATTAGTATCCTGCCAATCCTCACGAGACGAATCAATTAACGGCACTTACGGTTATTTACCGCTAGACTTGTTTGTGATGTAGAAGGGTGAAAGGATGAAGGATGAAGGATGAATCTTTATTTCATACTTCATACTACAGACGCGATATATCGCGTCTGTACATACTTCATACTTCATCGTTGCTGCCTTTATGCTTATCTCACCTCTAGTTAAGGCGGATGGGTAAGTACCGATATATTGTGTTTTATAAGCCCTATGGTGTCTTGAGTCAGTTCACAGATGGCAACGGTGAAACTCAAAGACGCACTTTGAAAAATTACATATCGATTCCAGGGGTTTATCCAGTAGGGCGTTTGGACTGGGATAGCGAGGGATTAATGCTGCTGACTAATTATGGACAACTGCAATATCGACTTTCACACCCGCAGTTTGAGCATCAGCGGACTTACTGGGCGCAAGTAGAGAGAATTCCAGGCGCAGATGCGATCGCACTTCTAGAGCAAGGTGTGACAATTGAAAAGTATCGCACTCGACCAGCAAAAGTACAGCTGCTAGATTTTGAACCGCAGTTACCGCCGCGCAATCCTCCTATTCGCTTTCGCAAAAATGTTCCAACTGCATGGCTAGAGATTAGCCTTACCGAAGGAAAAAATCGGCAAGTGCGACGAATGACGGCGGCGGTTGGTTTTCCGACTTTGCGCTTAGTAAGAGTGGCGATCGCTCACCTAAAATTAGGAGAACTCCAACCAGGTCAATGGCGCGATCTAACTGCCGATGAACTAAACTTATTGCTAAAACTAACTATGCTCAAACACTCGTAAAATGAAATATTTTAGTTTATAGAGATATATATTACGTCTCTAAATAGCTGTATCCTGCAACTATAGCAATCCTATTTGATTTATGAACTTCGAGCGTAGCCCGGCATTGCTGGGCTACAAAATTATTTATTGTTTATTAGTGATGCGCGGATTGCTATATCATCAGATCGGCTTTTCTACATGGCAGGAAAATATAACTTGTGGCAACTTGGATGGATAGCAAGTTTTCTACCGTATTAGGAGCGAGAAATGCTCCAAAACGGGAATAAAGGAAGTTATACGATGCTGATTTGCCCCCAGTGCCAGTTCGCCAATCCAAATACAAACAAGTTTTGTCAAGGCTGCGGCACACCTCTGACTCACAAAGTTTGTGCAGAATGTGGCACTAGCGTAGCTTTGAATGAAAAACAGTGTCCGAACTGCGGTGCTAAAACAGGAACGGTTTGGTGGGCAATTGTTTCAGGGGCTACTGAAGAAATGAGAGCTGGGGGAGCTGGGGAAGCTGGGGAAGCTGGGGAAGAAGACCTCTTTTCTTCTAGCCCCCAGCCTCTAACCTCTAGCCCCTCTTATCTAGACTCGCAGCAACGCTATCAGCTGCTAGAACCGCTCGTATTTACCGCAGAAACTGACGTTACTTTTGAAGCTCAAGTCAGAGTACTGGACACTCAGCCATTTCAACTATCTCTGTTGAAGGCGGGTGCAGACTTAATGATGGAACAGGCTATTCCAGCGGATGCCAAAATCTATACTGCCCTCCAACCAAAGTTAAGTCAACAGTTACCCGCCATACATGATGCTTGGCAACAGGGAAGCCAGCAGGTGCTATTGATCGCCGATCGCTCGCACTGGCGGGAACTGATGGAACTGTGGCACGAAAACACAACCACACCATTGCAGATTTTGCATTGGTTTGATGACATGGTGCAACTCTGGGCAGCCTTGGAACCTTGGGGTTGTTGCCAAAGTCTTTTAGAGTTATCTAATCTGCGAGTAGATGCAACTGAAAAGCTAGGGCTACAGCGCTTGTATTTTCAGCTAGCTGAAAAAGCTTGTACTCTGCAAGATTTGGGACAAGTGTGGCAGTGGTTATTTCACGAGTCACAACGTACCAAGTTTGGCTCTTTGGTCGAGCTAATGACTGATATACAAGCAGGTAGTATTCAGACAATAGATGAACTGCGATCGCGCTTGAAAGCAATTATTAATGAAATGCAAGTAGACATTCCTTCTAGCGCCGACTTACCGTCTGTATCAAATGCAGCAGCTGTCAATCGGGCAGAAGTTGGGGTAACTTTGAATAACTCTGCCGCACCTACAGTTATACAAATGAATGAATCACAAGAAAGCTTAATGAAGAGCGAGGAACTACCGACGCTCATGCTGCCAATGCATTTAGTCGGTGTAGAGTCAGCAGGTGGCACAGATGTAGGTCGTCAACGCCATCATAACGAAGACTGCTTCGGCATTGCCACTTCAATTGATAAGATTGAATTTCCTAACAATGGAACGGTTGAAGCACGCGGGGTTTATGTCCTTTGTGATGGAATGGGTGGACACGCAGGCGGCGAGGTAGCAAGCGATTTGGCAGTGAAAACTCTCCTGCAATACTTTCAAACTCACTGGCAACCTCACCAACCTATACCTAATGAACAATCGATCCGCGAGGCTATCCGTTTAACCAACCAAGCTATCTACGATCTCAATCAACAGGATGCCCGTTCCGGTGTCGGACGCATGGGTACGACTTTGGTACTAGTTTTACTTTATAATACGCAAATAGCGATCGCTCACGTAGGAGATAGCCGTCTCTACAGTCTCAGTCGCAAACAAGGCCTATCACAAATGACTTTGGATCATGAGGTGGGGCAGCGAGAAATTTTGCGGGGGGTTGAACCAGAAATTGCCTATGCCCGTCCTGATGCCTATCAACTCACTCAAGCTTTGGGGCCGCGAGACGAAAATTATGTCAATCCTGATGTTCAGTTTTTTGACTTGAATGAAGATACGCTGCTGCTGTTAGTGTCCGATGGTGTTTCAGATAATGCTCTATTAGAGGAGCATTGGCAAACACATTTAGAACCATTACTAACTTCAGGCAATAGCTTACAGCGTGGAGTTAGTGAATTAATCGATTTAGCAAATCAGTACAATGGACACGATAATATTACAGCAGTAATGATTCGGTTAAAAGTGCGACCGAAGTTGGAGCCATAATCGTGTGGTCACGCTGCAACTATTACACCAACAACCAACAACGCCCGTGCAACAGTGGGAGTTTCAAGATGAATCTGTAATTCGGATTGGTCGCGCTCCCGATAATGATGTGATTTTGACTAATCCCCTAGTTTCGCGGTATCACCTGGAACTGCGACGCTTAGATTCTGCCACAGAAAATTCTTGGCAGCTGATCAATCAGGGGACAAATGGAACTTTCCTTGACGGTACACTAGTTTCTCAAAGCTTACTTAAAAATGGCTCTTTGGTTCAATTAGCTAGGGGAGGCCCGCTTTTAAAATTTCAACTAGAGGCAGAAGAAACGGGGCAAGAGGGGGCTGCGCCAAGGCACGAGTCAGGAAAGGCTAGTAGTACAGATATGCGAGCAAAGGAAAAATCGAACCTCTCGCCTCTGGCACCCCTGCCTAGCCCTCCCCTAGAAGGGGAGGGAACATATGGACTCGCCTCTCAAGCTTGTACTCATAGCGGTAATTCTCCTGGGAATCTATTTTGTATCCGCTGCGGTCAGCCGCTATCTGTACAGCGAAAGATCAGGGAGTATCAAGTACTACGCATACTGGGGCAAGGGGGAATGGGTACTACCTATCTCGCTTGGAATCCAAGTAGCACAAATGCGACTGGGGCTTCATCTAGAAAGCCCCAGCTTTTGGTATTGAAGGAAATGAATGCGGATTTAGCTAAAGTTGCCAAGGCCCAAGAATTATTTGAACGGGAAGCACACACGCTCAAGACGCTGCACCATTCGGGAATACCGCAGTATTACGATTTTTTCATGGAAGCAGGCAAAAAATACCTGGCGATGGAACTGATTCACGGTCAAAATTTAGAACAACTTGTTTATCAAACTGGGCCAGTGACTCCCGCTCGCGCGATCGCATGGATGCTTCAAACTTGTGATGTGTTGGAATATATCCACAATCAAGATCCGCCACTGATCCACCGTGATATTAAACCTGCTAATTTGATCCTCCGAACCCTAGACAACCGCGTAGTAGTACTTGACTTTGGTGCAGTTAAAGCAACTGGTACAGCATATGTTACCCGGATTGGCGCTGAAGGCTACTGCGCCCCCGAACAAGAACGGGGACAGCCCTTAATCCAATCGGATCTTTATGCGATTGGGCCAACCTTAATTTTTTTGCTGACAGGCGAAGCTCCATTGAAATTCTATCGACTACGCGGCAAAGGTTATCGGTTCGATCTTGACGCAGTTCCAACCATCACTCCCGAATTGAGGAAAGTAATTGAACGGGTGACGGAACACCATCCTAGCGATCGCTATGCTACCGCCAAAGAACTGGCAGCAGCCTTAAGCGCTTGTAAGTAAATCTTATTCTTCGTCCCAAGCTTCAACTTCTAGCAAGTCTCCAACTGGATCTTGCATAGCAAAACCGAAATCTGATAGTTCTTGTTTCCAGTAAGACCATTCATTGCCGAAAAGTAGAGCGATCTTCCAGATACTGTCGTTTGGTTTGATAACTTTAGATTCTACCAGTGAACGGACGTGATGCTGGAACTTCACCATTGGGTGCATAACAGGCTGAGGCATAACTTTTAATTAAATTCAGATTGAGTTTGGTAAATATTTAACCAAAAATGCTTCCAGATTTTGATTCAACACCGATGCGTGGAGTTTTCTTCGGTGTGGAAGCAATCCTTTACTCTTTTACTCTACCACAGAGATTTTGGCAAGTAACAAGCGCGATCGCTCAAAGTACGGAAATCCCTACCGCTATCAATGGCAAATGTCGATTGAGTGGTGTTGCTGTCAATTGTACACGCGATCGCTCCTTTCACATACCATCTTTTAGCAATTGCTGTAAAAATACCTGGCGATTGGAAATCGCGGCTATACAAACGAAGTCCGCCTACGCAAACTTCTAGATAAGTAGAGTGGGCAATGCCCACCAAACCTGGTAATCGTGGACAATGCCCCACGCTTGAAGTTCATAAATCAAATACGATTGCTATATTAATGGAAATTACTTTGGTTGCAATTTGCCAGGGTGATAAGTAATAAAATACTATAATTGATACAAAATTTGATATTTGCATCTCACTAGTAGCAGACTTTGCGTATATCAGGCGTAAAATTTCATCTCTCTATAGATAGATTAAAACGAGCGATCTACTATTCCCCAAGCAGCGAGAAAAGCGTTAGGTATTACTCAGGCAGATTGTGTAGCGGTTGAAATTCAACAGGTATAGGTGGGGTAAACAAAAATTATACCGCTTGATAGAGATTACCTTGATGCTGTAGCGGGCACTTTGAATGAGTGGGTGTCAGCAGCAGATGAGGAAGCTTATGGTGACTTATAACCACTTTAACTTATGAGTTTAACAGATTTGAGGAATTGAACTATGCTACCTGGATTAAGCGTTCTTGCGGAACAGCGAGTCTTACTTGAAAACATCAGTTGGCATTTGTTTGAAAGTCTTTTAGAAGCGCTGGGAGAAGACCGCTCGTCACGGCTAGCTTATGACCAAGGTACGCTGGAAATCATGACTCCGTTATTGCCTCACGAACATTCTAAAAGACTGATAGAAAAGCTGATTGACATTTTGGTAGAAGAGTTAAACCTCAACATCAAAAGCATCGGTTCAATGACCTGTAAACGGAAAGATCTATCGCGGGGAATCGAGCCAGACTCAGGCTTTTACATCCAAAATGAACCATTGGTGAGAGTTAGACAAGAAATCGACTTGGAGCGATATCCACCGCCTGACTTGATGCTAGAGGTAGATTTTTCTCACTCTTCTCTGAATAAGTTGCCAATTTATATTGCTTTGGGTGTTCCCGAAATTTGGCGCTACGCCCAAGGGAATTTGCAGATTTACCAATTGCAACAAGGACAGTATATACCAGTAAATGACAGTCCGGCTTTTGCTATACCCTTAACTGAAATTCCTCGGTTTCTAGAACAAAGCAATCAAATTGGGGAAGCACAGATGTTGCGGATGTTCCGAGTGTGGGTGAGAGAGCAACTGTAAAGTTAATTACTGTAAAGTTAATTTAAGTGCATTTATCATTGCATTAAGCTTGCACTATTGTAAAAAGGCTGCGGCGATCGCGCACTTTTAAGCAGAAGCTATTTCACTTTCGTTATTACTAATAGAGCTTAAAAATGTCAAAATGATATTAAACTATACAACTTAAATTGAACCTCAGGCTGATAAACATTATGGAGCAGACATTTAGGTGGCAGCCAGAGCAGTCTGTATTGGAAAAATTGACTGCCCTAGCACGTCAACAAGGTCAATCACCAGAGGCGATTATCACCGAAGCAGTAAGGCAATATCTAGCAGCAGCAACAGTAGAAAGAACTACTGACTCTGACCCTTTAATTGGATTATTTGCGAGTTCCCCTGATTTAGCAACTCAGTCAGAGAATATCCTCCAACAGGAAATCACTCAAGAATCAGGTTGGACATGGAAAGAGCCGTTGTCGTAGCAGATACAGGTTTTGTTGTAGCGCTGCTCAATCGTTCTGATATCAAGCATACAGATGTAGCAATAGTTTACCAGCAACAACAGCACATATTACTCCCTCAAACGGTTTTAGCTGAAGTTGCCTATTTGTTAGGTCGTGATGCCGGGATTATGACTGTGGTTGCTTTTGTGCGAGGAATAGCTGTCAGCCGCTTTAATCTAGTGGCATTGACAGATGCGGATCTAGAGCGTGTAGCTGAGATTCTGGAGAAATATGCTGATAGCCGAATTGATTTCGTCGATGCTAGCGTGATGGCTGTAGCTGAACGCTACGCCAGCAAAACAATATTGACTTTAGACCAGCGGGATTTCAGATTGTTTCAACCAAAACATTGTAAAAGATTTGAGATTTTGCCATAACAATAGACTTCTTGCACGAATATTTGCTAAGGTGCAGGTTTACTGAATAGACCCATAAGCCATCTAATTCTATTCAGGCAAGAGGTGTAGTCAAATATACATAACTAAAGACGCGGCAGCGATCGCGTATATATATCTACGTACATTCACGGTGTTGCAGCAAGATTAGATGAAGAAGGCGCTAAGTTTTCAGTAGAATTTCGCTTTATTCCCAGAGCATGAGTAGGTTTAATTAAGCTTGTAATTCATTAGAGTAGTTTACCTGGAAGAGTGTAAATGATTTGGTTCGGAGCGATCGCTACCTTATTAGAACTGGGTAGCTTAAAAACATCATTACCGTCGCTCAATTCCAGGACTAAGAAAATATTATGGCGAAACGACCTATTGAACGGATTGCTGTTTTAGTATCAATTGTTTCATTTGGTGGCTCAATTGTGTTTGGTGGACTCAGAGCCATTAGCACTGCTGGGAATCAACCGATTCAGAGCCAAACTGCATCAGCAGCAACTACACCATCACAAAATCAATTGCGACAATCTCAATTCAAAGAACAGGAACAAGAGTATGAAGTTGTGTTAAAGCAAGAGCCAGAGAACCAGGTAGCACTGGAGGGTTTAATTGAAGCGAGGCTGCGGATGAAGGATACCAAGGGTGCAGTGAAGCCTTTGCAGAAGCTGATCGGGTTATATCCCGATCGGCAAGAGTATAAAACATTGTTGGCTCAGTTGAACAAGGAGAAGGGGAAGGGCGATCGCTAATTTAATCTTTTTGAGGAGGTTGAATTTTCAGTTCACCTTCAGGTGTAACAAACACCTTACCTCCTAAAGCTTGAATGCGATTAATTGCTAGTTGGCGTGTACGGTCATCAAATGCATTATTTAAAACCAGTGACCAAGCATCAATTTGTGCTGATTTACTTGCTGAATTTTTGGTGAGGAATTGAGCCGTTCGGTGAGAAATTCTTGCTACATTTTGACCTTCAGCATCAAAATAAGTACTAGCCCACTGTGCGGCTGTTTCAAAAGATTGCTTCGCCGCTTTAAAATCACCCAAAAACAACAACTCGTCAGCCCCCTTCCAGCGCCAGATGTAATATGACTTAGATGGAATTTTAGGAGACAAATGCTTCAAACCTTTTTCCATTATTGCTATAGTTCTATTCGGCCTTCCTGCATACAAAGTTGTACTAGCGGAAAGAAGAAGATAAGCATTTAAAAAGTATGGATCTCGCTCTAGAATTACTTCAAAATACTCTGGACTAAGGGTGTAACCAGTTTTGTTACGGGCTAAATCATCACCAAAGTATTGAAGAAAATTAAGAAATGTCCAATCCGCAGCTAAGTTAGTAAAACCAAAACTAGGTAACTTATGCAAAATCTCAAGGCGCAGTTTTTCCGAGTTTACTTCTTTATTGAGTTTTGTAAGCGATATAGAGCTTGAACTGTTTCTTAGCTGGTTCACTTGAGGTAACTGCAAAGCCCCAATTCCCACTATACAAAACAGTGCTACTATCAATGCACCTAGGGATTCGTTTAGATTTTGGCGATATGAAGCAAGCATTTGAACAAATCGCTAATTAACGAGATAATTATAACGTTACTGTTCTTTAAATACTAGAAAACCAAACCTACTTTTGCTGATAGATATGTATTAATACTCAATAGAGTAAGTGGTTCAAGGCAGTTACTAAAAGTCCAAAATTTTAGAAGATAAGAATATGAGCAAACATCTCTTGCTTTATACAGACGATCCGGGATTAGGTGGAGTTGCACAATACAACGATGCAATTCTAAACGGATTAGTAGCTTTGGGTTATCAAGTAACCTGTGTACAAAGCAAAAGTGATAATCCGCTGGTAAGTTCTCAAAAAGAACTTGGTATACAACACCTTTGGTTAGATTTTGATACTACCAGGGAATTTGGACGTACTTTAACAGATCAAGCTGATGCACAAAATACTATAACAACTTATAAACCTGACTGTATTATTTTTAGTGACTGCTGTCCATTATCAAATTTTGCAGCTAAGCAGATTGCGATTGATCTAGAAATACCATACATGGTTGTTATTGGCTTTGTTGCGCCTTACCTAGCTGAACGCTTTACTGCATATTTAAATGAATTGTCACATCAATATAGTCAAGCACAAGCAGTTATTGCAGTATCAAATGAAAATCTATCTTTATTACACAAACTATTTAGGCTACCTAATAATAAAGGACAAGTTATTTACTACGGACGGTCTAAACAGTATTTTACTCCCCCTGTACTATCAGTTCGTGAATGCTTGCGCCAAGAGTTTGATATTCCCTCAAATGCAGTAGTTTGCTTCACGGCTGCTCGTTTAGAAGCAGTGAAAGGCTACCAGTATCAGTTGGAAGCCATTAAGCAACTTAAGCAAAGCGAAACTTGGGATAAACTTTATTTTGTGTGGGCAGGTGCTGGTAGTTTAGAAGCACAACTTAAAGAAGCAATTGAGCAACTAGGAGTAAGTAGCCAAGTCAAGCTTTTAGGACAACGTTGGGATATTCAAGATTGGCTTGATGCCAGTGACATTTTTATTTTGCCTTCAGAATTAGAAGGAATGCCATTGTGCATTATAGAGGCAATGGCAAAGGGATTACCAGTAATTGCTTCAGCAGTAAGCGGAATACCTGAAGAATTAGGTAATACTGGGAAGTTACTTACCGATCCAAAAGTTGAGCCACAAACTACTATTACAGAGTTAGTAACAACAATTCAAGCTTGGTTTGTTAATTCCGAATTGCGTCAGTCGATTGGTCAGGCTTGTAAAAAACGAGCGGAAGAGATGTTTAAGGAAGAACGAATGGTAAAAGAAACTGTGGAAGTTATTGAACGTGTTTTACTACCAGTTGGAGATTATGTTTCACCTGGATTTTCAATAGTTTTGCCTGACAAATGCTTTCCAAATATGATTGTTGGAGATACCAGCACCTGTTCTTGGTCTTACCTGCGTCGGGAGGTTTCTCATAACTGGTATGTAGATAAGCGGCAACCCACTGTTGGATTTCTCAGTCGAGATGAAGCTCATATTCTCTACAATACTGCTCTCAAATTTAAAGGTAAGAAAGCTCTGGAAATTGGTTGCTGGCTTGGTTGGTCAGCTTGCCATTTAGCACTAGCAGGAGTTGAGCTAGACGTAGTTGATCCGTTGCTAGACAAACCTGAATTTTATGAAAATGTAAGCAATTCACTTGAGGCATCTGGTGTTCTTGGCTCAGTTAATCTAATAGCTGGTTTCAGTCCACAAAAAGTTGAAGAGTTGGCGGTTCAACTACAAGGTAGGTGGTCATTGATTTTCATTGATGGAAATCACGACGCACCTGGTCCTCTAAAGGATGCTATTGTCTGTGAACAATTGGCAGAATCAGATGCTTTAATTTTATTCCATGATCTGGCTTCGCCCGATGTAGCTCAAGGTTTAGACTACCTAAAGCAAAGAGGGTGGAACACAATGATTTACCAAACAATGCAAATTATGGGGGTTGCTTGGCGGGGAAATGTTGAACCAGTTAAACATCAGCCTGACCCCAAGATTGAATGGCGATTACCAGGGCATCTCCAGCATTATTCTGTTAGCGGCTTATCAAATCAGTTGCTAACCTGGTTATCTAGCTGTGTTAATCAATACAAAAGTGAGCTGTCAGATCAATCTGCGTTAGTGCAGTTACGCAAATTAAGAAAAAATATAGCTGACCTTTGGTTGGAGACAGCAGAAATTTTACTTGAAACTGTCTACTTAAGTGACATTGGTAAGGCTCATTTAATACTGCTCAATAGTGACATCCAGAATGGACTTTTACCCGATAGCGAACAGGTTTTTCTGTGCGAGGTTGCCACAAAAATTTCTTCTATAGAATTTGATACTCCTAAAGCGATTCAGTATCTACTGGTAGCAATGCTGTACCGCCGTGCTGACCAATTAATGTTTGATTTTGATCTTCCTCGCATTCCTCAGTGGTTAATTAATGACTATCTGAAATATATGCTTGAACCTCCTCGTTTATTTCATGATTTGAGAGATGTAGATAATTACTACCAATTTATGCAGCATTTTATAGATTATTTACATATTAATATTATCAGTAATCCG
>QQTW01003252.1_pt1 | contig 11969 bp, 13 predicted proteins | sample 1904831 | NCBI WGS metagenome assembly QQTW01 (sample SAMN09435610, study PRJNA476489) | Subsurface metagenome, whole genome shotgun sequencing project. | reverse complement strand
CGTTCGTGGACGGCGCGGACGGGCTGGGCGGGACCATCGACATCCCCGCCCAAGGGGTCGACGATCTACCCCTGACCGCAGTAGCCCGCAGGAGCAGCGACGTGACCTTCCGTCTCCAGGGCGTCCCCGGTGCGCCTAGGTTCGACGGCACCATCGCAGGCACCGGGGACGCGGCCCGCATCACCGGCGACTTCACCCAGGGCGGCCGGACCTTCCCGTTCACGCTCGAGCGCGGGGTCGTGGCGGCGGCCGCGCGGCCTCAGGAGCCGCAGCCGCCCTTCCCCTACCGCAGCGAAGCGGTGAGCTACCGTAGCGGCGAGGTGACGCTCGCGGGCACGCTCACGCAGCCGGGGGGCGAAGGGCCGTTCGCGGCGGTTTTGCTCGTCACCGGGAGTGGTCCCCAAGACCGGGACGAAACCATCGCCGGACACAAGCCGTTTTTGCTGCTCGCCGACACCCTGACGCGGGCGGGCTACGCGGTCTTGCGGGTCGACGACCGGGGCGTGGGCGGCTCGAGCGGCGACCTGGCCGCGGCGACCTATGACGAGCGCACCCGCGACGTGCTAGCTGGCGTCGCCTTCCTCCACACGCAGGCTGCCGTCGACCCTCAGCGGATCGGCTTGTTGGGGCACTCCGAAGGGGGGTACCTGGCCCCGCTGGCCGCGAGGCGCTCCGAGGGCGTGGCCTTCGTCATCCTGATGGCCGGACCCGCCGTCCCGGGTGAGGCGGTGTTGCGGCTGCAGAACCGGCTGATCTACGAGGGGCTGGGCCTTCCGCGAGCGCAGGTGGAGGCTCAGGTTGCTTACATCGAGCAGTTGACTGCGCTGCTCGAGCGAAGAGACTACGGCGCGGCGCGGGTGCTTTCGCGCCGACGCATCGAGGCGCAGTACGCCGCACTACCCGCCGCGCAGCGACCGAGTCCCGCCGAGCAAGAAGCGGCGGTCACGGCGCAGGCAGCCAGCCTGCTCACGCCGAACACCCGGGCGTTCATCACCCACGATCCGCGCCCGGCGCTCGCCGCGCTCGACGTGCCGGTACTGGCTTTTTACGGCGGCAAAGACATCCAGGTGCCGTCGTGGCAGAGTGCTCCCGTGCTGCGCGACCTCCTGGCAGGTAAGGACGACGTCACGGTGCGCGTTTTTCCTGAGCTCAACCACCTGATGCAGCCCGCGACGACGGGGGGCTTTGACGAGTACGCGGCGAGCGAAACGACGCTCGCGCCGGCTGTGCTCGAGCTGGTCACGAACTGGCTGGCGGAACGCTTCTAGAACCGCTTGTACGAGTAGCTACGGGAGCGACCCTAAAGGTTCCTACGTCGGGCTGATCGGGCGGCGGGTAAAATCGAAACGAGCAACTCCTAGCGACATCTTGACGGGCGGAGTGACCGCACCTAAGGCTGCGAAACCAAGAAGCGCCTCCGCACTTCTTTAACCATGTCGTTAGGCTGCTCCATGCTCGGTCTCTTCGTCATCACCTTCGTGCTCTATCTGACCGCTGCGCTGCTCGACCGGCGGCGGCCGAGAGACGCCGAACGGTACGTCACCATGGTCGGCTTTATGTTCTTGGTCCCAGCCACGTTGGCGCAACACCTGCCGCCCCTGATCCTGCTGCTGTCGCTTTTCTTCGCCGCCTATTTTCATAAGGCTTGGTAGTATCGACGATTCGCGTTGTGCACGCGAGCCGTGAATTTGGTAGGGTTGCCCGAGCACAAACTTTAGGGGGGCTGGAGTGGCAAACATCGGAAAAGCGGATTTGGTCAAGGAGCTTGCCGAGAAGACCGGGCTGGGTCAGAAGGACGTCAAGACGGTCATCGAGGGGATGCTCGAGAGTGTCCAAAGCCACCTCAAGAAAGGTGATAAGGTGCAGTTCACTGGTTTCGGTACCTTTGAGGTCCGGGAGCGCAGCGCCCGCACCGGCGTCAAGCCCGGTACAACCGAGAAGATGGAGTTTCCGGCGAGCAAGGTCCCGGCGTTCAAGGCGGGCAAAGCCCTCAAAGACAGAATTGTTTAGTCATCATCGAACGCCGCGCCTTCGCGCTACCCAGACGGTGAAACGCGGTAGGGACCAGCCTACCAGTCCCCGACCGCCTTTTTGAGCTGCGCGTTGTTGGTCTTGGCGTAGCCGCGGGCGGTATCCAGACTGTTATGCCGGAGGTGATCGGCTACCAGCGCCAGGTCGCCCGTCTCGTCATGAAGCCTGGTCCCGGACGCGTGCCGCAAGGCGTGGACACCTTTGAACTTGACCTTGGCCGTCCGGCAGGCCGCCTCGAGCCGTTTGTACACGGCGACGCGCGACCGGGCGGGTAGCAGATAACCCATGCGCTTGGTTAGGGGAACGTGCTCGAGCGCCTCGATCAGGGTCGCGGAGAGGTTGACCCGGGCCGTCTTGCCACCCTTACCGGCGACGACTTTGAGGGTGGCGCTGCCGAGATCGATGTCCTCCCACCGGAGGGCGGTCATCTCGCTGACCCTGAGTCCGGCGTGGGCTCCGAGCAGCACTATATATAAGGTGTAACTTTCGCTGGTGCGCTCGAGCCAGTGCACCTCGGTGCGGGTGTACGCGTCACGTTTTTCCCAGGCCGGTGTTTTATCGACGGCGGCCCGCACGTCGGCGAAGGGGGCAGTGTCCGTTGCTCCGGACCACCTGAGCGCGGCGTAGAATGCTTTGGCCGCGGCCAGTTTGACCCCGACCGAGGCGGGCTTGAGGCGGCCCTCGAGGTCGCGCACGTAGAGTACCCCCGCATTTCGTTTAGGCCTCAGCAGGTTCTCGCCACTCCAAGCGTTGAGCAGGTCGTTCAGCCCGCGGCGGTAGGCAGCCAGGGTATGGCGCGACACCCGGGAGCCAGCCGACCCGTGGAGGGTGAGGTGTGCTTCTAGCAGCGCCCATAAAGCTTCTGCGTCGCGGTCCCGGGCGGCTTCGGCGGCCAGACGTTTGAGCTCGTCCTCGCTCAGGGTGGCGAGGTCGCGGGTGCGCTCGAGCAAGCTCAACGCGGGTGCGCGGATGAGGTCGGTCATGACGGTCGCCAGACGACCCGCACAAGACCCTCGATATGCTCGAAGTGCTTATCGAACTCGAGTAGGGGCACCTGATAGCGCAAGGCGACCTGCGCGATGAGGCCGTCCGTGGCGGGGAGCGTCACGCCCTTACGCCGCAAGTCCGCTAACCGCTCGCCTGCTTCGCGATAGTCGCCTTCATCGGTTGTAAGGCGGAGGGTGGAGCGCATAAGGCCACGCACGGCTTCTTCGCCCGGGCGGACGTTTTGTAGCACTTCGAGCTCGATCATGCCGCCGACCGCGGCGCTGCCGTCGGCTAAAGCAGCGTCGACTCGTGAGGCCAGGGGCTCATGCCCGCGGAAAAAGGCGACCCAGGCGCTCGTGTCGATCAGGACCTCAGCCACCTTGCTCGAGTTCGCCTAGTTCTGCCGCTTCGATCTCGTCGTTGCTGGTGATGTCGACCTTGCCGCGGAGGGCGCGGAAGCGCTCGAGCCTGCGCCGACGCAGGTACTCGTTGACGGCGGTGCTCACGGCCTGGGTCATGTTGGTGGTGTTGGTGACTTCGAGGAGTTCTTGGATGGTTTCGTCGTTCAGGGTTACTGAGGTCAGGGGTAGATCGTCGACCCCTTGGGCGGGGATGTCGATGGTCCCGCCCAGCCCGTCCGCGCCGTCCACGAACGTGAGGCCGATCGCTAGCGGGGTCTCCGGCAGGTCGATGCGTCCCTGCCAGGTGCCGGTCAAGGTCTGCGCCCCGGCGGTACCCAGCACCGCCAGGGAAAGACCGAGGAGTAACCTGCGTTTTGTACGGATCATTGTTTCACCTTAGCAGAGGGAAGCAAACGTCGGATAATCTGCTCGGGCCAGGCGACGCCAAAGCGACATCAAGCGTCACGACCTGAGGAACCGCTTGCCGTGCCTGAGGGTATGGCGTTACGTTGGTGCCTTCGGCAAGCCCCCGAAAAGCCGCTCGAGTTCATCCACGGCTTGGCGTAAGATCTTTGTTAGAGGATTGCGTGCATGATAGAGCCACGTCGTGGCCGAGGCCACAAAGAGCCTATGAAACCGCCTTTATTGCCACCTCGACCTCCAACCCCGAGCCCGTCGTGCCGCACGGACATGGTGAGCACGGCAGACCGCCCTCCGAAGGACCTCGACGCCGCCACCCGAGGTGCGTGGTGCCTGCGCCGGACCGACCCCGAGCGGGCACGCGCCATGAGCACTAGCGGCTACCGAGCCGCCCTCACGGCGGGCGACCAGCGTGGTGCAGCGGCCTGTCTCTTTACCTTGGCGTTCTGCGAGGTCGACGCCGCCGAGTTCGAGGGAGCGCTCGAGAAGCTCGGCGAGGCCGCACAGCTCTTCGCGGCGGTGGGCGACACGGCGAGTCAGGCCCGGGTGGCGGGATTCGTGGCGCTAGCCGAGTGCCGCCGTGGCCGCCCCGACGCGGCGCTGATGCAGGTGAACGCCGCGCTCGCGGCGGCCCGGGCGTGCGGGGCGACCGGCGCGGAGGTGCAGGCGCTGCTGGCCGCGGGCGAGATTCACAGCTACCAAGGCGACCTCGAGCGGTCGCTCGAGAGGCTGCAGCAGGCCCGGTCGCTCGCGGCGGACCCGCACGACGCCTCCGAGACGCTGTTGCTGTTAAGCCGCACGCAGCGGCTTTTGGGGAACTACCCGGAGGCGCTACGCTGCGGCAACGAGGCGCTCGGGCGCAAGCGCGCGGCGGGCGACCGCCTCGGCGAGGTGTACGCGCTCAACGCCCTCGGGCTCGCGCACCACGACCCGCACGAGGGTGCCGCGGCCCTCGCCTACTACGCCGAGGGACTTTCGCTCAGCGAACGCTTGGGCAACCGCCGGAGCACGCTGGTGCTGCTGGGCAACCTCGGCGAGCTCTACGCCGACATGGGCGACCTGCCCAAGGCGCTCGAATATGTCCGGCGTAGCCTTGCCCTTTCGGAGGCGGTCGGCAGCCGCCACACCGAGGGCGTCTCGCTCGAAGGGCTGGGAGGGCTTTACGCACGCATGGGCGACGCAGCCAACGCCCTCTGCTATTACCGGCGTGCCCTGGCGTTGCGCCTCGAGCTCGGCGACCGCCACGGCGAGGCCTCGACCCTGCACGCGCTGGGCAACCTCTGCTTCGTTACGGCGCAGCCCAGAGAAGCCGAGGGCTACTTCCGGGAGAGCTTGGCGCTGGCACGCGCGGTTGGGCACCCGTACTTGGAGGCGGAGATCCTAGCCTCACTCGGGCACCTTCACGCCAAAGAGGGCCGGGACATAGAGGCGCGGTGCGCCTACGAGGTGGCGCTCGAGCTCGCCGCGCGGATGAAGCTGCTTGCGCTGACGCGCGACCTCCACAGAGTTCTTTATGAACTCCACCGCCGAGCGGCCGACTACGAAGGGGCGTTGCGTCACCACGAGGCTTTGTTCGCGGCCGAAAGCCGCCTCTCGGGCGAGGCCGCGGGCCGCCGGACGGCTCGTTTACTCATCCAGTTCGAACTCGAGCGGGCGCAGCAGGAGGCGGCGTCCTCGCGTCAGCGCAGCGCCGAACTGGCCCAGGCGAACGCGACGCTCGAAGCGACGAACCGGCTGAACGCCAACCTGCTCGGCAAGCTCCGCGAGCAGACCCGGCAGTTACGGCGGCTTGCCGAGGAGGACGGCCTGACCGGCCTGTACAACCGGCGCTACGCCGAGCGGCGGCTTAAGCGCGAGTTTCGGCGCGCCAGCCGCCACGCCCAGCCCCTGAGCCTCGCGCTGCTCGACATCGACAACTTTAAAAGCATCAACGACCGCTTTTCGCACGCCGCAGGAGACCGCGTGCTCAAGACCGTCGCCGACCTGATCAGGGGTTCCCTGCGGCCAGCGGACGTAGCAGCGCGCTACGGCGGTGAAGAGTTCGTCGTGGCGTGGTCCAGCACCCCGGACGACGCGGGCGCGGCCTGCGAAGCCCTTTGCCGGGCGGTCGCAGCCTATCCCTGGGGGCGGCTGCACCCCGAGTTGCGGGTCACGCTCATGACGTGACCCCAAAAACCTAAGCCAAGCGGAATGTGAGTCAGGCTGAAAGGAATGGCCATGCGAAAGACTCACACCCCCGAGCAGATCATCGACATTCTCCGCGACGTCGAAAAGGCAACCAACCAGGGAAAGACGGTTGCTGAGGCGTGCCGCACACTCGCCATCAGCGAGTGGAGCTTCTACCGGTGGCGCAAAAAGTACGGCGGGATGGAGAAAGGCGGTGCCAAGCAGCTAAGAGAGTTGGAGAAGGAGAACGCCCGGCTCAAGAAGCTCTTAGCCGAAAAGGAGTTGGACAACGACATCCTCAAAGAGGCGCTGGAAACAAAGTTCTAACGCCCAGCACCCGCCGGGACGTTGTCAATCACGTCCGGCGGGCGTTGGGCATCGGTGAAAGGCGGGTCTGCCGGGTGCTCGGCCAGCCCAGGAGCACGCAGCAGTACCAGCTTCAGCGCCCGGTGCAGGACAAAGAACTCGTCAAGCGTCTGCACGAACTCGCCGAGCTGCGCCCTCGCTACGGCTACCGGCGTATCACTGCCATCCTCAAGGATGAAAGGTGGGCTGTCAACCGCAAACGGGTGCAGCGGTTGTGGCGGGCTGAAGGGCTGAAAGTGCCGACCAAAGCGCACAAACGCACTCGTCTGGGTGAAGGTGAGAATGCCTGTCATCGCCGTAAACCGGAACACGCCCATCATGTCTGGGCGATTGACTTCTTGATGGACACCACCTTGAACGGCGGACGGCTGAAGTTCCTCACCGTCATCGACGAGTATTCCCGTTCCTGCTTGAGTATTAAAGTCGAGCGTAGCCTGACGAGCGGCGACGTCGTAGCTGAACTCGAGCGCCTGATCACCCTGCATCGCCCACCCAGCTTCATCCGCTGCGACAACGGCCCCGAGTTCGTTGCCCTGGCAACACGGCAGTTTCTCGCTACCGCAGACGTCACGACGCTTTTCATCGACCCCGGCTCGCCCTGGCAGAACGGCTACTGCGAAAGCTTCAACAGCCGTTTCCGGGATGAACTCCTGAACCTGGAGACCTTCACGTCTACCCTCGAAGCCCGCGTGCTCAGTGAGAAGTGGCGGCGGGAGTACAACGAGCAACGGCCCCACGGTGCCCTCGGCTACCGGACGCCGCAGCAGGTGTTGGAGCAAGCGCTCGGAACGGGTACACTACAAACGCTTAGACTCACAACCGCAATGGCACAGGCTTAGGGGTCTCCTCACTCAGCGCCGGGCTGTGTAGCGACCTGAGCGTCGGCTCGCTCGAGGCCATGGTGGCGGCCGCCGACGGGCGGCTCTACCAGGCCAAGCGCGAGGGCAAGAACCGCGTCGTCGCTTACGGGTAAGGGTGACGGCTGATGCGTAGATGGCGCAGCCTTGGGCGATCTCGTGGGGCAGGAGACTTTCGGGGCTACCCCTGCCCCAAGCAGCTCGAGCCCGGCCCTCACGGGTTCTGCTCCAACCCTCTTCGTGCCCAGCCCGCGAGCGCCAGCACCACGCTGCCCGCCCGCACCGCCGCCTCACTCCCTTCAGCCAGGCGCACCTTCAGCTCCGCCTCGACATCCTCCACGAAAGCCAAGTGCAAAAACCGAGCTAGCACCTTCAGGTCGTCATCGCCCAGGAGGGGCTCCCGCAAGAGCTTTTGCACCATCTCGACTTGCGCGTCGGTCAGCGGCGGCTCCCGCGAGGCGTCCGCGTAACGGTAGGCGTTGTCGACGTCGATCGGGTCGAGGTCCTCGTGCAACACCTCCAACGTCTCCTTCTTGGTCAGGCGCGCCAGCGCGCCGCGCACCACGTCCCAGCTCAGCAACGAACCCACTAAAAGCGGTTCGACCCGGACGAACCCGATGATCTCCTGCACGCTCCGGTAACCGTCCGCTTCGGACTCGGTCGCGTCGAACAGCTCCAGCACGAGCGTCTCCTCGGTCGTCTCGTCCGCACCCAGGTTGAGAAAGAAGTCCCTCGCCACAAAACCGTCTCGGAGCAACCGCACCATGTTCTTACTGTTCGGCCTGACATCCCAATAGTTGTCGTAGTGAAGCCTGCCGGTGCGTGCACGCCACGCCTGGATGTCCACGTCGAGCGTGTAGTCTTTTGCCTGGGCGAGGTCCAGCGCCGCCTGTCCCCGCACCTGACGGATACGCGGGTCGGGCGGGAACGCCTTTAGGCGCTCGTGCCTACGCTGGACGGATTCGACATCGTGCATGATCCCCCCTACTTGGTCCGCTGCCAGCGCACACCCTGCGCCACCTTTACGAGATCGAAGCGCTCCTCGCCGAACCCGGTAGGCACGGTGATGCGGTCGCGGTACGGGGTGAGCGTCCCCCGTCGCCGCTCCAGGTAGGTCGCCAGCACCCCAGCTTCCAAAACCTCACCAACCTGCGGTTTCCTCGGTCTGCCCGACTCGATCCAACCTACCTGCTCGCTGGCATACGCCATCCTCCCACCTCCTGCCCGCAAGGTAGCAAGGAAACCCTCCGGCACGAGCTGTTAAGCTCCCACCCTAAAAAACCTGAGTTCGAAGTTTCCAAAGAAGCGAGTATCTCCTAAGCTAAGAGTCGACGAAAACCCACTTAGGAGATACTGAGATGAGTCTACTCGAGTTGTTTATTGAGGTCGATGATTTCTGTAAGACGTTCGAGCCGTGGGCGGCCAGCCAGCAGTTACCGGGTCGGGCAGGTGGGTCCAAACGCGGCCCCAAAGCGGTGATGTCCACAAGCGAGGTCATGACGCTCGTGATCCACTTTCACCAGCAGGGCTACCGTAACTTCAAGCACTACTACCAGAAACACGTCTGTGAGCACCTGCAGGCCGAGTTCCCACAGAGGGTGTCGTATGGCCGGTTTACCGAGATGTTGCAGTCGGTGGCGTTGCCGCTATGTGCCTTTCTCAAAAGCCGCATGGGCCGTGTTACCGGGGTGGCGTTTATCGACAGTACGCCTTTGGCCGTGTGCCACAACCGCCGAATCAGCCGACACCGGGTGTTTAGAGACCTGGCTGCTCGGGGCAAGAACTCCATGGGCTGGTTTTACGGCTTTAAACTGCATCTCGTCGTCAGCGACACGGGCGACCTCCTAGCCGCCTGTGTGACGCCGGGCAACGTCGATGACCGCAGGCCGGTCGAAGCTTTGAGTGCCGACCTGTTCGGCAAGCTCTTCGGCGACAAAGGCTACATCTCGCAAGTGCTGTTCGAGACGCTCTTCGAGCGCGGCCTTGAGCTCATCACTACCTTGAAAAAGAAGATGAAGGGCCAACTGATGCTCTTGTCCGACCGTCTCTTACTCCGCAAACGCTTTTTGATCGAGACCATCACCGACCAGCTCAAGAACGTCTCTCAGATCGAACACACCAGGCACCGCAGCCCGGCCAACTTCGCCGTCAACCTCCTAGCCGGGCTTGTCGCCTACACCCTGCAACCTAAGAAACCTTCTGTTCGGCTGCCTGACGAGTTACCCCGGCTTCCGGCACTTATCTGAATGTCGAACTCAGGTTAAAAAGGGAAACGTCGACCACCGTTAAACACGCACGTGCCGTGCATTCCGCCCTTCGAGAGACTCGATCCTCCTATACTGGAGGCATCCACAGGAGGTAGACGTGACCACCCAGGTACAGCTCACTACAGCCGACGAACTCCTCCGGCTTCCTAGAGGCGAAACCCGCCATGAGCTGATTCGGGGGGAGTTAAAAACGATGGCACCCGCAGGGAACGAACACGGAAACTTGGCGATGGACTTCGGAACGCTCCTCAATGTTCACGTAAGAGCCAACAAACTGGGCAAGGTCTACGCCGCCGAGACCGGCTTCAAGCTCACCACGAACCCCGACACCGTCCGCGCCCCCGATGTCGCGTTCGTCAGCCAGCAGCGTCTCGACGAAGTCGGCCCCGTGCAAGGCTACTGGCCCGGCGCGCCCGATCTGGCCGTCGAAGTGATCTCCCCTAACGACCTTTATACCGAAGTGAGCGAGAAGGTCGCCGAGTGGCTCCGTGCAGGCTCCAAGCTGGTCGTGGTCGTCAGCCCGCGCACCCAACAGGTGTTCGTTCACCTCTCCCCCACTAAAGTGGACGTATTGGGCGTGGGAGACACCCTCGAGGGTGGTGAGGTCGTGCCGGGATGGCAGCTACCTATCGAGGAGTTGTTCGGCAGTTAGCTGGCAAGTTCGTCCGTGCTCAAGCCCCCACCTGGGGGCTTTTTTGTTGTCGGGGCAAAAAAAGCCCAGGCGGTAAGCAACATCCACGAAAACTCTGCCGCCTGGCAAGTCAGTTCAATCCGGAAGGATCGAAATGCCTCTGGAGTGTAGCACCAACCTTCACAGGGTGCAAACTCCGCACCGCATTTCCGCCACTTGTTGTGTCCTGAACGGCTTAAAACCTTAACAGCTCCAGAATTTTTGGGGCTTGCTAGCCTATCAGCAGACAGGCCAAACATCCACGTCACAGGTTTGTCTGAAGTCGGTTCGAGAAAGGGGAACGTCGTGCCAAACCAGCAGGAGGATACGTTCGTGTTCGGAAACAGTGTCGACGGGTTTCTGAGTCGCTACCAGGCGGACGCCAAGTTCGCCCAGGAAGCCCGCAAGAAAGCAGCAGGCGTAGTGGACGGTAACGTCCGGCTCGTCTGCCCCGACGACATCCGCCCTCTCGCCCTGCGGCTCCTTCGCCGCCTCGCCCGTTCGGAAGTGGTGCTTTTCTCCTTCTACTCATCCGTAGGCAAAGACGCCTCCCGGCGTTCGCGCGACCGGATGATCAGAAAGGAGTTCGGAGACCGACTCCGCAACAACCCGAACTTCGCCAAGTTCGTGCTGTACGAGGTCGCCCCCGCAGCAGCGTCAGGTCGCCTCGATCTTCGCTGCAAGCGCGAGCACCGCCGCGTCATGAAGGAGCTTCTTCAAGAACTGTGGGACGAGCAGTCCGCTACCAGAAATGGCTGGCAGACGCTCGTCAAACGCACCCACCCGCTGACCGGCAAGCTCACCTTGACCAAGGTCGCGCCGTGGGAGCTCGAGGAAGACGACTTCATGCAGAACAGCGGACGTGACTTCCGGGTGACCCAACGTCTCGGCTTCAAGGCCGACGTCACCTGGGAAGAAGCCGCCGCACTCGATGCGAAGGACCCGACCCGCCATGTGCAGCTCTACGGCGCGTCGGCCCCGAGTTTCGAGCTGGCCCGCTACCACCGCGACACCAGCCGCGACCTCGACCCGCTCGAATCGCCGCACTTCGGCGACGAGGACGACCTCGAGGAACGCGCCCTGATTGCTAAGCTCGCCCACGAGCGCGTCTCCGAGGCGACCGAGGCGGCCTATCAGGGTGCGTTACGCGAGCTGGCATCCGGGTCCGAAACTGTAAGCAGCTTCCTTTCGCCGCTACCGCCGCAGAAGTGTGGTCGGGGTGGAAGCGCTGCTTACTGGGCAAGGGAACTCGGCAAGGGCGTCAGGGTACAACAGGCACAACGTACCGTTGGTCCCCGCTGGCCCCACAAGGCACCATCGGACGACTGGCTCGAGAGTCGCAAAACGGCTCAGGAAGCTACCGAAGAGCAAGAAGCTCGTGCAGCGCTTCTTGCCGCCGATGCTGCCGAGGTTAGGGAACACGCGCTAAGCGACGTTCCCGAGACCATCGTCGCCCTCCTCGAAACGCAGCTCGAGGAGGGGGGTTGTAAAGCACCGAAAGGTGTCGTCGGAGCCCTTGCTGCCGCCAGACTCGAAGCTCAGAGGCGTGCCAAAAGCATCTCTGAACAACTTCAAGGTCTCGCGGCTCTCCAAAAGGCTACAGACGCTGCTTGAGCCCTGACTCGTCAGGCGGGCACCTATGGTGTCGACGAAGAACCTAATCCTCAACCAGGTTAGGTTCTTCTCCCCTTTTATTACACCCTCCCGAGGAGACACCCGTATGCTGAAGATCATGAAACCAGGCGAGGAGATCGACGAGCTGCTCATCATTGAAGACGAACGCGGCGTCAAGCGCAAGGTCTTC
>QQTW01003251.1_pt1 | contig 11969 bp, 17 predicted proteins | sample 1904831 | NCBI WGS metagenome assembly QQTW01 (sample SAMN09435610, study PRJNA476489) | Subsurface metagenome, whole genome shotgun sequencing project. | reverse complement strand
GTCCAGTGTGTTTCCCAATTCTGACGTGTTCTTTGGGCATGTCGCCATGGGCCCGGAGGAGCTATAAGTGGAGCTCCGTCGTATATGAGATTATGTATATGTATCCCGACTATGGTATACTCTACCATGTTAATAAGCAAGGCCTAGCACGAATCCTTACCCTTCAAAAGGGCTAGTCAACAGTGATGTCTCTTCTCCATCGCCTTCTTGCTTTACTATAGCATCAACACTCAATGCTTTTTCAATGAGCGTTCAGCTCCCATGATGCCGATCACTAACTCAGGTGATGATGAGATGTTATGGTTAGCGACTCATTGTCCCGTGTCACCCTGTTTCAGTGTCTGCTTCATGACCTACAGAGACGTAATTGTACGAGTACACAGCCTCAGCACCAAAACAAGGCCACATCTGGGTAACAACGGTTATGGATAGATTCTACACAGTAATCACTGATATACGGTGCACAGTAATCATGGTGCTCTTCGAGGCCTTACTTATTCCACCATTGGTTGAGGATACTACACGGTCCCATGATATAGTTCTAGGTCGTAAATGAAAGAAGAGGTCAGATTCTTGCAGACTTGTGCTCTTGGGGAGGCCGTCCATACATAGATTCTCATGTACTTCAGTTCAGCCATGGCATTCATTTACGACCTGGAACTATACCCTAGATTGACATGGTCGCGGGAGCAGTCCGGACGGCTAAGTCGGTGGTGTAACCAACTCTATCCCTAAACCATCGGCAGTATGCACTTCACTCTGTGATTGCTTGACACTTCTGTGATCACATCCAGCATCGCTCTGCTATAGACGATTTTGGTCTAAATTAAGCCACCTTTAATCATCCACCTCAGCCATGTTGCTGTCGCCCAATTTGGATACATAGATCGACCATCACTCGTTTAGGCGGCTCCCCTCCTGCTCGCCCGCGTGCCTTGTTGGCCCATCTCCAATGCCATCCAAATATTCCCTCTTCAAGTCCAACAAATCGCAGGCCTCTCTTCTAAATTCGCCGGAAACAAGATCACAACAGACCTCCCCCACTGATACTCCGCTTCAGTCCCCCGCGTTTCCCTCAACAGCACTAGGCTTCTCCACCACCTACGGCGACAATTACAAAAGTGCTTTCGCCCAACAGCAGGACATCAATCGAGACGCGGCACAATATTACCAGGGTGCATTACCATCACGATCGCAAAGTCAAAGAGTCCCTCATTCCAATTACGCTGCTCAACCAACGATACATCTGGTTCGGCCCCTCCACAGTAGTCCAGAATCACCACCAGTCGAGGACAACGATCCGCACAACTTCTACAACACGCCAGTCAATAACAACAACAATACAAAACCAGAACAGGAACACAAACGGTCGAAGAGGAGCTTCTTTGGCCTGAGTCATTCGGCGAAAGAAAGTTCGAGCCATTCCTCGACCTCCCATCAACAACCGTCGAAGTCACTGGGACGCAGCGTCTCAGTGCGTCGGAAGACTCCCGCATCCATATCACCGGAGGAGCAGCAACACAATCAACATCAGTGGCCTGAGGATCAGAACGCCAATCCAAGATTGACTCCTGCCGCTAGGGAAGAGGAGGGAGGAGCTCGACTCGATCGATTTTTGGCCGAGACCAATAAGCCAGTACCTCCCACGCCAGGCCAGGCTCCTTTGAGATCACCGATCTTTCCTCCGTCACCTCCGCAACAACATTCTCAAATGCGAGGGCCACTACAACGTGTCAACACTGACTCTTCCATTCGACAAACTCAACGTAGAGACGATTACGAGTCACCCCAGCGCGAAACAGGCCCTCCGCAGCCTCCTCAGCACCAGCGAGACTTGACGCAGCCATCTAGTACGCAGTCTCACTACCAAAGCTACCAGCCACCCCCACCGACCTTGTCGAATACGTACCATCCGGCGCAAGGTCAGCGTCCTCTAGACAATAAATCCCAACATTCATTCCAGCAATCTCAGGACATCCAGCGCATGCGGCCGCCGTCTCAGCAGTCTTACGAACCACCTTCTCCTTCTACGTCATACAAGGCGTACGATCCCCAGTCCGAACCGCCAGCAGTGAGAGCGTCCCAACAACAGGCGCCTTCAGCACAGTATTTGCAGGGTTCTATGGCTCCTCCACCAGGACAGCCACCACAGACACGTCGCTCTGCAGAGCTAAACCTACCCAACCCGCCGAGTGGTCCACATCAAGGAGCGTCGAATGTGCAGGGGTACGGTCAAGCTCACGGCCAGAACGCTCCTGCTTCTGGGCAATATCCTGGGCCACCTCCTGGGCCTGGTCAACAGGGTGGAAACTATAGAGGACCTCCTCCCAATCAAGCATCTGTATCGCAGCAAGAACAAGGGCGAAATACGCCTCCACTAGCCAAGTCACGGGATGAAGGATCTGGTGCGGACGTGCCAGCCGGGTATGTGCCAATCGCACGTCATGATGAACTACGTAAGTTCTTGGTTACACCAGCGCTCATGGAAGCGGAATATCTAACGTTGAATGATAGAGGCTAAATATAGCAAGGTCAAGAAATATTACTTTGAGAAGGATGCGCAAGTCCAACAGCTCCAGAATACCCTTGCCCACCAAAGACTCTCTCAATCTCGTACATCGCTGGACGATAACGAATATAAGTCGCGCTTCAACCGCCTAGATGGTGCTATCAACAATCTATCTTTCAACATCAGAAAGGAGTGGAGAGCTATTCCGCCTTGGCTTCAACCACATGTGAACAAAGACGCCCACACAACGGGTACGAAAGAGATGACCGCAGTGGGGAGGGCTTGTATAACTAAATGGATCGTCGACGAGATCTTAGACCGGTACTTTCATCCCAGCTTGGAGCCCAGTCTTTCAAGTCAACTCAAGATTATTGAGAGAAACATTCGAAAGTTCGCGCCGCCGACAATCTCAGACGAAGAAAAGGACGCACTGCTTTCAAAGATATCTAATTGGCGCCTCACCACCCTCGACGGGCTGCAAGAGATGCTCGCCTCCCCTCAGGCAAATGAGTACCGATTACATCTGACGGAAGAGCTCGTAGAGAAGTTGACCGCAAGCCTTCAAATGAACCTCAAGGATCCACCACCACCAGACCTGGAGGGCGGGGTATCTATGATCGTAGAACTTGCCGTCGGTATTGCCGCAAACCTTCCACTCGAGAGCAGAGACGTCTATGTCGAATACTTCCTTCCAGGCGCACCCGTCAATACCGAATACATGAAGATTGAATCCGCTCTCCCGGCGCTCTCCAATCCAGGTTCGGGCACCGAAGGCATGGACACGGACAAAGTCTCCCTCGCCAGCACGGAAGGCGAAACCAAAGAGGACCAGCAAGCGGCCGGCGGATCCAGGGACGCGGATCAAACCAGCGTTAAAGAAAAGAAGAAAAGCATGTTTGGCGGCTTGATGAATAAGAAACCAACTTCTGGTGGTGATACGGGTTCTACGAGGAATAGCGCCAACAACCAAGGTGGACTACAGCCCCCAGGTAGCTCGTCCGGCCCGAAAGAGGAAAGAGTGCGCTTTGCAGCTTTTATGGCGGTGGAAGTCCGTGGAAGGAGTATATTGATACAGGCGCCCGTTTACGTGTGAATAGTGGTTTCTTTTGTATGACGTGACGGGAGGACGATATCTTGCAACAGCGATCGATGGGGGAGAGTTGCTCTCTTTGGCTACCAGAGGGTCCTCCCTAGATAACCCGACAAAAGAACGGGATATGATTTTCTTGGCCTTTTGGAATTTCCTTTCACTCATATCATAGTTTCCTTGTTTCCGCACGAGACTACCTTATGCAGATTTTCTCTGGCTCACGCACTTATCTCTTCAATGGAAGTTTTTCGTTGCTCCTACCCTGCTAACGTGATACGACCTACTGTTCCCAAAGCAGTCATTCGCCATCTAATATTCACAGCCAGGAAGTCCTTCCACAGAAGAAATATTCAAGCTTCTCGGTACCCACTGCCCAATGGCCCTTTCCTTCCCGCCAAACTACCCTCGCCGCCACTTCCCCTTTGGATACTCGAGCAAGACAGAAGGAAGGTAGGGGACGTCGCCTCGTTAACACTCTAGTCTCTCTCGCAATAATTAAAGCCCGCAGACTCTCTTTTGTTTTCTTTTCTTTCGATATTCTTCGCACGTCTGAAAATCATTCTCTTTGCCAGACAAAATTGAGTCGAAGCCAACCCGACTTCATAGCATTGGGAATGACTTTTTTCTCTTCTTCCACTTCCACCCCAATTGAGTTGCAAATCGAAGAGGGTTTTCTCCCGTCGGATTCACAATCGAACACATTCCTTCTGGACTTCGCTCCTTTGGGATTGACTTTCACCTTGTCTCTTCCTCTATAAACAACGGCGTTCGTCCAGCTCCAGGAAAATAACCCTCATCACTCGAGGATCAATTACATCTCGTCGTGCCTTGTCTTGTGAGGGACGACTTGCACATCGTCGGCCCAGTCTTTCCAGAGTGACCTATCTGCCAAGGGAACATCCAGTCGGTATACCAGGTCGGAATACCAAGTCTAATACACCGGTACAGTGCTCCCTTCCCGCTCTTGTTCTGAGTTTCTCCCGAGGGTCCTTGACTGATGCTATACAATAGAGCTCGGGTAATATCCTTGGGCTCGAGCTCAGGAACAGCCAGTCCATCCATTGATGTGAGAGTAAGTAACATGAAAGGTCCCCGAGTCGGTATATCAATATTGACTGCCTGCGCAGAACAAGTCTACTCCGAATGGAGACTTCTCGAAGTCCGTCCTTACCTTACCATGCCCGCTCGACCATGCGCAGATAGCCATGGATCCCTTTCTCTGCTAATCCACAAGAGAGCCTTGCTCTGATAGTCTCGTGTCGGATATTCGCCTTGCCGCAGTTCACATTGATACAACAAGGCCTTCTTCCATCAACTTCCAAGAATTATGGACTGATGCTGTACATAAAGCGCCGGAGACGGAGTCAGATCAAAGGGCATTGTCGAGCAAACGGGCTCTCGAACGCCCGACACCTCGCTCGATCTTTACCTTACCATGGGGGCTCGGTCACGCTCGGCCTCGTCTCTTAAAGTCCTCCGCAACTCCACTATCCCCATCCGCACGCTACAATCAGTTCACCCTGCGCTAGAACACATGAAGACCTGGTCACAGCATAGACAATCCCGACTCAGTTAGCTTCAGAATAGGCTTAGTGATGATCCCGAGATCACCTGGCCATGATTTCGGAGATCCGAACTTAGCACGAAGTGAATTCGCGTGGATGGGAAATATGATTCTAAAGGTGGGAAGGAAGACTCACCAGTAGCTGATATGTTAGACGACTCGACTTGAATGATATACTGCCACAGCGCGTATGATCAAGTCGATGATTGGACACACCCAATCTACCCTCAACGGAAGAATGAGGATAGTGGATGGCAGAGACGGGCAGTACTAATGCCCGAACAGAACCCTGTGAAAGTCGAAGGATAAGCTTTTGTTTGATATTTGAGATGGGGCAGGAGAAGTATGCCCTTCTTAATGCTGCTGCGACAGGTCCATCGACAAATCGACGTCAGAATCGTCGGACGATTGCGAGCGGCAATCTCACGGAATGCAAAGAGTTGATTGTTGAGGTCAGTGGTCGGAGCAGCATGGCTGTATGTTGCAGAGACCCTCAGAGGGTTGCGTGTGGAGAAGAACTTCGCCGATGGAGAGAAGAGCAAAGGAGTTCCTTAGGCAGTCGCCCATGATAATGCCGCCGAGTCATCGGGAGCCTCTCCAGCATCGGCCAAGCGAAGAGGCCCTCAATTGCCGCGGTGAAAGAAGAGCGCAAAGGAAGCCTATCGCGAAACAGAGTCAACGGCCTGACTGATTCCAAGGGTACGACCAGGAGCTCGAGATGAACTGAACTCGACCATGGCAGTATTCATCGACGAGAACAGAGCGAACGTGACACTAAAAGCGGATCCTAAAATTAGCTCTGCGGTTGAGACTGCCGAAAAGTTGAAATTGACAATGATCTGATATCTGCACAACAGAACTCTAGACGACATCGTCATCCATGAGACGTGCGATGATTGGCCAGAGGAAGAGGAATCAGGGGCTCGCGCTCGGGAAGCAATTTGAGCAATGAAGTTGGAAAGACAAATGGGGTAAATATTGTTTCAGAAGCAGTTCGGGAAAGATGAAGAGGAGCTGGATAGACTCTCGATGAGTATCGCTCAAGACATGCGGCTAAAAGGTGGTCCCTCAGCGAAGTTCGGATCATCGCGAAACTACAGGAAGAAGCCCACACGAGTGGTTGGTTCAGAGATAGCGGGACCCACATGCGGAAAACACCATATCACAAGAAGAGTATGAGACGCCTGCTTCGAAGACTCAGGTCAGTATCAGACAAGCCTGAGATTAGTCGGCTTAGCAACAAAGACCGTTCAAGCCGTTCAGCCGACCCTGCCCGAAGAGTTGGAATTCGAGCACTGGGAGCATTTCAAAACTTGTCAACATGCCGAATCTGCGAAGCGGTCGCACGGCGGGAATAAACCAGACGAGTTCACGTCAGTCTCTCGAGGCGGACATACTTTTCACAGTTCAACAACAAAAGAAAGGTGTCGACATCGAGATTGTCGTTCACCTTCTTGCCGCCGCTACAGCACCTAGCTTAGCTTCAGCACCAGCGGAGAAGGTTTTTGAAACCAGCTTAACAGCGTCACTCGGCTTTCTTTTTCTGTCCTCATTACTCTTCGCTTTTACTTTCTTCTTGTTCTTCTTCTAAAAACATGGTTCAGGATCACGGACTGGATGGCCGCATTGGCAATTCTGGCGAGAAAATAAGTAAGTACAGACTTGACTTGCCGAAGGAACTGCACCAGCCTCACTTCTTTCAACCATCTCACGATGGCTTCGACGCGACCAAACCAAGACGAAGACGACTGATTGAGCAGCAAGCCAAATCAATCGAAGGGTTGAAGCCGATTGACCAGAAAGATGCCCAGACAGTAGCCTAGAGCGTCAAGTTGATGGAGCTGTTGGAGGTCCTGACCAGTTATCATAACTATGTGAGGAGTAGGAAATGCTTCTCGGTCCGCTGAGTGTGAGGCACAGGACACTTGGGGGCCCACGGCGAGTTTCAATGGCACCGGAGATAGGAGTACGTACGAATCCCGTTTCAGACCTCGTAGAATCGTCAGTCAATGAGAGCTAGCCCTGGAGAACGCGAAGAAGGAATAGACAAAATCACTATAGGTATCATAGCCGGCTATAAGAAAAAGAATTGGATCAAGAATATTCGAAGCCCCCGAGTTCCCAGGACTCGAGATAAGAGGGTGAGAAGCCAAGAAAGAAATCATCCGATAAAGAACTGCGCAGTGTCGGCTATCATAAAAGACCAGTCACAGAAAGACGAGCGAAGATGGCAAGGAACGTTGGAGAAACAAGGCGAGGATGATATCTCACAGTTGAGTGTTATGGTACCGCTTCTCCAGACAACGAGCAGTGGTTGTTAGGCTCTCACAGATTCCCAGATTTGGTGGACGGCGGCCAGAGGAGCTAGCGAGGCTAGAAGAGCATGTGAACAAGTCGAGCAGATCGCCGAACTCGCAGCTACCCCTGCCATAGGAGAAGTTGTCCACTCTCCAGCGAAGCATGGTCATCGGCATGGAGACCTCGCTCCTCTGTCCTTGAAGACCTCTTCAATCATTCAACGCTCATATCCGGCTCGATTCGCATCCTCCACGAACATAGTTGTGGCCGAAGCGAAGAAGTGCTGAACAAACGCTGAAGTACCAAAAGATTGAGCAAGCGGGCGATTCCGCGCACGGAAAAGGAAACTCTAGGAAGAAGGCGAAGATAATAAGAAACCCCAGAGCACCGCTTAGCGTGCCCGGCCATTGAGACATATTTCTGGGCCAATAGGAAATGGATAAAGAGCATCGACCAGAGAAGATTTGAAAAAGGAGAAGAGCGAGAGGATCTCATTGAGAAAGCGCCTACGTGATTGACCCTTCGAGGATGGCATATGCATCTCTGCTCGAAAACAAGGTCAAATGTGTCCTTGTTCATACTCGAAGCCATTTTGAGGGAGGGTTGATACATCTCAATTGCGCAGAGTGGACAAGTTTAGTAATCGCTCTTCTAACAATTGCTTAAACCAGTTTGAAAAAAAAAAGCAGCTTTTAGCTCTTTGAATGAAGAACATATTTAGAGGTCATAGCAATTCGCTGCGAGATTCTCCGCCAAAGTGTCACCACACGCAAAAAGAGAAACAAAGCCGTTGGAATGGGAAGCACGTACAATTAACAGACTTTACGCGCACAGGTATCGACCAGGTCAGAGCTGTCATGAAGCTCTTGACACTGGATATAAACTCAGACGGCTGCACGCACGCACCTGACCATCTGCAGGGCTACAAGGCCCTCGAACAGGCGATGGGTGACGACTTCGGGTACCGCAACTACAAGCACCACCAGCACGATGAGGAGAAACAGCGCGAAGCTCGACGCAAACTTGCGGCGGGACTTGTTGAGAGCGGTTCTCAGTATGAGAAGAACTATAAAGAGTGCCAGGAACTTCGAGAGGAGGATGAGAAAATGGAAGAGAGAGTGGGTGGGTGGATTCGTGAGCATCCTCAGGAAAGATGTTGTTGGCAGAAGGAGTGAATGGAGACGAGTTGCAAGAGCACCATAAGACATTACTAAGACTGATCTGGAGAGCAGATACAAGACTTCAGATGCATGGATAAGCCCGTTACGTTGAGAGCAGATGACGAAGCCAAGAGATCAGAACAGGGCCGTAAGGGAAACTCAACACCTGGACCTCTACCAAAAAGCCGGTTAGGAAGCACTGTGTGGAAGGAGACTCAGCGAGCGGATATGCTTCGGCAAGTGCAGATCAAGAATGTGGGTGGAAGAACATAACATGATCGATTAGGTGTACCTGGACGTCAGTCCTGCCTCTTAGACTAGTCGTGGATCGGTTTCTGGCAAAGGTAACGCACTGAACGGAAAGATCGACTTGCCTGGGTTAGAAGTAGCAGTTTGGTTTGGAGAAGATATGAGAGCAACTCCGGAGGCTGAAGATACATCATCGGTCGGAGCCTGTGGTGTCTATTGGCGGCCCAGTGCCACCAGCTTACTAGTTGTAGCCTCGGGACGGCCCTGGCGACGGTGATTGTGACGCTGCCGATGCTGGCAGTGTGCATGTTGTGAGCAAAGCGTCTAGGAGCTTGTCACAAGACAGCTCCAGGAAATGTCGGAAAGCCTTGCAGGCTACCAAACAATAGACCAAGCAGGAACGGCGGTGTTGGGAAAAGACGGAAGCGGAAAACAGGAGATGTAGGAAGAGCGCTCAAAACTCAAGCTAGCTCTCCGGGCACTATCAGCCCGCATGAGCTTCTGGAGCCGCAAACATGTTCGGGGACGTGATGAAGACAAAACATTGGGCAAAGAGAGGGAAGAGCGACGCAGACCAACCAGTAGATAAGGAGAACAATACTTATCCCAGCATTCCGCCACAACGAACTCAAGGGACTGAAGCAGCCTTCAGTCGCTGCTGCTCGAACCTTCCGGCTCCGCTGTAAACTCGGGAATTTGTGAACCCCAAAAGCAAATACCATCTGGCGAACCACCCCTGATCGTTGAGCGTTTCCGCAAAGAGGCTCTAACCGTCTCTGGCCCAATGATCGGTGTTTCTGCGCGTAACAGATAGGTTTCTCGGCACCAGGAGTGTTTCTAAACTATCTGTCCCTCGTACCAGTGGAGCACAAGAAGAAATGGCGGCGAATCAAAAGCCGAAGGGAGGAATTTGAAAATGGTTCTAAAATCTTAGGTCTTTCTATGCGGGGTTGGGTGGTACGGGACCGTCTTCGAACAATCTGTCTCGCCGAGCCTGGACAGTGTCAGCTCTGGCACGAGTACCGCCCTACATCGGTCAGCGAATCCAGCACTTCTGATCATATGAGTCTATCACAATATATGACTCAATAATCTCAAATCTTCAACACACTCATCCCACACCTCTAAAAAGCTACACGCCTGATTCAGCAAAATGAGACATTCCAAAAAACTCAGTGATATTACATTTGAGAACTTTGCACATCAAGATACGGCGGTCAGCGAATCCAGCACTTCTTGCGATGCCGCCAACAACATACACAGCATCCAACTGGTTCCACCCGAAGGAGGCGTTCGAAACTCCAGTTGCCGCCAAAGTCCGTTGGACAAAAGAATTCTTCGGCAGCTCGCTGATCGGTAATGATGGACCAGTCCATATTACTGCCGCCACTAGAAGAAGATCAGATTGTCCGTTTCGGGTCTTTCTGTACGGAGGAGAAGAAAATCGGCAGAACAAAGAGATCAACGTGTGTAGAGACTTATATGAAGAGTTCATATTTTCCTACCGCCTCAAAACCAACGATTCCGGCGACAACAGCACAAGCAGCACCAGCACAAGTAAGAGGTCGTGGTCCTCCCAGTCACTTCCACATCCAGTGACTCCGCCAACACTGCCGAGATATGTGCACTTTCAAAGAAGAAGCGCTTCTCTCAATTATCGCGCGATTTTCGCCAGCTCGTGTTCAGTGAGATGGGTAAGGCAGTCCTATACTGTCAGCATTAGAGCTTTGTCTATTTATTCTGTGTCTGTGTTCAAGGGAGTGGCGTTCAAGAGTCTTGATCACAGCATTATATTCTGCCAGGGCTGCGTTGGTACTGGTGGTCTCTCAAGCCACATGGGAGGTAGCAATGGATTAGAGTGTGTATATGCTGCAGTAGTGATTATGTGTTCTGATACCATTGCTACCTTAAGTGGGTACCTTATTCACTCGCAATCGGCAGACATGCATGCGCTGTCTCAAACTCATAACAAGTAGATGACACGAGCCTTTAATTTGATCTATAGCTTTAAACATCACATAACCATCAATCCACCTTATTCAATTAAGTCTCATAAATTTATTATTTACAATATCGCCTGACTCTCGAATATGACTTGCAGGCGTCAAATCACTACCTGTATCAGTCCGAAGAGGATCACTGCCCGCCACGACAAGAGTGCGTTGAAGACATGACATTGAATACTTCACTGAATCACCACCAAGACACCATATCTTCTTTAATTGCCCACGCTTTGCGGGTGAGCTTTGAGATTTAGCACAACCTCAAGCAAGGTGTGTAGCGTGTTACCGACCTGTAGCAGGTGTATCGGCTATGGCGCTCGTGCGGTATCTCACTCCAGTCAGCCTCACACTGCCCTCTTCGCGCTTCGAGTTCTGCCTTGATTCATGTCCTCACCCAGCTTCAGTATATGCCAATTTGGATCCCGCGGATTTCATCACCTACAAAGCTGACACGATGTACGATGATACTGTAGCAGACCGGCAATATCTCTTTCCTGAGTCTGCCAGCCAACGGAGTTGCAGCCAGGCTCGTGTACGGGGGGTTGCTGGAGATCCATCGACTGGTTGCTCGTTCAGTGCTGTATCCTTTGGGCAGATATCTTGGCAGATGTCCCGCCGCAGGAACTGATCACAACCATCAAGATACCTTTCGACAGAGACCACTACCACCCCAGCTCATACATACTGCTCGTTTGTCTGCACAGGGTGGATAAGCTGTACGAGGATTATCAGATGTTATCATCCCGTAGTCTTGGCGGCTTTCCTTAACCGTAAGTGGTCCGACCGTCTTCCATCCGGCTGCATTCTCTAAAAAGCCATTGCAGAAGAGTTTGACAGCCCACCTTTCTCACCTTGGTTGTCTGTTCTCACAAGGGAGTACAGCATCTCACAACCGCAGAAGCGCGCTTCAGTGGAAGTTGTGCGTCCTTCCAAAACTCAACTCTTTGAGCACCCTACTTTCCAACCCTTTCGAACCGGGTTTAGCAGAGCTCCTTTCCTGTTCACATAAAGAAACCCGAAACAGAGGATCAAGTAAAGCTCTAATGCTGACAGTATAGGACTGCCTTACCCATCTCACTGAACACGAGCTGGCGAA
>QQTW01003250.1_pt1 | contig 11969 bp, 9 predicted proteins | sample 1904831 | NCBI WGS metagenome assembly QQTW01 (sample SAMN09435610, study PRJNA476489) | Subsurface metagenome, whole genome shotgun sequencing project. | reverse complement strand
AATTTAGAAACTGCTTCGATTAATTTTGTCGGTTCGATAGGTTTGGATAAATACATATGAAAACCGGATTCTAACATTCGCATACAATCTCGTTCCCCAACATATGCTGTTAATGCGATCGCACGCATCAATCCACCTTTTTCTAACTCTAAATTTCTGATTTTGCTAATTAGTTCGTACCCGTCTTCTTCGGGCATTCCAATATCACTTAGTAATACATCATACTGCGATTTTTCAATGGCTAACATTGCGTCATGTACTGATGCTGCTGCTGTGACTCGCATTCCAGATTCTTGTAATACTACAGTTAAATAATTGCGCGTATCCTCGTTATCATCAACTACTAGTATTTTTAAACCAATAATCGATGAGTGACGATTATGAGTGTGGATTACACTCATATTATCTAAAGAAAAGTTGGTAGATAGCGGTTTTCTCTCAACTTCCAATCCTACTTTTAGACAATTTATATTGGGTTTTTTCAAACTCAAGGTCTCTTGCTTTGAAGGAATTATCGGACTCAGCAGTTGCGATACGGAAATTTCCGGTTTTAATGATAGATTAATTCCATTTTCTAATTCGATATTTTTTGGCTTTATTTGCTCATTTTGCTGGGTCGAAAAGTTGGAAATATTTTCTTGTTGACGGTAATTACTACTTTGTTGTATATCTGTAACTTTTGCAGCAGTCGCAGTTTCTCCTGCTTTTAACGACTGCATTGGCAACGAATTGGGTTGCTTCAACGTTTCAATCAGTGGCAATTTAACTGTAAATGTTGACCCTTCCCCAGTTCCACCACTTGTGACACTGACACTACCACCGTGCATTTGTACTAAATGCCGCACGATTGCCAGTCCTAATCCAAGGCCATTGTGGTTGCGGGTAGTGCTGCCATCTTCTTGACGAAAACGGTCGAAAACATAGGGAAGAAAATCGGGACTAATACCGATACCTGTATCGCGGACTTCGATTTGTACTTTTCGACTGGATTCGGTAGAGTAATTAATACTTTCTGCTTCGTCAACAGTAGACAAACGAATATCAATACGTCCGCTAGCAGGTGTAAATTTGATAGCGTTGCTTAGTAAATTACCAATAACTTGCTGCAAGCGATTTGTATCACCTCGAACGAAAAACGATGGTGTTTGTCCGGATTGCGAGGATTCTGCAATGCACTCAAGCTGAAGATTTTTAGCTTCAGCTTCGAGACGGACTGCATTTACTGCCTGTGAAATTAGCGATTCTAAGTTTACTGGACAAAGATTGAGACGCAACTGACCCCGCATTATCCGCGATACATCTAAAATATCGTTGATAAGTTGTGTTTGTAATAGTGCATTGCGCTCAACAATTTCTAAACCGCGTGCAACACTTTTCTCATCATATTTTTGCTTGCGAAGCAGTTTTGCCCAACCTAAAATCGAGTTTAAGGGTGTGCGAAGTTCGTGGGAAAGGGTCGCTAAAAATTCGTCTTTGAGACGATTTGCTGCTTCTGCTTCCTGACGTGCAGTTTGTTCGCGGATTAACTCTATTTTTTGAGCTTCGACGATTTTACGTTCGCTGATGTCCTCAACACTACCAACATGACCAATCAAGTCACTGCTCGAACAATACATCGGTGACGAACAGGCATAAACCCAACGCTCGATCCCACCGGGTGTAATAATGCGAAACTCACCACTATACTGTTTTCCAGTACGCAACGCATTATACCATTCGCTCGATACCTGTTTGCGGTCGTCTGGATGAATTATCTGCGCCCATCCTTCACCTAAAATTTCGGCTTCTGACAAACCAAAAATGGCTTGGTGGCGTGGGTTTGTATAAGTACAAATACCATCTGTATCGGTAAGGAAAATACCCACTGGCGAAGAAGCACTTAGACTGCGAAAGCGTTCTTCGCTCTTTTTTAGTTCCGCGTTCATCGCTGCTAGTTCTGCGGCTTGTCGCTCGATTTCGGCGGTTTTCTGGAACAATTCTACAAATGCCGTTACCTTCGACTTCAAAATATCTGCATTAATTGGCTTGAAAAGGTAATCCACCGCACCAAGCGAATATCCTTTCGTTACCATATCGTCGCTGCTACTAAATGCCGTTAGAAAGATAATTGGTGTATGACGCGATCGCTCGCGTTGCCGAATTAATGTAGCAGTCTCAAACCCATCCATGTCTGGCATTTGCACATCCAGCAAAATTACCGCAAAATCCTGGTTGAGTAAGCATTTTAATGCTTTGGTGCCTGATGTTGCCCGCACCAAATTTTGACCAAGACTTTCCAAAATGCCTTCGAGTGCCAGCAAATTCTCTGGATGGTCATCTACCAGTAGGATGTTAATTTTGGTTTCGGGCGACATTTTATACTTCTACTATATATAGTTTTAGAACTACGTCAATAAGATTAACTCGTTTCTTCCGAATATCGCACTTACGACGGAGTTTCACCACTATCTTTAGACGCAGATTAGGAATTTTGCTTTCACCCTAATCTCTATCTTTTTACTTAGTCATACATAATACTCTTGCTTCGGGGCATTTGTGTCAAATATAACATACTAACTTCAGAATCGTAAAGATAAAAATCATCCAAATTGAGTATGTTAATTTTAAGTCTATTGGTAGGTAATTTCAACGATTATATTAAATATTATTGAACCAGAGAAAAAAGATTACTAAATCTTTTAAACTATGAAATTAATATTTCGGAAGACGATTGTCAACATCAGTAAAGATAATGTAAAAGCCGCGAACAGACAAATGCAAGCCAATTTTAGGCAACTGCATGACTATTACAGATTTATAAGTTAATTTTAAGAAATATGTAAATTTTGTAAGAGTAAGCACTTTAATAACTAATAAAATACGTTAATTTAAATTAGCTGAAATGTGATTTTTAAAATTTTACTTATTTACATTTAATAAAATCCAATCAACGACATCAAGTCACAACGCGAACGACTCATTTTTAACCGTATAATTACAGAAGGTATATAGTTATGTTAGTACAAAAGTTAGCAATGACAGCGTTACCCAAATTCCAGAAAAATCAGCAAGTGTCTTTTATTGGGGGAATCGGTAAAATTTTGAACTGCCAAGTCGATGCCAGTGCTTGGACATATGCAGTCGAGATGGAAATGGGCCCCGAACCGTCAATGGGAAGAGTCGGTCCGGAAACAACGATTTGGCTGTATGAGACTGAGATTGAAGATGTGATTATTTAAAGAAGGGGTATTGGGGTAAGGGGTAAACAGGATTTATTATGTAGTGTTTGAAGCCACTACGATTTTAGCTGTACTAAAATCCAGACCCCTTGCTCCTAGTAGATAAATCTGACATTACTAGAGGAATCTTTATCGTTTACCGCTTACCGCTTACCCCTTCCCCCAATAACTTATATATTTATGTATATTTAATAAAGATGTATTGTTAACATTAGTAAAAAATCTGAAATAAGATTGGCGGAGAATAACTGCTATGGGTCGTGTAGGCGTATTATTACTTAATCTCGGCGGTCCGGACAAGTTGGAGGATGTAGGTCCATTTTTGTACAATTTATTTTCCGATCCGGAGATTATTCGCCTACCATTTCCTTGGCTGCAAAGACCCTTAGCATCATTTATTGCTTCGCGGCGGACTAAGCGATCGCAAGAAAATTATAAGCAAATTGGCGGCGGTTCGCCACTGCGACGCATCACCGAAGCCCAAGGAGAAGCCTTGCGCTCCGAGTTGCACGCACAAGGTAAAGATGCTGATATATATATTGGGATGCGGTATTGGCATCCTTACACCGAAGAAGCGATCGCTTCGCTCACCCAAGATAAAATTGAAAATTTAGTCATTCTGCCTTTGTATCCGCAATTTTCCATCAGCACCAGCGGTTCTAGCTTCCGCTTGCTGCAACGTTTGTGGAATACTGACCCAAAACTTCAAAAAATTGAATACACCGTCATTCCATCCTGGTATAAAGAACCAGGATACTTGGAAGCGATGGCACAACTCATTGCCCAGGAACTCGACCAACTGCCCAACCCCGACGAAGCGCATATCTTTTTTAGTGCCCACGGTGTTCCCAAAAGCTACGTCGAAGAAGCCGGCGACCCCTACCAACAAGAAATTGAGGAATGCACCTCACTCATCCTGCATACCCTTAATCGCCCGAATTCGCACACCCTAGCTTACCAAAGTCGTGTTGGCCCGGTGGAGTGGTTGCAGCCTTATACCGAAGACGCAATCAAAGAATTAGGCGAAAAAGGTATCAAAAATTTGGTTGTTGTCCCTATCAGTTTTGTCTCCGAACACATCGAGACATTGCAAGAAATCGACATGGAATATCGAGAACTTGCTGAAGAATCGGGAATTCACAACTTCCGTCGCGTCCCAGCTTTGAACACGCACCCAGTATTTATCAAAGCATTAGCAGACCTGGTTGTTAATGCACTAGAAGCACCCAGCTTGGACTTATCGCAAGTCACCCAAATGAAGAAAGGGACGAAAATGTATCCTCAAGAACGTTGGGAGTGGGGAATTACCACTAGTGCGGAAGTGTGGAATGGGCGAATTGCCATGCTTGGCTTTATTGCACTGGTAATTGAATTACTGACCGGGCGCGGTTTATTACATGCGATTGGGTTTTTGCACTAGAGGGGTTCCAAGATCCCCGACAACTCCTGCGAAGTCGGGGATATGACCCTCACGACCGATCGCTAAGCTATAAAATCCTTTTTTTCTGTCCTTTGCGATACCAATCGTACCAACTCCTACCGCTGCGAATCGCCAACCACAGTAGCAACAAGGCAATCAAACCACCCTGCCAAGGTGCATTAAACGCAAAAACCACCAAAGCAACGCATAGAAAATCTTGAATAAAAACAGCCCACAACGGCAACCCTCGCAATCGAAAAAACCAACCGATTTGGACAAGTTGAAGTGTAAAAGCAAGTCCTCCACAAAAGGACGCAACTAACCATCCAGGAGTAATCGCTTGGGCAAAAGCTAACCCGATAATTGCCCCGACAACCGGACTCATAACTAATTGAACTACTTGTAATAGCCTTTGTCCCATCAATTTCTTCGAGGCAAACAGTTCAACTATCGACAAACTGCAAAGAAAGGTAAGTAAAATTGGTGCAGAAATTCGTGACAAAATTGGCACTTGCGACCAAAGAGTATTTCCTTGCATCAATCCGATAAATAGCAGAGGCAGGGCAATCCTAATTCCTGCCGCCGCAGATGCAGAAAGTGCGGCGAGGACTTCAATCATAATGATATCGATCGGTAGCAGAATTTTATACTAATAAAAAGGTATTTATTTAAACTTACCCACTTTCATCAACATATCAGGCAGAAACGGGAAAAAAGGGAGTAGGGAGTACGGGGTAAAGGGTAAAGTTGTTTTATTCTTAACTCTTAATTCCTAACTCTTAACTCTTAACTCCTAACTCTTAACTCCTAACTCCCTACTCCCTACTCCCTAAATTCCCAAACGCTGGTACACCTCATCTAAATGCTGAAGATGATGTTGTGGGTTGAAGCAAGCTTCGATTTCTGCGGATGACAATTTATCTGTTACCCGCGTATCTTTAACAATCAAGTCGTGGAAATTACCTGACGGTCGATTCCATGCAGCATGTGCGTTTTCTTGCACAACCTGATATGCATCTTCGCGCTTCATTCCTTTTTCTACCAACGTCAGCATTACCTTTTGGCTGAAAACAACTCCGCCGTAACAGTTCATGTTTCGCGCCATGTTGTCGGGATACACTAACAGGTTTTTTACCAATTCAGTAATTTCGACTAACATAAAGTGCGTCAAAATACACGCATCCGGCAACATTACCCGCTCAACCGAACTGTGGGAAATGTCGCGTTCGTGCCACAGTGCGACATTTTCTAAAGCTGCCACAGCATAAGCGCGAATCATCCGTGCCATCCCCGTCAAACGTTCGGAACGGATGGGATTGCGTTTGTGCGGCATAGCCGAAGAACCTTTTTGTCCTTTTGAGAAGAATTCTTCGACTTCGAGAACATCGGTTTTTTGTAGGTTGCGAATTTCTACTGCAAAACGTTCGATAGAAGCGGCGAGTAAAGCTAATTGTTGCACGTAGTCGGCGTGAATATCTCTTGATATTACCTGCGTCGATGCTGCATCGGGTTGCAGTCCCAACTTCGCACAAGCTAATGCTTCGACACGCGGTTCGATGTTGGCGTAAGTTCCCACCGCACCGGAAATTTTACCGACAGCAATGCTTTTGCGGACATTTAGCAGACGTTCTTGGTTTCGCAATAATTCCGCAAGCCACCCAGCCAACTTAAACCCAAACGTGATTGGTTCGGCGTGGATGCCATGCGATCGCCCAATCATCACAGTATAACGATGTTCGGTTGCCTTGCTGCGAACTGAGGCGATCGCATCTTCGAGTCGCTGCAAAATTAAATCCAAACTCGCAACCAGTTGCAGTGCTAAAGCCGTATCCAGCACATCCGAACTCGTCATTCCCAGGTGAATGTAACGTCCCGCGTCGCCTACATACTCATTCACATTTGTCAAGAAAGCAATGACATCATGGCGGACTTCAGCCTCAATTTCTAAGACTCGCTTTGGGTCAAAATTCGCTTTTGCTTTAATTTCTGCAACCGCAACGCTAGGAATATAACCTAACTCCGCTTGCGCTTCACAAACGGCAATTTCCACATCCAACCAGGTTTTAAGCTTGTAGGCTTCTGTCCACAGATTGCCCATTTCGGGCAAAGTATAACGCTCTATCACAGTCCGCCATCAATTACAATCTCATATTTTACATTTAATTGAGGGAGTAGGGAATAGGGAGTAGAAAATAGAGGGAGTGAGGGAAGGGGGGAGTAAAGGGATCAGAAAATCAAAAGTTTTAATTTTTGAATTTTATTTTTAACAATTATATTTTTGGCATTGCTGAATTAAAGTATGAAATTAAAAATGCAGTATTTTGGAACTCTTACTCTCTGCGATGCGAACGGACACATTGCAAGGGCGGGGGGAAAATACGCACTTTCATGTGTCCTCCTCTGCGTGAGATAAATACATACCCGGATTCAGCAACGCCATATTTTTACTATTTACTCCCTACTCCCTACTCCCTACATCCCTCCAAAAATACTTTTTGCTTTGTTTTTTGGAACATGTTCTAAATTTACTGGGATAACACTAATGCTACCGTCAGCTTCTAAAAATGCTTTCTTCACATCTGCCAAAAATTCTATACCTTCTTGGCGTAATTGACTCATCAACTCTTCTTCAGTAATCAACCCGCGTTGTAAGTTACGTTCGATAGCTTGACCATTTTTTACTAACAACAAGGGTGGAGGATTGAGAAAACGTTGAAACCAGGGAATTTTAAAACCCAACCAATTGAGTAGATAACTCCAAAAAATTACAGTTCCAACCAGAATAGCCCCTTCCGTAATTGATGTGTAATTACTTGCCATTGCATTTTGTGCAGCTTCGGTGAATAACACAACTACGAGTAAATCGGTAATTCCCAAAGTTCCCAACTGTCGGGTAGGTAAGAAACGTAATACTGAAAATAAAGCTAAATATACTATCGACCCGCGTACAACTAGTTCCATAATTGGAATACTTGGAACAAATATTGCGTGCCAATCAACAGTTAACCATTTTTCCATTTGAGTTGATTATCTCCATGTGGTTGAAGTTCGACTTCACCAATAAAATCTACCACAAGTTTAGTAAATTTTTCGACAAATAAAATATTCCATTCGTGGTAAACTCCATCAATTGTTATTAATCGAGAATTTTTGACTTTATCTAAAAACTGTTGCGCTATATCTATTGGTATTGTCATGTCATTTGTACCCCATAACAATAAACAAGGTGCTTCAATTTTTGACAAGAGAGGTTCGATATCAGCTTGCAATGCTAGTAATAAAGTGTATATAACAGTTGAAGCTCTAAAAAATAAGTTATACGAAAAGCCTTGAAAAATTTGAAATATCTGTGGAAACTTGATCTGGGTAAATTGTGCAGTCATTTCGATTGCTCTTTTTGGTAGAACCAACGGCAATGATTCTACTGGGATTCCCGTACTACCTACTAAAATAACACTATCAATTAAATGGGGTGCAGTTGCAGCTATGGTTGCAGCAATTCCTCCACCTAAAGAGTGTCCGATAATATGAACTTTCGGGATGTTTAATCTTTCAATTAATTGAATTATATACTGGGCATAAGTATTATAGTTCCAATCTAATTCGATGTTGCTAGATTTACCAAAACCCGGTAAATACGGCGCAATAATACTATGATGTTGAGAAAGCGATTTAATAACTTCGTAATATGGTTCTAAACCAACACCCCAACCATGTAAAAGTAGTATTGGTGTTGAAGTCGAAGAAATTCCTCGACATACATACGAAATTCTATAGCCATTAATCTCAATTTGTTTTTGAATTAATTGGTATGCCACAATTCATCCTCTGTAATCGGTTAATAGTCATTATTGCTAAAATACAATTAGTTGAATCCGTTATCCGTTATCCGTTATATATTTAGGATTCATAAGCGTTTTGACTCAACTAGCACCCATGTTTGAGGTGAAGTGCATTTATCCTACAACTTTGATTGCAAAATTCAAAGTCTGATAAAAACACATTATTTTCAATTATTCTTCTTTCGTTTAAAACTTTTAGACTTCAATTGCCGAACTAAACGATTTAACCAGTTAGAAGATGGCTTTTTTCTACCTGATAAACGTTCGCTTTGATTCCGATTTGGTTTCATTCCCTGTTGGAGACGAGCTTCTTCGCTCAGAAAAACGGAATTTTTATCGGGTACTATTTGCGAACCGAATTTACGAGCATAAACTTGAGTAAATTCTGCTCCAAAAAAGAGAATTTGAGCAGCGTAGTTAACCCACACTAATATTACGACTATCGAACCTGCTGCACCATAAGTTGAACTAAAGCTAGCTCGACCAAGATATTCACCTAATAAAAATCGACCCAAGGAAAATAATAGTGCAGTAAGTGCTGCACCAGTCAAAACATCACTCCAAGTAATTTTGACATCAGGTAATACTTTGAAAATTAGTCCAAATAATATTGTGGTGACAGCAAACCCAAGGAGAAAATTAACAATTCGCCAAACAAAGTCACCACCCGGAAGCACGTTACTCAAATCGCTCTGCACCGATGCTAAAATGGTACTCACTACCAGCGAAGCTAAAAGTAAAAAACCTATTCCCAATACCATCGCAAACGATAGAAACCGCTGACGAAACATGGTTTTTACCGCACGTCCGGGTTTTGGTTGTACCTCCCAAATTGTATTTAGCGAATCTTGTAATTCCGTAAATAAACCAGTTGCCGCGAATATAAGAATCGCAATACTAATTAACGAAGCAATTGTCCCTGTTTGAGGTCTATTAGCATTGTCAATCGCATTTTGGATAACTGTAGCACCCGCTTCACCAATTAAACCTTGAAGTTGTCTTCTAATCGTATCATTCGCAGCTTCTTTCCCAAATACTGCACCTGCGATCGCAATTGCAATTGTCAACAGTGGTGCAATCGAAAATATTGTATAATATGACAGCGCTGCTGCTAACCGCGAAGCTTTATCTTTGCCGAATTCCTCAAACGTTTCCTTAAATAATCCCAAAATCACCTTAACATTCATAGCTTTTCTGTCCTTTTTCAGGGATTATAGCTTCCCACTGATTTTTATTTATACTTAATATTACCGAGGAAAACATCTCTCTGAAGGCATTTCTTGGTGTATCCGAAAGGAAGGGAAAGGAAAAGAGGAAGGGAGTAGGTATTTTAGTCTTTTTTGATGTCAGAAGAATCTCTTTCCAAACATTTATATTACTTATACAATTCAGAAATTATACTTATCTTTGTAATTATATATTACAGAAAAAGAATGCAGTTCTAATAACTCCGTATTTTCTCGGTTTATAAATATCAGCTATTAGTGCAATATCTATAGATATTGACTACCAACAAAAATTGTAAGATAAGAAACAGGGTTACTCAAGTACGGGGCAAAAATGGTTACAAAAAATTTAGAATGTTTCGGCGCAGGAGAGATAACGGTTACTTTACCGAAACAATATCTCGAACGACTGTATGACCTACTCAAAAACAGATCGCAAGATACCGCACGAAGTCTGAAGGAGAAAGACAGCATTAACATCCAAGACCGCGTTGAGAAAATGCTGCAACATAACGAAGACCGCGATATACTGGCATACCTAGATTGGGTACTCAAGCAAAATGACTGAGTACTGTTAATTTGGTAGTGGGTAGTGGGTAGTAGTTAGCGGCTGTTTGGATTGATTGAAGATACCTGCTGACCCAACAAATCCTCAACTTGCCCCATTACCATAGCAGGAGTAACAGGAAGCTTGGCAGATACAAGTGTACTTTGATTTTCTACTCTTCCAGAAAAACTTCCAATCCATTGGGAACTCGGAACTTGAAACTCGAAACTTAAAACACGGTGCCGCTGACGGTCGAGTGGTGCCCAACGTGAAAGTTGCGAGTTACTAAAAATCACAACACTCTGGACGCGCAATGCTGCCGCTAAATGCGAAACTCCCGTATCATTACAAACTAGTAGCTTTGCGTGGATTAATAGTGCAGCCATTGCCCCCAAACTAGTTCTGCCAGCCAAATTAATTGCTTGGGCTTGCATTCTTTCGGCAACTGCCTCGGTTAAATGCGCTTCGGCGGCTGTGCCGGTTAGTACTATTTGATATCCGCGTGCTGCTAGAGCATCCCCAACTTCAGCAAACTGTTTTACAGACCATCGTCGTTCGGGTACGCTAGCACCAGGGTGAATGCAGACATACCTAAGTTGTTGTAAATAGCGCATTTCTGGAAGTTTGCTCAATTCCAAAAAGTCTGCTTCTTGAATTGGAAATTCGAGTTCGTCCCCTTGAAGCGGTATTCCCAAAAAGTTCATTAACCGCAAATGTCGCCAAATTTCGGGTTCGCTGTCGGGGTAGGGTAGAAAGTAGTATGGGTCGGGGCAAAAATGACCGGGGAGGTAAAACCCAGCATTGACCTTAGCGCCGAGTAAAGTCGTAAAGGAATTAGTAATCAGACCGCTACCGTGCATCTGCAATGCTAAGTCAAATGGTGAGGAGTGAACTTGGGCAAAAAATGCTGGTAGTTGATAAACCGATGGGGAGACTTCTGGAATACCTGGATAGCCAGGAAATTCGAGGAACTCATCAATATAATTCTCGAAACGTTGCACAAGCGATCGCGCTTTAGCTAGACCAATCAGAGTAATATGAGCGTCAGGAAAAGCTGCACGCAATGCTCGCAACGCTGGAATCGTGCAAAGCGTATCACCCAAACCACGAAGCGATCGCACTATTGCTATGCGCTGAATTGGTAGTTGCAATAACGGTTGAGGTAGCTTCGACACGCTTTTCATCTCCTGAGCGCAATTGTTTTAACTAGATGCGAATACAGTCTCAACAGAAGTATCTACAACCAACAACCTCAAAACATCTTACTAACGGTATATTATCTAGGCTTTACATAACCTTTATAAATCATCCCTGAAAAGCAATTTCTTCGACTTCTACCATAAGTTGGGGATTTAAATTTTTAAGCCGCGATTGTTATATTCAATTAGGCATAGAGTATATATCAAAAACATCTACCATTAGTAGTATGAATTTCAAGTGCGGGTAAGGTTATCAGTTAGTGGTTAGTCTTCAATTGGTACTAACAGATAACTACTAACCAAATAGCGATCGCGCAAAGCAAACATATGCAGTTACTCGATAAAGTAGCATTAATTACCGGGGCAGGTTCTGGCATTGCCAAAGCGACAGCAATATTATTTGCCAAACAAGGTGCAAAAGTCGCTGCACTCGGACGTTCTCAAGACGAACTCGAAGCAACTGTCACCGAGATTCATCAAATGGGTGGTGAAGCAATTCCATTAATTGCTGATATTT
>QQTW01003249.1_pt1 | contig 11969 bp, 9 predicted proteins | sample 1904831 | NCBI WGS metagenome assembly QQTW01 (sample SAMN09435610, study PRJNA476489) | Subsurface metagenome, whole genome shotgun sequencing project. | reverse complement strand
CACCTAGAAAGCCTCAACGACCTGGTCGCTAGGATAACAGGGGTGGTAGTCAGAGAGCGCGTCCCCGATCGCCTATTAGAGGAAGCTGATGAAGTAGTAGTAATTGATGTCACCCCGGAAACCTTACTCGAACGCCTCCAAGACGGCAAAATCTACGCACCGCAAAAAATTCAACAGTCCTTGCAAAACTTTTTTCAACGCCGCAACTTGATTGCTTTACGCGAACTAGCGCTGCGGGAAGTCGCCGACAACGTAGAAGATGATGCGATTTCCTCTACCCCCGCCGGGAAATTTTGTAACATTCACGAGCGAGTTTTAGTTTGCGTTTCCACCTATCCTAATTCCATCCAACTATTGCGCCGGGGAGCGAGAATCGCCGGATATATGAATGCGCCACTTTATGCGGTTTATGTAGCCAATCAAGAGCGCTTTTTGACTAGAGAAGAAAGCTTGTACATCGAAACTTGCGAAAAGCTTTGCCGAGAATTTGGCGGCGAATTTATCCACGTTAAAGACCAAAATATCCCTAATGCGATCGCGCGTGTAGCCCAGGAAAAGCATATTACCCAAATTGTAATTGGCGAAAGTCAGCGATCGCGGTGGAAAATCTTATTTCAAGGCTCTTTGACTCAACAATTGATGCGACTATTAAAAAATATTGATTTGCACATCATCGCTACAGAAAAACTAAGCGTTCCGTCTTAGATATTAATTAGGCGATCGGGCTTAAACTCTAAGTTAGGGTATTAGCTCTAGCTTAAGCATAAAAAACTAAATTCATTATGACCCGTGTAATTGGTTTAATCAGTGGTACATCCGTAGATGGCATTGATGCCGCATTAATAGACATAACTGGGACGGAATTAGACTTAAAAGTTGAACTAGTAGCTGGAGAAACCTATCCTTATCCCCAAAAATTGTCAGAGCAAATTTTGGCAGTCTGTGGTGGCAAAGAAATCTCTTTGGCAGAACTAGCCAGTTTAGATGACGAAATTGCTTACAGTTTCGCTCGTGCTGCCCAGGATATTCAAAAACCAGGTGATCGCGCGCAGTTAATTGGTTCTCACGGGCAAACGATGTATCATCGCCCCCTGGGGATCTCCCCTCAATCCTTAGCTTATAGCCTCCAACTCGGTCGCGGGGACTTAATTGCTCAAATCACGGGAATTACTACTATAAGTAACTTTCGCGCTGGAGATATTGCCGCCAAAGGTGAGGGAGCGCCCTTAGTTCCCAAAATAGATGCTTATCTCCTTAGCCACCCGGAAAAATCTACCTGCGTTCAAAATCTAGGTGGGATTGGTAACGTAGCTTACTTACCTCCCCGTAGTAATCCGCACTGGTTAGAAAATATACGCGGCTGGGATACGGGCCCGGCAAATTCTCTTTTAGACTTAGCAATGCAGCATTTAACCGATGGCGCTCAGACCTACGATCGCGATGGACTCTGGGCAGCAAGCGGTACGTCTTGCGCTAAATTAGTAGAGGAATGGTTAGATCGAGATTTTTTTAGACAGTCGCCCCCAAAATCTACAGGTAGAGAGTTATTTGGCTCTTTTTACCTCCATGAATGTTTAGCCGACATGGAACCCTATCAGCTTAGTCCCGTCGATAAAATAGCTACGCTTGCCGAATTGACTGTGGCTTCAATTGTGCATAGCTACCATACTTTTTTACCCCAACTGCCCGATCGGGTGCTGTTGTGCGGTGGCGGGTGTAAAAATCTTTACATCAAAAATCGGCTGCAAACCCTTTTGCAAAGTGCCTCCGTGATGACGACAGATGTTGTGGGACTAAGCGCCGATTTTAAAGAAGCTATTTCTTTTGCCGTGTTGGCATACTGGCGCAATTTAGGAATTAGTGGCAACTTACCTAGGGTTACTGGTGCTAGACAAGAAATGCTGTTGGGAGATATTTATCAAGTTTTTGATGATGTTATTAGTTAGTACCGCGAGAAAAATGGGTATTCTAAGTTTGTCACCTCCCTAGCTGCAAAAATTTAACTCGTTTGCAAGTCAATTGATTGAATCGTTACTCTCCTCCTATGACAGATCCCAACATTGGTCGTTTATTAGCTAAACGCTATCAGCTTCAGAAGTTAATTGGTACTGGGGCGATGGGGCAGGTTTATTGTGCAAATGATATTTTGTTGGGTGGCGTACCTGTAGCTGTGAAGTTTCTTGCCCTCTCAATTCAAAACAAAAAAATCCGGGTCAAAGAACGCTTTGAAACCGAAGCAAAAACTTGCGCTCAACTAGGACAAAAAAGCATTCATATCGTCCGCGTCATGGACTACGGTGTAGACGAACAAGGGACACCATTTTATGTCATGGAGTATTTGCAAGGAGAAAACCTAAACGATGCTGTGCGTCTAAGACCAATTACTTTACCTAGATTTTTAAGTCTGGCGCGACAAATTAGCTTAGGCTTGCAGTGCGCGCACCAAGGTATTTTAGTTGATGGCGAACTTTGTCCAATTATTCACCGAGATATCAAGCCTAGCAATATGCTTGTAGTTCAAGATCCTAGTTTCGGCGAATTGGTCAAGGTATTGGATTTTGGAATTGCTAAACTAATCCAAGGTGATAGCAGTCAAACTAAGTATTATTTGGGGACATTAGCTTATTCTTCTCCCGAACAAATGGAGGGCAATGATATCGATCCGCGATCGGATATCTACAGCCTGGGGGTGATGATGTTTGAAATGATTACAGGTAGTATGCCTTTTCAAGCAAATACTGAATCTTTTGGCGGCTGGTACAAAGCTCATCACTTTCAAATTCCCCGCTCTTTCGCCTCTACGGGTACTAAACTTATTATCCCTAAAGAAATAGAAGATTTGGTTGCTAGTTGTCTTGCTAAGTCCCCAGACGATCGCCCGCAAACTGTAGGAGAAATCATTCAAACAATAATCGCTTTAGAGCAGCGCCAAAGTCTAGTAGTTCCTACTACTTTACCCCCACCGCTTCCTCCTCAAGCAGAAACTATCAGTCACTCCCTAACTATGGGAGTCCCATTTCTCGACCAATCTTTTTCTGACGATCCGGTTTTTCAGCCTACAGCTTGGCCCAAAAACAAGCCTATTGCCGATATTGTTTTTCCGCAACCCATTCGTACTAAAGGCGAGATTATTTCTGCACTCTGGGTAATGCTCCCTCAGCAAGAAATTCAAAAACGTTTGCGTAGCGCGCGATTTAACCAGTTTTTGTTTATCAGCACTCCTCACCCAATGATGTTGTGGATTACCGTTCTTTACAACGCCCAACATGGCCCTAAGTGGTTGGCTTATTATATGGATTTAAAAACTCGTCAAGGTCAAGAAATAACTAGATTGTTGGGAGAAGCTGGTTCTTACCGATTGCTATTATTTGCCAGGGAATCCCCGGAGTGTGCTTGCAGTTCTTTATTAATGGCGATCGCTCCTTTGCAACGCCAACAATTGCAACAATGGGTGATGACTAGCCAAAATTTGGTTTCTGTTGCCGATCCTCAAGTTAGTAAAGCTTTGCTCCGGCAGGAATTTGAAAAGCTTAAACCGCAGATTTTAACCAAGCTTCAGCCCTCTGGTCTGGATTCGGTTTTTAATGTCACAATTTAGCACTCTAATTGGGGTGCGACATTATTCAAACTATACCTAATAAATTAACCGATTTGATTTTTTTAAGTAACGCCCCGGCAGCCCCGGCTACTTTCTGTATGGAGAATTTAGCCAGCGAAGGAGGTCGCTTTTAATAGATGAGGCTTAACTTGGCGGAGCTTAGACTCCACCCTCAAACCCCCATTGGTGCTTGATTAGCTCCTTGTAAGTTGCTTCGCGCATTACCATTTGCTGGTATAGCTTGACTAGGAAGTCTTGAGCTTGTTCGTGGCTCATTTGCTGTACTTGGGTCTCAAAGGAGCGGATGCTGAACTGTTGTTCTAGTGATAGTTCAATTGGGTTACTCATGATTGACTCCAACAAAAATATAAAGATGTAGGTAGCATTGCTGCTTAGAAGCTTGGCACTTTATCAAAATTAACCTTGCTGTATTAAAAAATATAACAAACATTTGACAAACTGTACCTACTTCTAAATGTGTAATTCCATATAAACCTTAAGAGAGAAATTTAACAATAGGGTTAACACGGAAAACTACAGGTAGTTTTAGCAAGTTGATGAGCTTAAAAATGCTCAAATTGAACAAAGCTAAGTATATGTACTTAAAAGCAGCCGCCGCAGAAAGTTTCTACGGCGGCTTTTGAGGTAATTGTTGACCAAAATAACTAAAACGTTTTGTCGTAGCGATCGAGTTGGACAATGGTGCGAACTAAAACAAAGCCCAAAGCTCCAGCCGCGATCGCCGCGATCGCACTCAACCACAAATAATGATTAATTAGTAATAAAGTGGCAGATAAAGTCAAAGCACTTAGTACCAGAGCATAAATAGTCGCGAGTCCAATATTGCTTTGACGGCGCAGCAGGCGCTCGGTTTCGATAGAACGGACGCGCATCCGAATATCCCCCCGTTCTAGCTTGTCTAAGGTGTCTTCTAACCGTCGCGGTAAGCCTAAGGCGGTGGTACTAACTTGCGCCGCTTGACGACCTAATTCATTGAGGAACGTATTGCCTTGGGAACCATTGCCATCTGTCATAATTTCCATTGCAAAGGGTTTTGCAACCTCCATAAAACTAAATTCTGGATCTAAACCTTTGCCTACACCTTCCAACGTTGAAAAAGCCCGCATTACAAAGGTAAAAGTGGCGGGAAAACGGAAAGGCTGATCGTAAGCAATTTCATAAAGATCGTCACTAATGGCGCTGACCGATTGATTTTCAAACGGCTGATCCATAAAGTGGTCTAACATATACTGAATCGAGCGCCTCACTGGGCCCATATCGTCAGTAGGTGCGATCGCACCTAATTCTACTAAGGACGCAACTACTTGGTTGGCATCTTTTTGAGCAATCCCAAACAGCGTTTTCATTAATTGCTCGCGTACCCCGGTACGAATTTGCCCCATCATCCCAAAATCATAGAAAATCAACGCACCATTGGGACTAACTGCAAGATTACCAGGATGGGGATCGGCATGGAAAAAGCCATGATTGAGCAACTGCCTTAAGTAAGATTCCGCGCCTTGACGCGCCAAAACTTTGCGATCTAAACCTGCCGCTTCCAAGGCTTCGTAGTGACTGATTTTAATTCCTGGGACATATTCTAAAGTCAAGACTCGTGGGGAAGTGTAACGCCAATAAACGCGCGGTACTTTTACCCACTCTTGAGCGCGGAAGTTGCGGCGAAAAGTATCGGCGTTGCGTCCTTCGTTAAGATATTCAATTTCTTCCCATAAAATCCGGCAACACTCCTCGTAAATGCCTAGCCAATCTCGACCTCTACCCCATTCTGGGTGACTTTGGAAGTAACGAGTAATGCCTTTGAGAATTGTTAAATCGATTTCAAATAATTTTTTTAAGCCGGGGCGTTGGACTTTAACTGCAACAATTTCCCCCGAATGGAGGATAGCTTTGTGAACTTGCCCTAAACTAGCGGCAGCAATTGGAATTGGCTCGAAGTTTTGGAATAATTCTGGAATGGTCTTCCCCAACTCCTGCTCGACGATCGCTTTTGTCTGTTCGTAACTAAAAGCTGGAACTTTGTCTTGGAGTTTGGCAAGTTCGTCAACATACTCGCTAGGAAATAAATCGGCGCGAGTAGAAAATAACTGGCCGACTTTGATAAATGTTGGCCCCAACTCCAACAGAGTATTACGAATCCAAACTGCTTGCTCGATGCGTCTAGCCTTTCGTTTTTCTTCAGTCACTCCACCGGGATAGCTCCAAGCTTTCTTGTTGAGCCAAAAACCAGTCATCAAAGACAGAACAAATGTCCATATGTCAAAGAAACGCCGATTTCGAGAGTAATTTTCCCGATTCCAGCGATAGGAATTATCTTTATACACCATCGAACCGCGCTTGCGGTCAGCTTTAGCTTTGATGGGATTTTTGACAGGAGGAGAAAGAGACACTCGAATTCCTAAGCGTTATTTTTGCAGAAGGTAAGAAATAAATGCAGCAAGCCATGAAAATTTTTAGGGTAATTTTTCCCTGCAAACACAAATTTAGTTTTTTAACTTAAGTAGAACTACTACGGTGACGCTGCAATTCTGCTCTTAGTAGCGCAATTTCGGCTCTAAGTTCGTCAATTGTTGCTTGTACGTCACTAGAGCGAGAACTAGGAGAAGAAACAGTTGTAGTGGTACCACCAAAATTATTCTCTGATTCTCGGTTAGCTCGTTCCATGACTTCAGTCGTAAACTGGCGCAGGCGTTCGCGTTGTTCGGCATCAAATTTGCCGAGTTCACTTAAAGCATCAGTTAAGGCATTTTCTAGCTGTTCGTTAACAACTTCAGCTACAGCCCTACCAACAAAAAAGGCATGAATTAGAGGATTAGTCATAGATTGTTTCTGCACTCCATACGCGAGAATTATAACTTGCTTGTCTAAGTAGCTGCCTCCACCGTAGTAGAGATTGAGGTAGCAGAAAAAACTAAAAACCTCTTTACTTTACTTTACAGTGGATAGCGAACAGATAAAAACTTTTCTGCGCTAGAGCGATCGCTGATTATCCCGTCTAAAGTTGCCGCAAGTAAATCTTCTAACATTTGTCTATATTGCGGACTTGGTTTATAGCCTAGTTTTTTCAAGTCATTGCCGTCAAGCGGCGCTTGAATATTTGACCAGCAACTAAGGTATAGCCAAATTTGACGGCGAATAATTTTAGGAGTGCGGACTGCTAATAAAATCAAAGTAGGGTCATCGTAAGGTTTTAATACTTTAACTACTTGACTTTTAGGCGATGTGGGGAGTAAATCTTTAACTTTGGCTTCCGCAACAGCTAAATTTTCTAGCCTTTTAATACTGTCGTCGGGTAATTGTAAGTTTTTGGCGACTAAACCGCGCTCTTGGGGGGGTAGTTGAGCAATTAATACTTCTAGCCGCGATAACCAATCAGTCAGGTTTTTGCCTTTAAGACCTAGTTCTAAAAGCCGTAATTGTTGCCATAAAGTGCGATCGCATTTTAAATCGGGATGAAGGCATTTAGTAGCATCTAAGTCTGCTAATAATTTTAGTCCAGCTTGCCAATAGGGCGATCGTAATAGGTATTTTAACTCGCTGCGGAGACGAGTTTGCAAGGCGGGTCTAGTTTTGTTGTCTGCTTGGTTATAAACGCCGCTAGAAATGGCGTAACGAATATACTCCTGGGTGCGCTGTTCAATTTCAAACCCCAGTCGCACAGCAAAGCGAACAGCGCGATAAATTCTTGTAGGATCTTCAATAAAACTATTGGCGTGTAAAACTTTAATTTGTTTTGCTTGCAAATCTCGCATTCCGCCAAAAAAGTCTAATAACTCTCCCTCACGGGGATTAGTTAGCCGCATCGCCAAAGCATTAATTGTAAAATCGCGCCGATACAAGTCTTGACGAATAGAACTTGCTTCAACTTCAGGATTCGCCGCCGGATAAGGATAAAATTCCGTTCGCGCCGTAGCAATATCTACCCATAAAGAATCTAAAATTGGGTCTTTATGCCACAACAAAGCCGCCGTTTGAAAAGCGCCATGTACTTCTAATCTGGCTTGAGGGTAAGATTTTTGTAAAGCTTGAGCAAGTTCGACCCCCGCGCCGACATCGGTTGCGTTATGAAAGCCATCAACTACTAAATCAATATCTTGAATCAGAATCTCAGCCTCTTTTTGAGCTAATAATAAATCTCGAACTGCACCGCCAACTAAATACAAATGCCAACCGCGCTTTTCTGCTTCTGTGGAGGCGGTTTTAAGTAGAGTTTGTAAAGCTGGCGCTAGACGATTATTAAGTAAATTGAGTAACGAATAGTTAACAACGAGGGAATTATCGCCATTTTGGATTTTTCGGGCTTTTTCTTGGTGCATTTCCCGTAAAATATCGGTGCGCGTAACTATCCCTACCAATTGACCCAATTGTAAAATAGGTAAGCGTCCAATATCGTGAGTTACCATTATTTCTTGAATTTCCGGTAACGTTGTGGTGGGACTAACAGTTTTTATATTTGTCGTCATGTAACCTTTGACTGGCGCGTGACTAAAGCCGTGATGCAACGCTATATCAATATCTCGCCGCGAGACAATCCCGACTATTTTTCCCTCCGCATCCACTACCGACAAACCCGAATGACCGTAACGAAGTAAAATTCTTTGAGCTTCGGCAATGGTAGTTTCTGGCAATATAGTTCGTACAGGCGATGACATCAATTCTCGCGCTGTTGGTGATTGGGGAATTTGGTTAATAAAAGTTGCGACAAGTTGGTTTAAAGTAGTGTCTGGGTTTACTCCCCGCAAAGACAAAGACGCAGCTTGAGAATGACCGCCGCCACCTAGGGGTTGAAACAAAGTATTGAGGTTAGTTTGGGGAATGTGCGATCGCCCAATTACGGTAAACTTATCTTCATAGCTTGCCCCCAATAGCATTGCATCGCTTTCGGTTAGCTGTATTAATTGAGAAATTAAACCCGATAATCCCGGTACATGGTCGGAGGTTTGCAGCCTTACCCAAGAAACGCTATAGCCATCGATAGTTTTTGTTTGCAAGTTATTGATAGCAATTAGTAATAGCTCTTGTAGCTGTTTAGATAAACCCGGTTCTAGATACTCGTTAACCATTGGTAGAGAGGCTTTTTGCTGCATCAACCAAGCCAAAGCTTGAGCATCTCTAGCTGTAGCGCTAGGAAACGTCAATGAACCCGTATCTACGTGAATCCCTAAAGCCATAACGGTTGCTTCCGCAACGGTGAGGTCAATGTTAGCAGTTTGCAATTGCTCGACAATTAGCGTTGTCGTTGCTCCAACTTCGCCTATTACTGTCTCCGTAGCGGGGATATCTAGCGCCATATCTAAATGGTGGTCGTAAACGATTATAGAATCCAACTGCGGTAAATCTAACCATTCGGCGGCGACTCCCAAGCGAGTTCTATTTTGCGTGTCTACCACTACTAACCGTTTTATTTGTGCGGGGTTGACAGCGCGACGCTCAATAATTGCATACTCATCTTTATGCAGCGCCAAAAAATCCCGCACTACCTGATGACAACCCCCAGGGATAACAATCCGGCTACCTGGTAACAAGCGCGTCAACCCTACCGCCGCTCCCAGGGTATCAAAATCTGCTGTGGTATGACACAAAATTAAATCCATGCAGGCAAAAATTCTTTCTCTAGACCTACTTTCTATAGTGGTGCAATTTCTGATAGCTTAACTATAGGAAATGCTAGAAATATAGCTTGCTTTATACTCAAATTTTTTTGTCCCCCTAGGAGAAATATCAATGTTCACAATCCTATTCCAAATTGCTTTATTAGCTTTGGTTGCCTTATCCTTTGCTATGGTAATAGGCGTTCCCGTTGCCTACGCGACTCCGCAAAGTTGGAATGAATCTAAAAGGTTGCTCTGGCTAGGCTCTTTTGCCTGGATTGGGCTAGTATTTTTGGTAGGTGCTTTAAACTTTTTGGTGGCTTAAGTTAGTCTGTAGCTATTAGCTGGTGTCTTGGGATCTATTTGCTCTCTAAAGCTAATAGCTAATATTTGTATTGTTATTTATGTGAGAAATATTGATGGCAGTTTTTGAGGGGACTTTTACTCAAACCGAACCGTTAAAACTAGCAATAGTAATTGGGCGATTCAATGACTTGATTACAAATAAGCTATTGGAAGGTTGTCAAGACTGCTTAAAACGTCACGGCGTAGATCCCAATCCTCACGGTACTCAAGTAGATTATTTTTGGGTTCCCGGTAGTTTTGAAGTTCCCTTAGTTGCCCATCAAGTAGCTTTGACTCGGCGCTACGATGCAATTATTTGTTTGGGTGCGGTGATTAAAGGTCAAACTCCCCATTTTGACTATGTGGCGGGAGAAGTGGCTAAAGGCATTGCGGCGGTTGGGTTTCAAACGGGAGTCCCGGTAATATTTGGCATTTTGACTACCGACACCATGCAGCAAGCGATGGAAAGAGCGGGTATCAAAAGCAATAAGGGGTGGGATTACGCAATGAATGCCCTAGAAATGGCGAGTTTGATGCGTAATTTGCGCTACGACAGCGATTATAGCAACAATCAAATGCCACCGCCACCAGCTTTAAGAAGTGCTTCCACCCAGCTAAATGAATTGTCATCGGCAGAATAATCTGGACACAGCTTGACAAAATCTTAAAAGTCTGAGAAAATGACATTTACGTCAAAAGACTGCGGGTATAGCTCAGTGGTAGAGCGTCACCTTGCCAAGGTGAATGTCGCGCGTTCGAATCGCGTTACCCGCTTAGAATTATTAAAAATAATGCCCCCTAACCCACAGCAATAAAGCGGGAAGCAGAGCTACACCGCTTTTTGCTTCCCCAATTCTGGGGGAATAAATAATTGTGGATTTCGAATCGCGTTACCCGCTTAGAATTATTAAAAATAATGCCCCCTAACCCACAGCAATAAAGCGGGAAGCAGAGCTACACCGCTTTTTGCTTCCCCAATTCTGGGGGAATAAATAATTGTGGATGCGGCGTTGCAGTAAATCAAAACTTTCAACAATAAGCTAGAGTTGGTGATTGGAGAATGGGCAACATTGGCATAGCTTGCACGATCGCATAGTTCCCAAATCTGTAACACCGTTTCTTATTTTTGGATTTGCGACTCAATGGCAGTTAAAAAACTGAACTCTATAGCTCGTTGTGGTCTAGCTGCGACGAGTTGCGCGGCGGAATGGATGCTTCCCAGTACAAAGATTACGTGCTGACGCTGCTGTTTATGAAGTACGTTAGCGATAAGTATGCGGGAGATCCTGACGGGACGATTATAGTGCCACTAGGCGGATCGTTTAAGGATATGGTGGCGCTGAAGGGCGATAAAGAAATTGGCGACAAAATTAATAAAATTATCGGGGCGTTGGCGGCGGAAAACGAGCTTACAGGCGTAATTAACGTTGCTGATTTTAACGATGAAGACAAGCTAGGCAAAGGCAAGGAAATGGTCGATCGATTGTCTAACTTGGTGGCGATTTTTGACGGCATAGATTTGAGCGCCAATCGCGTTGAAGGGGACGACTTGCTAGGGGATGCTTAAGAGTATTTAATGCGTCACTTTGCTACGGAATCGGGCAAGTGTAAAGGACAATTTTATACTCCGGCGGAGGTGTCGCGGATTCTTGCCAAAATAATTGGAATTACAGCGCAGACAAGGCAAGATCGGACGGTATACGATCCAACGTGCGGATCGGGTTCGTTGTTGCTAAAGGTGGCGGATGAAGCGCCGCGCGGGTTGTCGATTTACGGGCAAGAAATGGATAACTCCACCTGGGCATTGGCGCGGATGAATATGTTTATGCACGGTTATCCAACTCACGAAATTTGGCGAGATAATACGCTTTGCGCCCCTTATTGGAAAGATGCTAAGGGCGGCTTGAAAACCTTTGATTTTGCTGTTGCTAATCCGCCTTTTTCTTACAAGTCTTGGAGTAATGGAGTTAGTTTAACCAACGATGAATTTGGGCGCTTTGAATACGGTACGCCCCCAGATAAAAACGGCGATTATGCTTTTTTGCTGCACATCCTCAAGTCGCTAAATAGTGAGGGGAAGGCGGCGGTAATTTTGCCGCATGGGGTGTTGTTTCGCGGTAATGCTGAAGCCCGGATTCGGCAAAACTTGGTGTGTCAGGGATACATTAAGGACATTATTGGCTTACCAGCAAATTTGTTTTACGGTACGGGGATTCCAGCTTGCATTATTGTCATTGATAAAGAGAATGCTAAAAACCGTCAAGGTTTATTTATGGTGGATGCCAGCAAAGGTTTTATTAAAGATGGTAATAAAAACCGACTGCGTAGCCAAGATATTCACAAAATTGTTGCTGCCTTTAATAAACAAATTGAGTTACCCCGCTACAGCCGGATGGTAAGTTTGGCAGAGATTGCTA
>QQTW01003248.1_pt1 | contig 11970 bp, 14 predicted proteins | sample 1904831 | NCBI WGS metagenome assembly QQTW01 (sample SAMN09435610, study PRJNA476489) | Subsurface metagenome, whole genome shotgun sequencing project. | reverse complement strand
GTTAAAGCACGGCGTCAACCGCGAGGCAAACCTTTAATGGTCGCGTCACGTGTGGTGATTCAAGCCTATCAATCTCGGATTCTCGGACTTTCAAAATTGATTCGATCCGATCCTCAGACTTCGACATATATGCCAATGAAGACCTAGGTAGCTACAACCATGTAGGTTCAGTTTTCTTTTGTCCACTCCATCCGCATTCTTATCTACGATATCTGGACAGTCAAGCCCTGGCCGATCATTCATATCATGTAGCTGCCAAGTCATAGAATGTCTTACCATCTAGGCATGGACGAGTCAGTGATAATTGCTTAGGTACGACCGAGATCCTTGTGGAATGGGCTATATACATTGAAATCAGTCAAATACCAAAACGGTTTCGCAAAGAGCTCAAGGTGTCAGATAACTCATGCGCGATCTGTCGCTTATCAGCAGGTTCATTACGGAGACATTGAAGTCTTGATACGATGAAAATATCTTGGCAGCAGCACGAAAAACTCGTCATCGGCAAACGAAACGACCGTTGACCAGCCATGCAATACTTTGTATTCCCAGTGTCCCGGTCAGCTCTGGAGAGAACGAACCGGAAAAGAAAGCGTCAACACCAGGATGGAAGCTCTGACTCTTCTCCTTCGGAGGAGGCGGACGAGTTACCCGGTTCGACCGTAGGAAGCCGTCCACAGGCAGACGGCGTCAGCTCGGCCATCACGAGTCTGACAGCGTCAACAGTCGCCCAGTATCGGGCTGCCGGTCATTCGTTTGAGGACGCTGTCCCGGCACATCCGTTCCCTCATGCACCGGTCGATTATCTGAGTCGCAAAGGCAAGACCAAGTCAAAAGTGAAGAAAGAAGTCGCGAGTTATGTCGCCAATCCGTCTGTCGGGGCTCAGCCGTCAGAAGTGCCGTCGAGCGGGCCACGGACACGTCGGGAGCAACATCTCGGCGTCGTGACCACGATTATGCACAGGTGTCTATTGAACGGTGACTACGAGCGAGCGGGTAGAGCTTGGGGAATGCTTCTACGTGCGAGAGGCTTTGACGTCCGGAAACAGGGAAAATGGGGCATTGGAGCGGAGATACTATTTCGAGTCGATGGACAGAGAGCTGCAAGCCGGCCAAATGAGCAACAATTGGATGGTCGTTATCGAGAGTCCGAAGATGTTCCACATCATGTTAATTCAGATTGGTTCTCAGAAGAAGGGTTCCTCAAAGCAAGATCTTACTACGAACGGCTGATACTTCAGTACCCTTCAAGACGACAGCATCTTCACAGCACTATTGACTCTCGTACGTTCTACCCTGCTATGTTCAGTCTGTGGATATACGAAGTGCAAGAAAAGAGCAGGAGACGGCGAGAAGAACGGAGCAGCCGACCTGAAACCAATCAACGTCATCAACGCAGCAATACGTCGTCTTCTGTGGACTCTCACGGCGAAGTGTCACGAAGTGGCGCGTCTGAACCGGCCCCCGAAGATAAGCACGCATCCGGGGACGAAATGTCCCTGGACTCTACCAATGCTCTTGACAATGGTGAGCAGAGAAGCGAGGAACTGAGGGGAGCGCAGGAGATCGCTGCACGTCTAGATGAACTATTCATGTCGCCACCATACGATAGACAGGCAGAGCTGTTGCGAATGAGGGCCATGGTCGCCCTATGGATTGGGGACCTCCTTCTGGTTTCTAATCCGCAAAGTTCACATCAGTTTAATTCGCACGAGAATAGCAGTGATCACTACGAAACATTAGTCAGTGGGCAGGGTGATGGTGACCCAAGACGTGCTCGGGGGGAGGAGCTCCAAAAAGCCGAGCATTTCTTCCAGCGGGCTAAAGAGTGTAGTGTTACTCTTGCACAAGGCGACCAGTCGAACGAGATGATAGAGACCGATGATTGAGAGCTGTCTACCTATGTAGATAGTAAACCGCGCATCGGGTAAAATACTTCGATTCGTGATTACCGCAATTTCTATGGGGCAGTAATTCTAGCTGATATAACTTCGTCCACGACGCTCAGACTATCAGCACTACCGCTATCCTTCCTCGGACGACTTGCCTGCCTTTTTCTTCTTATGGGCGGTCGAGGGTTCAGGGGCTTTCTCGGGGATGTAGTGCCTTATCACGTTCTCCACGTACTCAGACGGAACACCAGCCTCCAGAGCATCCACGACGGCCTCATTCATGCGGGTGACGTACTCTACCCTGGGCAGGCCATCCCGCCGCCTACGCCGATCTACGTATACGAGCATCTCACATATCGCCGGCTCCCGGTCCTGACCCTGGTGCTGCTCCTGCTTCTCCAGCGGCGGCCAACGCGCGCCGGCCTCCCGCTCCTCCAGATTCTTGGCCGGAGGCTGGGCGTCCTTGCCATCCGCATCCGCATCAGTAGTGCTATTCTCTTTCGACTCCGCTTCGACGTCTTCATCGCGCTTCTTGCCCGTCCACAGCTCGACTTCGAGCCACTGCTTCTCGTACGCAAACGGCACGCCCTCGTTGACGTCCAGCTTCGCTTCGTCCCCTAGCCCAAGCGCGTACACGAGGCCGTAGGCCTCCCGATCACTCACGTTCGGTAGGTTGTTGGAGGCGTACGGCTCGAGGGGCTCGACGTTTGCGTAGCCCCGCTCGTTGATGAACCAGCGGTGGTCGGGTAGCCGGCCGAGACCGATGTAGGAGGATTGCGGGCAGCGGCGCTCCATCTGCTCCCGCCACATGTTCGAGCCGTAGCCGAAGTAGAGTGTTGCCGTTGCATCGCAGCTGGGGTTGGACACGGCTGGAAGGGGAGAGGAGGAAGCGATGCCCATCTTGCTTGAAGCTGCTTGGGACTTGTTGATTTTCTTCTGTGACGGTTTTGGTTGCATGATTATGAGTGGAAAACGAAGGACTGAAGTGTTCAGAAATTTCCTTGATTCGTTTAGGCAGCACAGCGTTTCGATAGTTAGTTTTTCGTATATGTAGAGAGAGGAATTGAAATTGAAGAACCGCAGGACTAGTCTGAGCCTACCCTGGTTCTGTTGGATATAAAACTTGGTCCCGAACACATAAGTTGAAATGGATGGAATGATAACAAACGGGCTTTAGCCATGAAAGACGAACGGACATGCCTTCCATTGCCATTTGCCTACCTGCATCACTTGCTCTGGTATGCTGTTACGGCGGATGGAGCTGTGCCAGGTTTCTAGCTTCCGGTGCTCAAGTTCGCTTCTAAAATCTGTGAAGAGGAACTTGGCGAATCAACAAATTGTCTTGGTAGCGACGACAGTGGACATCACTTTGCTCCAATGCAATATACTAGGTCATCAGGTGTTCAATGCTTCATGAAACCCCGGTGCTCGAAACCTACATCACGCTACTGTCTTGGTCGTTCCGTCTAGCAACCCAACGGTCAAGAATATGCCTCTAACTCCCCTCCACCCCCAAACTCCACCTACAAAACAAGCCCAACTTCGCCATCATCTCCCTGATCATCTCCGTCGTCCTGTTATTGACGACCTGCAGCCGCGTCGCCTTGTCGGACTCACCGCTCTCAAGCCACTTCCGTCGCCGCTCCCGCGTCGCCGGCGCGTTCCACCATTCCACGCGCTCGCATTCGATCACTTCCAGCAGTGCTTCCAGTGTTTGAGTCGTGGTGTGCATGCTGGCTTTGGCTTGCTCGAGCGTTTGGGAATCAGGACCCTGGTCCGCGAGAGCGAGTCCGTTGGGTGGAGCTCTCTGTAGAGATTGACGTGCGTGCAGATTCATGGCTTCGCCATGGGCGGTTTGTATAAGCGAGTTTAGAGTGGTTATATGGTCTTCTAACGGCTTTGGCTGCGTTCTTGGTTAACTGAATGATTCATGCTGTTGCTGCAAGGATGAAGATTGCTGCTCACCCAGCGGTCGCGGTTCGCGATATCCCTTAGACTACAGAGCTGGCACATTGCTGTTAGAAATTAGGAAGAAAGAGTTATTGAGGAGTATCTGAGTACGCCAAGGTAGAGGATGGAGGATCTGTTGATGAAAATGTAAGTGTACAGATAGCTTTGGAGAGGACTGATGACCATGTCTTAGGCAGATTCGAATTTATTCCTACATTCCACACGTCACAGTCAGTGGTACGGCTATGCCTTGACTTGGGGAATCCTATATACCAACACATTACTACCAAGGGTCAGAAGAAGGCGACAATGACTTAAAGAAAGAGGCAAACGTGCTGATGTATAGCTAATAGATGATCAATGAGCTAAATTCCATATGTATATGTGAGCGGTGACGAATTAAAAACAGGATAAAGCTGGCATTCGCCTTGCGAAAGAAGAAGTGAAAAACCAAAGCGGCATGCCATTAGATCAAAGTGGTGAAAGAAGCAAAAGCGCAATCGGTTCTCCTCTGAAGGGGAGGATGCTCGGATAGACGCGCACGCGGCGTTGGCATTATACCAAACACCACAACGGGCTGGGAAGAGGCCCAACATCAGAGGAGCGACGGCGACCAGACTTGAGCCGCGAAGGCTGGATGCCGACGTAAGCCTCCCGTCGTGCAGGATCTCCGACGGTGACGGACCAGGTGCGAAGACCGTAGTAGCTTCCAATGGAATGGACCAGCCAACGCCTTTTATATGTAAGCTACAGCGTCGTAGCCAGGGTGTATTTGCACTTACCCAAAACGCGCGCCGCTGTCATCCTCTAGACTTTCCAGGATGAGCTTCTCACGCTCCAGTCTTTCAGCAGATTCACGCGATGGTTTCTCATCGCTCATCTGCCCGTCCCGACCGACGAACACAATCTCGTCGTCCTCGTCAGAATCAGGCTCGGTCAGAGCTTCAGCTGCAGCCTTCTGCTTCTCTTCCCATGTCTGGACGAATATGCGCACCTCCTCCTCCAAATCTTGAAGGAGACCCTTGGCACCTTTCGCTTTCTTCAACTTCTCACGAAGCTCCTTCGGGACCTTTCGGTCAGACTGATTCCCGTCGGACGAGCGCGCGCTGGCTTTGCTCTGCGCTTTCTTAGCGGCGCTCCTGGCTGCCAGCTCCGCGTCCCAGAGCGGAGCGAGATAATAAGGCACGACGCGCACTGGGTAGGTCGGATGCACCTCCCAGTCGCTCGGAAGAGGCGGCTGAGCATAGGGATTGCTCAGGAGCCGGTCTGTAAGACAGATCAACGACGACCAGGGGAGAATGCAGTCGTTCATTCACACAGACCATTCTCCCACCTCTGCCTCCGCCGGCTTCCCTCCTTGCCCTTGAGAAGAGCTTCGCGCCGCTTGAGGCTGTCGCGTCGAGACAGCTCCTGTGGTCGCCCCTCGCCATCCGGGGCAGACCTTGCCCCCGGTACCTTGACGCCAAGAGGGATCTCGTGGGCGCTGGCTGCGACACGAGGAGGCGAGGTTATCGAAACTGGGATTGGAGTAGACTGTTGGTTTCCCGTTTGAGCGGAGTCGTTGGGAATCACAGGAGTCCCTTGAGCGCCGTGCGCTGCAACGCTGGATGGAAATATGGCCATGGCAAAATGGGATGTCACGGAGGATAAGGGAGTTATTGCACTGCGAGTCTCACGATCTTTTCAGGCACGACAAGGGATAGGTGACGAATGAGCACGCGCAGATTGCGAAGAGAAACACAAACAGAGGAGCTGGATGAAGCTTGAGAGAGGCGATGTCAATCAGATGGGCGCCGCCTCCTTATGATGCCTTCAGTCGTAACTTGTAAGAGTCAACGGAATCCAAGGAAGCGCGTCGGATCCAATCGGAATCAGTCGCAGGGGCACGCACGGTACTTGAGCATACCTGCGTCATCTGGCATCAGAGAGGCGTTGCGCTAGTACACAGCAGTACCTGTTAGCCACATGAACAGCACCCGCTTTAGGCACGACATCATCGACATCTGGACATTCCAATCAACTGAGACCCTGCAGCTCGTCCTAAAGCTGCAGAACGCATTCAACCCTTACATACATCTACTCTCGCCATGAAGTCGTGCCTCTCCTGTGTTGTCGCTCTTTCGGCGGCTGCGGCCGCAGCAGCAGTCGTCGCACCTCACCTTGCCACCGACCAAGTCGTCCTCGATCAGTCATCGCAGGCCGATGACCGATATCTCATCGAGCTGTCTCCCGGCGAGACGCGATGGGTGACCGAGGACGACAAGTGGGCGCTGCGACGAGTAAGTCTCCGCAGCTACTTTACATGTCATAAACTGACATATCCCTCATAGCAAGGCATCAACTTCATGGACATAACCATGACGCCGGATCTGGGCGCCTCCGCGCGCGCGGAGAGCATGGCAGCGGTGCGGTTCCCCTCGAAGCCGGCGCACAACAGCAGCGTGAGCCCGCTGCTCGCGAAGCTTGACAAGAGCAACATGCGCCATACCCTCGAGCACCTTACCTCCTTTCACACCCGCTACTACAAGTCCGAGTACGGCGCCGAATCGTCCCGTTGGCTGCTCGGCCAGGTCAACGACACGCTCGCGGCTGCCGGCGCGTTAGCTCTCAACGCCACCGTGGAGCCCTTTCCGCACCCGTGGGGCCAGTCCAGCATCATCGTAACGTTGCCAGGCCGGACGGAGAAAACAGTCGTCATCGGTGCGCACCAAGACAGCATCAACCTCTTCTTCCCGTCGCTGTTCGCCGCACCCGGCGCCGACGACGACGGCAGCGGCACCGTCACCATATTAGAGGCGCTGCGCGTTCTCCTAAGCAACAAAGACATCTTGCACGGGCGGATGGAAAACACAGTCGAGTTCCACTGGTACAGCGCCGAGGAGGGCGGCCTGCTGGGGTCGCAGGCGATCTTCTCTGCCTACGAGCGAGCGGGCCGCGACGTCAAGGCCATGCTGCAGCAGGACATGACAGGGTACATCCACAACACGCTCGAGGCGGGCGAGCCCGAGAGCGTCGGCGTCATCACGGACTATGTGGATCCCGGATTAACCGCCTTCATCAAGGAGGTCATCACCGCCTACTGCGACATCCCGTATGTGCTGACAAAGTGCGGGTATGCGTGCTCCGACCATGCCAGCGCCTCCAAGGCGGGCTATCCCAGCGCGTTTGTCATTGAGAGCGACTTTAAGTACTCGGACAAGAAAATCCATACGACCGAGGACAAGATCGAGTTCCTCAGCTTCGACCACATGCTGCAGCATGCGCGCTTGACACTCGGGTTGGCGTATGAGCTTGCCTTTGCAAAGTTCGATTAGGATGATATTTCTGTTGCTGAACAGCTGTCGATATGCACACGCTCTGATTGATTTCTTCCGAAATATTTGCTCGTTTGTTATTGAATAGTCACTACGCATGGAAAGGGCATAAGAGGTCACTTGGTACGCATACAGGCTTGCTCGGAGATTTATATCATAAATATTTGAGCCAAAGTAATTACATTTTCAATTTAGTTACTTTTGAAGAATTTGATCCACTGTCTCTGGTAACTAACAATTGTCATATCTTCATCTTCCCTGATACACTGCAGCTTTTCCACCGTCATGCTGCACCACTCTGTTTGGATACTCATACATATTGAGTCTGATAGGGCAGCTCGCCCAACTTCTCCTTAAGGATCTGTTCGGTAAGCTTCCAGAGATTCTCGCCAAGCTCGTCATTCAACGCCTCTTTGGACGGATCCGTGACTTTGCGATCGGGCACAATCTGAAATTGCGAGTCCATATCAGCCATCGTTTCGCCAAAACTCCGGACTTAACCCATAGGGACACTTACATATGCACCCTGAATCTTCTCCTTGGCGACGTCCTCGCTCGTCGTGGCAAAGAGCGCCGGCCGACAACCCTGATCGATCGGGTCCTTCAGGAAGGGCCTGACCGCCGCAACGCCCAGCTTACCCATCGTGCCGTAAGCCTCGACAGCCTGCTCCTGCTGGTCGGTGCTTACACCACCCGGGTGCGTCGCGTTGATCCAGGGGCCCGTCGCCTGGCTCTTGTCAAAGCCGAGCTCGCCCTTTTGCAGCCGACGGACGAGGGCGCGCACGAACAGGACCTGGGCGAGCTTGCTGCGGTTGTACAGCAATGTAGCGCCGATGTCCTGGTTGATCTCCGACAGGGAGGTGAATTTCACGTCTGAAATGGCGCGGTGGAGATCGGAGGATTGCAGTACGAGGCGGGAGTTCGGGGTCTTTTGCAGGACGGGCAGGAGGGTCATGGCGAGGTGGACCTGGGAGAAGAAGTTGACTTGCATGTGGGAGTCTAACAATCTTAGTGCTGAATCCGTCTGTGGGCGAGGCCGGTACTCACCGAGACCATCCTTCGTCTCATTATAGACACCGACACCCAAGCCAGCATTGCACACGAGCTACCAGCAGCCGAGTTAGGACAATCTCATGCTGTATGCAGGGGGGATTTTTCATTCACTCACAGCGTCGAGGCGGTCCAGCTTTGCAAGGCTCTTTGAGACCTCGTCTGTCTGCTTCAGGTCCTCCAGGTTGCACTTCTTCCACTCGACCTTGTTCACATCGCCGTACTTTTTGAGACCCTCTTGAGCCTCCTCGGCATGCTCCTCCTTGTTTGACAGGAGGTATATCTTCTCCGCATTGTGCTGCAAGATGTGTGCGACGATTCCGAACCCGATGCCAGCTGACCCGCCCGTGACGACATAAACCTTTCCGGAGAGGTCAGGGACGTCAGTGTTCGGGTCGAACTTGTTGCCGGTGATGAGGCTGGCCATTGCTTCCTTTGCTGAAGTCTGAAATCTGATAGAGCGGTGAATATGGGAGACAGTGAGTTTGGTGTTGAGTGATCTCTGGAGCAATCGAGGGGAATAAGGAAGTCTCATGAAGAGGAGTCAATGATTTGGAATATGGAGGTTCACGAGCCGGCCTCTGTTGTTTTTCTTCCTGCATGTGCTCGTCCGCCACGGCTGCAGTGTCCTTGTCATCAGGCGTCATCATCGATGGTCTTGACGTCACAGCCACCAGGGCAAATGGGCATCATCGATCATCCTTTGTGTACATCGCGGACTACATACTGCATGTATGGATCCGTGATCGATTGATTGATGCGATTTGCGAGCGGAAGACCCCCCGTGATGCAGATCTCAAACTTGAATGGGCATCTTTTGCATTAATCAAGATTGAGCATCATCGATGCCGGCTGCAATGGGGATCACGATTAAGCTTGGCATTTACCGCCGATTGCCGAGGTTCGGTAAATTTCCAAGTTCCGCCCCGCTCCGCCCCGCTACGCCCGGGTGCCGGCTTCCGCTTCGGGTTTCCTCCAGCCTGGGCAGATTCTCGCACCACCTTCAGATCTGCGCATTAGCTTCCAAGGTTCAACCGCGACTAACTCAACTTCCTTTACATGTCCTCAATCGCAGAACGGTTTGCTAGCGATCCATTTGGTTATGCTGCTGCATTAGGACTCACTGTGTACCTCAGCGCTCGATACCCTGGTCGTACTTTCTACACTCGAGGCTTCCCATATTTTGTGGTCGCCGCTATCGGGTTACTTGCAACGTCGCCGAAGGCCCACACAGTCCAAACATCAGAGAGGACAGCTCTGTTCAAGAGGCAACACAGACCTTCGCTGACTAGATCAAGAGTCGGCTGAGATTGGTTTTGCGCAAGTGACTCAATTGTTCGCAATACAGCTTCCGGACAGGTCTTGGGCGCAGCCGCAAAAGCTACCACGATGGCCTGGTCCGATGCGGACTCCATACTGACCACAGCATTGGGACCTTACCTTCATACAATCATCATCACAGCAATCATAGCATTCTCGCTGCCACTCTTGCTCCACTTTTTTCTCTATCGCGCCAGCGCATCGTCTACTCCTCCTTCGTTCCTCCTCGTGGGGCCCAGCGGCTCGGGCAAAACCTCACTCATCACGTTGGTCGGTATGTTCCTGCCCAGCAACAATCATATGTATGCTCATGTGGATATGTCTTGTGCACAGTTCGAGCGCGGTCAACCTCCGCCAACCCATACCTCCCAAGAACCACTCACAGTAGAGGTCTCGCTCCCCGACACGACTCGAGCAGCGTCCTCACAGTATCGATCCGCAAATGACCCCAGCCTCCAGGCCCACAAGCGCCTCCTGCTCACTGACACCCCTGGGCACGGTAAACTGCGCCAATTCGCAATCGACCAGCTAGCGAAACCGCCGAACCTCAGGGGCATTATTTACGTGGTGGATGCCGCAAACCTGTCGTCGGCGTCCGGAGGCCGGGCGGGAGAAGGACTTGCGGAGGCGGCAGAGTATCTGCACGATATACTTCTCATCCTTCACAAGCATTACACAAAAGCGACCAGCTCGAAAGGGCCGAAGGAGATCCCGGTCCTGATAGCGGCGAACAAGATGGATCTATTCACTGCACTCCCGGCGCGGCTCGTGCAATCGGAGCTGGAGGCCGAGATTGCGAAAGTGCGGGATACGAAGGCGAAGGGACTGCTAGACTCAGGCATCGGTATGAGCGATGCCGGCTGGGACGAAGAGAGAGATTGGCTCGGCGAACCCGGTGATACCAAGTTTGACTTCCAACAGATGACAGCTATGAACGTCCCCGTGGAGGTCATCGGCGGGAACGTGACTGGTGGCAGTGGACCAGACGTCGACAAGTGGTGGGATTGGATAGCAAGACAACTGTAAATTTGAAGAAGCTACGTCAAGATGGCTGCGTTCATGATCTTTCCACTACACACATTGCGCCCGCGGATGCGTTTGCAGGACTGACAACGAGAACAGCATGCTCATTCATAGCCCGGCACTCCTTCTCCCCCGTTCCTCCAGAACTTCAGTCCACCCCTCTTGTCCGTCGCGCCCGGGATAGCATTCTGCATGAATGTATGACTCGACGGCTCGACACACAGCGCCTCGCCCACACCACCCTCACGTTCGTACTCGGTGCCGTGCGACGTCTCCTTACCGGAGCCAGGCAGCTTCCGCCCGACAAGAACCTCCTCGTCGAGCGTGCCGATCCACAGTTCCGTCTCCTCCTCCTTGTCGAAGCAGGTGAAGCTGATGGAGCTGCCGCACCGGCTGCAGAAGCCTCTGTACCCGGTCGACGACGAGTCGTAGCGGCGGTACGTCGGCCAGCTCGTCAGCGGCGGCGAGATGTTCTCCGTCGGCACTGTGAAGCCTTGGGAGACGAGTGAGCCCGTCCATTTGCGGCAATTGGTGCACTGGCATGTCCCGTACTGTGTGCGGCGGTGTGTGAGCTCGCACTGCTGCGTTATCTGATGGTGTCTTCTCTTCTGCTTACCGCCAGTGGGGGCCAGTCCGTGACTTTAGGGAATTTGACTGTATACCGGATCGCTCCGCAAAGGCATCCGCCGACAATTTCTGTGGGACGAGGCATGTCGGAGACGTTGGGTTGCTGGCCTTTGGAAGCAACTCATGTTTTCATTCGACGCCTCTTATATCTTCATTGAGCAGATTGATTTCTAAGCAGCTCGCATTCTCAATCACTACAACGTGACTCATACGAGGTGCACGGGGTGGTTTGGCGTCTGAACAGTCAACGCTGCCTAGCGCATGGATCTCTCACTGCCGTGATCCTCTCTGCTCGATGAGTGTAAACACGTACGATGGTGACTCCATCACATCTAACAATGTCCGTCCACGATGACCGTAAATCTGGTCAGCTGCAAGGTGAGGTTACCATGCTGTTGCTATGGGACGAAGCACGCGCCGAATTGCATCCTGCAAGGACCATGCTGACGCGCTTTGACGCGTTGAGGAGCTCGGGTAACGTTGCGTGCTTTTTTCGGCAAATCGGCGGCTAGAAGCGGCACCAGCGTTATCGATAAGGACGTCAGGTTTGCACATTTGCCCCAATTCCGGCCGTTGGTCAATGAATTTGACAACCTTAACTATTACATCCTCTCGAATAGTCTTCTAGAGTACCCTTCTTCTCTCTATCAGATCATCATGAGTGTCAAGACGAAACCCGCTGTACCTCCCGTGGTGATGGACTCCATCACGGAGCAAATTGGCAACACGCCCATGGTCCGCCTCAATCGCATCCCGCAGAGCCTGGGCATCGAGGCCACCGTGTATGCGAAGCT
>QQTW01003247.1_pt1 | contig 11972 bp, 8 predicted proteins | sample 1904831 | NCBI WGS metagenome assembly QQTW01 (sample SAMN09435610, study PRJNA476489) | Subsurface metagenome, whole genome shotgun sequencing project. | reverse complement strand
GAAAGGAAGTATACTAATACTAGTTCTATCCTTAATAGGACTAAAGCTAGTATAGTTTAAAAGGAGCCTTACTAGTAGGATAAACAAGCGCGTACTATATTAGCCGTAAATCCTATCCTAAAAAGACATTAGTATTAGAGGGCTTAGTAGGGGGGGGGAGAAGGGATAGAAGGGAGAGGAGGAATAGAAGGGAGAGGGGGGATAGAAGGATTAGGAGCTTTATTAATTAATGCTATCCTAAGTAGATGATAGGTTCGCAGCGCTTACGTATAGGCTAGCGGGGATGAGAGACGTAGAGTAGTTAAATAGACGTTAATAGCTAGCTATACCATTTATAAATGGCACGATGAACGATGAACGTAGCTAGTTATAAACGGGCGTTAATAGCTAGCTATGCCATTTATAAATATCTATGCCATTTACAAATATCCGTGCCATTTACAAATGGCACGGATGTTTACAAATGGCGGCGCTAGCCATTTACAAATGGCGACGTTGATGGATGGCACGGAACAGATGCTCAGGGCCTCCTCCCCCAGCACGTGACGCAGAATCTTTTGAGACATCTTTCAACATCTACTTCAGGACTGCCAATGTGACAGCACCAACTCTCAGCCAACAGGTTGTGTTCCGACCCAGAGCACAAGATCTCGGATTGAAGGGCCCTGTCCCGGCGGAACTTTCAATGCTTGCCTAGGTATCTAGCCCTAGGTAGGCAGAACGAGCCGGGAGACTTTCTGCTCCGATAGACTCGACCTTATGCTTTCTTGCTCCAGAGTATTCTCTTCCGTTTCCGCGTCCACCTCACTATTGCCAAAACACCGGCCTCGCGCGTTTCTCGTTACGGTTGCCCTGTACGAGAAGACTGACGGTTGAGCAGCGTTCGCCATCTCTGTTATGCGAGGTCACAAATAGCCAGCGTTCCCTTATGTGGCTCAGGTTCCACTACGCTGGTCAAACCAAAGCTTTCGCGACCCCATCTTGAAGTCTGTAATGGTCTCTCACCGCCGGCCAAAATCAAATGCACCATTTCCGGTCCGATTGCGTTTGATCATGTCCACGGTAGCTGGGTCATCAGCTCTCGATATCCCATCGCACTATCTACCTTCAGACCAAATTGTGCATTACCGATCGCCGTAAGATCACCGCCATCAGCAAGTAATAGTCACGTACTGGCGGATCTGGTTATCAAGCGACATGGCACGTCAAATTCGACCGGAGTCGTGGAGGGCCGGACGCAACGGTACCCGGGGCGTGTGGATACAATCGTTGTGGGCCTGAACTATCCGTATCGAGCGATGAATACATCGTTGTGCCCTTTAGGCAAGGCGACATCTTATTGGAGGATTGGGTGTTCAAGGTAGTCGTTAGTGATGCGCATGCCACATGTGCGAAATCTAGCGCTCGAAGCTGACCAAGACTGCAGCTCTACATTTAGGATGTATACATGTTCATATCACTCACAGCCCTTGTTTGGGTCATTGTGCTTTTGACCGTCGCTATGGCCATTCAGCCGCTAGGCTCCTCAAGCAATAGACTGTCGTTCAGTATCTTGTTGAAACAATTCGCCATCCTTTAGCCTACTTCTGTATACCTGGTAGGCATCCATTCCACTTTGATCCTACAGTTTGACCGCTCCAACTCGAGCATGTCTTTTCATCGCAACAATTAGGTACCTGTGTGGCTATTGCAATGGCGACTACCGCCGTCGCTGGTTCTACGCGGCGATCATTCGAGACCCTGATGAGAGAGATGAACACAATGATGGAAGAGTTGACGTTCTGGCCATTCGTCAAGGTGGAACCACCGGCTGCTTCAGAAGACACGATGATAGCGGTCCATCTTAACTGCCGTAACAATGCCTCCGCAACCCTCTTGTATCTCTCCTATTGGCAGACTTTCAACGAGGTGATCATTATATGGAACATACACCTCTTCAAGGCTTCAGGCTCAGTATACCAGCTGTGGCCATTGATGGAGGAAATTCTACAGAGTCGCTGCAATGCTGCCACGCATCCGCTGCTTACCTGGTGCCAGGCCAGCTTCGCCTGATCTTGCCGTATCTGGAGGTATTCATACTAACAAGTAATGGGGTTCAAGTTGAATTGCGTCGTTCGTTGACTTTTGCATATCCATCCATGTCAGGACAAGTTCGGCATGTCGTTCTGAGCCGGGCTATGGCATAGCAGAGGATAACTAGCGTACTACTCCCGTCATTGCTGGTCCTGCTCCACTCGCCTTCCACGCGCTCAAAATCAGCTCCACTATATGGTCTACATTCTTTCCGTTCTTGACTTGAGCGAATATGGTTGGGCCTCCTTCCCTGCAGTTAGATGGAACGAATTAGTCTCTGGCTTTCCCAATGAATTTCCTTCCTTCATGTAGCTTCGGTTGATGAAAGGAGACTTGAAATGCGAGCCGTCGAACAAACCTCATCTTCCTTGCGTCCCTCTCCATGATCCCCAAATCTGCACCTACGATGTCGGCCAAGTCTGTCTTGTTGACAACAAGCAGGTCACTCTGCGTAATCCCCGGGCCACCTTTTCTGGGGATCTTATCTCCGCCGCTCACGTCTATCACGTAGATGATAAAGTCTGCCAACTCTCTCGAGTAGTTCGCGGCAAGGTTATCACCGCCACTCTCAATGAGCAGGATTTGAGTGGCGAACTCCCGGTGTAAATCCTCCAATGCCGCCAGGTTCGCTGATATGTCCTCTCGAATAGCTGCGTGCGGGCAGCCACCAGTTTCTATGGCCCGAAGCCTCGACGCTGGCAGTGCGCGATGTCTCGTTAGAAATTCGCAGTCCTCACGTGTAAATATGTCATTGGTGACGGCAGCAATGCTGTAGCTGTCGCGGAGCGCAAGGCAAAGAGCTAACATCAGAGCCGTCTTGCCGGAGCCTACAGGTCTGAATGACTGTGTCAACATAGGCCTGGTACTTGGGTGAACGCTGGCTGGAAGCAAGATTCTCGGTCAATCAGGCATTCAACGCACCCCCCAATTCCTACTGTGAAGGCCCTGTCATGCCAGTCTCTGCCACGGACTGTTGGCAATTCTCGCCCCAAGAAAGACCCCGGGCCCTCCAGTACTTCGTGCGAATGGCCATGCTCTGTGCTACCTCCGTGCGAATGCATCGTCCCTTGGGGAGCATTGGGAGCTGCATCCGCCATTGTATGGTACGGGTCAACTATCAAGAATTCAAGGTTTAAGTGGGGTTCCAATGGGTTGGCGATACAGACACTAGTACTCCGTGCTCCCGTCCCACCATGGTGGTGAACTACCTTTCCAAGTCATCAGTCTGGATGTTTTTCGAGCAAAAGTCCACCTTATCAACGAACGGTTCACAACCTTACCCAAAGCGAGGTTATGTGATGGCCCAGTATTACCACCAGCAAAGAGCTCTTCAGACTTATCTCTGGACATGCCAATGAGAATTCGACCGGATAAGACATATTGCGCAGTAAGCTTGAGGATGAAGCTGTGAGCCACGGGTATGCAGGAGACTTTGGGGCTTGATAGAGCCGTCATCGGCATTCTATGAATGTTTAAAGAAATCTACATACAGAGGTCGGGTTGCAAACTGGCTCCTTGGTTGATGCTCGCTTGAAAGCTTGAATAACACATGCCGATTAGGTAGACGAAGGACCCCGGTGTTCCCCATTTCTTTATTTGAACATGAATTGTCGCAAACCCCAACCGGTCATCGCGCCTCACAGCTGAATTAGGTCTACCTCTGAGAAGTCCGGTGGTGCGCGCTTGATGAGAACCCGACATTTGGCATCAAGACTGGTATAGTCATTGCTAATCCATATGTACTTCTCGTTGAAGCGTTGCGTCCGCCGTACTTCGTCGTCGCTGATACCGAGCTCATCTCGCGGTATCCATACGACTGGTCGTCGGGCACGCAGCGCGGCATGCTGGAACGCGCGCCGCACCAGCCTATCTCGCTCTTCGGGATCTAGATCTTCGATCACGTCGCTGATCCCCGAAAAGAGAATGTCGCCAACCGCTCGCTGCGACTCCAGATCCTGCGTCACGCTGAATGTGCGCGGCTCTTGCTCCTTTTTAAGGCGATGGTGACGACGGGTGACGGAGCTGACTGCATCCAAGATTGGTTGACTGGCATCAGTAGCGCGACGTGCCGGTCGCTGCGCCCAAGATACGGGTGAGGTTTTCTGAGCAGCACCAAGAGACGGGGCTCCAGGCTCCAGACGATCGTGGGTCTCATCAGGTGCGCCGTGGCCCTTGCCGACGCCTGTCAACTCGATTCCTGTCGTCTCGCGGCAATGTTTCAGCTCATTCTCTTCTCGGTTCTTCAACAACTCGTGAATATCATCTCCCTCCTGCTCTCCTCGAACCAATTTCCAGCGCTTACTCTGAGCCCTCGCAAACTCTTCATCCCTGCGCACAGCGTCATCTTCCAAAGAGATGGGGATGTACTTGAACAGCGGACCGAACGCTTGATTGAGCAGGACCTGATACAAAAACGTGAAGCATAAGACGATTATCATGACTATAGCATGAGCGTTACTCGTCTCGACCAAGAAAAATAATCCAACCAGGCATAGCTCCATGACATAGAGTCCGGTGAAAAGCTGGTTGATGGCCTTTGGGAAGAGCAACCCGCCGGTGTCGATTCGGACTTGGTTCACGTAGAGGCTGACGTAACGATATGCCAACCAGAAGAGGCTGAAGGTTATTACGTTGAATATCAGGATGAGCGGAGAGATAATCGAGTATATCAAGCCTGCCATCTGTGAGTTTCGCTTCGATTTAAACCTTAACCATTACGATCACAATGAATCAAGATGAACCGCCGCCTCGTGTCTTGAACGGGCCGAACACAAGAAGGGGAAATGAAGCAAAACGGTGACATTGTGCGCACTTACCTATGGCTGCCAGGTTGGTGTAGATGGGAAAGAACGCACCCCATTGGACCGATTGCAATCGAACGTTGCGGTTGAACTTTTGCCGTGCCGTACTGTCCGTGAGAGGGCCCAAAATGAAGACACCAAACAGAGACGCAACCTGCATCAACGCCCCGGAGCTGACCGAAAGCGCCTGGAGGATCATATACGAGAAGAAATAATTCGAGGCTCTTGGGAGATTGCTCGCGAGCGTGCGTGGCACGGAAAGGGGATTGTTGACAAGTTCCTGGATAGTTGAGGTGATACCTGCAGATATTGACACAAGCAGAAAAACCTGCAGGAACAGAAACACGAAAAAGTAATTCTGCACAGATAGTTCGCGTGCCACTCCGGTCGGCACTCCTTGCTGGTCAGCAAGGAATCTGAAGACCATTGGCAGAAGGATGAGCAGCAGCGCTAGGAGGGCTGGAGGTAACGCTCCTTGTACGATCGAGAGGACGACAGTTGGAAGGGTAGAGATCCAACGCAGCCAGGACACGCTTCTGAGATAGGAAACCTGGGACAGCAAGCCGGTGAAGGTCACAGGGAACGCCCACAGGAGAGTGAGTCCTATGATGCACAAGATGACGACCGAGGTCCTCAGGTACCTCTCCCACCATTTCATCGACAAATTGTGCCAGAGAACATCATCCGGGGAAATCTCGACCCAGCGCGGTGCCATGAGCTTTGGGACATGGTGAGTGAGAGACTGGCAAGCCATGTGCGCCGCCACTTGATGGTTGAATTGAATGAAGGCGGAGTTCATGAGTGGAAACCTCTCAGGATTGGCCTGGTCAGCTTCGATTTCCTGGTTTAGCTTGGCGAGTTCCTTTCGACACCAGTATATCACATCCACCTTTTTGCCCATCAAAGGTATGGAAGGCCACCAGGAGAGCTTCTGGAAGAGCGGCAACCTCATGGTTTCACGTTTTGCTGGGTTAAGATACTTTCTCCAAAGAGCCCCCTCATCGTCCTCGTCGAGTGTCATGTCGTCAGGGTTCGGCAACTCAGAGTTGATGTCGGTTGGCAGCGTCCCGTCAACTTCTTTGACATGTTTGCCGCATCCGGCGGCGGTGCCCACCACCGTATCTGAGGGTAGAGCCGCTCCCTTGGAATCGTGGAGCGGTCCGGCGCTGTCGACATCAACGCCTGCGCCCGTCTCTGCAGCCGCCAGTGTTTCCCCTACATCCCGTACAACCCTCTTCAGGCCATCGAAAACGCCTTCGACTGCGTTTTGTCCCAGTTGCGCAACGCCTTGACCTGCCATTTCGAGACGCTGCCCTACAGCTTCAATCGTCTTTTCGAGCACCGGAATCGGTATTACGGAGCGCTTACCTTCTCCAACGGACGAGTCCAAAGAAGAAGGTACGCCGTCATCCCCCAGCACGTCGTCAATGGTGTGGGGTGTTTGATGGGGATCGCCGGAACTGAGGCCCGGGACATTCGCGGTCCGCTCCGCTTGGCGGTCACGAGCGGTGGCGTCCGCCTTCTTCTCCGCCCTTGTTCTCTTCTTGCCTGCCTTCTTCTGTTGCTGCTCTGATGTCTTAAGCTGCATCTTCTGCGCGGTTCTTATGAGCTGCGTCTCTGCAGCTTCGAGCCTGCGAGCGTACCAATCTCTCAATCTTATTTTTTCCATCAACCCGTCGAAGTTGCGATTGACCCAGATGTTGCGGACTCCTCCCGGATAGACATCAAACAGACCATCCAGAGCTTCGTAGGACAGCCAGTTTCCAGGTATGCTAGTGACTAGCACCGTAGTTGCCGAGGCCCGCATTCTGTGTTGCGGCGAGGTCAAATAAGCTTGACGTAGGCGAATGAACTTCCGGAGCTCATCAAAGAAAAGGAAACAGACGTAGACAACAAGCACCACAGCCAGGATGAGATGTGCCCAAAGCCGATTGCTCTTTGCAGGGCCGACGTTCTGCCAGCCGAAAATGTCCATGCCGCTGGTCCCATTATTTGGACCGACACTATTAAGTGGAAGTAATACTGGTAAAACAACTAGAGCCGCCGGTACAAAAATCTTCAGAAGCAACCGAAGGTACCTAAGGAAGAGGTAGGCATCAAGCCCGCATTTATGTATGAACTCCGAATTCGAGGTCTTCAATATTGGCTTGAGCCAGCCGATGATGCCTGGCGGCGGAGCCTCGACGCGTTCTCGAATGGGGACGAGGTAGGTCTTAGGAGCGCTGCGGAGCAGGAGACCGGTCAGTTTAAACGTGATGCTTGGACGCGCTGGCAGCTCAAGTGAAGCAACAACAGCACTATTGGAGTGGAATACGCACTATATTCTTGGGAAACGGCTCTTAAGCACACTGAAAAGTGTGAATTGAATACCGAAGAGCGTCAGACCAGTTGCGAGGGATGCGAGGAAGCTGGTGAAAGACAGCCCCTCGTTACGTCGAGGTCTACCCGTAACACCGTTGAAGGCATCTGCGAGACTGGCCGATGATGTGGGCAGCGGCTGATCCATGACTTTCAGGGATACTGCTGCAAAGATCGGCAGATGAACCGTGAATCGTACCGCGTGTTAGTTTCGTGAGAGGGTCAAGGACTCAAGGGGAGAATGGATCGTAGTGGGACATGTGATTGTGTGGATACTGAGACGAGGATAGATATGATGAAGAAGAGATGTAATATTCTCATCGCGACTCTAAAGGTGAATGAAGTTGGAGGTAGTGTGTTTATTCTCCCGTAAGACCCTTCTTCAAAGTTGTTCGATACACAACCCCTGTCGCAGGTTACCCCAGAATATCACGTCATCGTACATGATACCTAGGTACCTAAATACTCTGTATTTTGGATATAATTATATTGGTACTCCGTACGTACGGAGGTCAAATGATACTCCTTCTAACGGGCTTGGAAGTTCTACCTAGGGCAAGTAAGCGATTAAATATCTAGGCAATAAACCTTATCATCCACCGTATATACCAAAGAGTCTGTTCTAACGAGTCAATTACCTTCTCCTCGGCTTAGAAAAGACCTCCGGACTCAGGCCGGCACGCGGCCGGATAGGTCATGATTCACTAGCAAGCACAAAACTCTACGTCGATGGACTCTAATAGTGTGGATAATCTTACTGATGAAGTGAATGGAAGTATATTGGATACGAGTGTGGGTTGATCTAATCTACACCCACCTACCTCTGTGCATGGTCACTGAATATTCTCAAACAAGAAAGATGGGTTGCCGGGTACAGCGGATTCCGCTGCCGGAGGGAGGTCCACCTTTTGTCCTTTCATGTCTCCCTCACCCATGACCACGCCAACTTTGCGGTCCTCATCCATACTCACAACAACCACGCTTCTGCATTTTTGCACTGTCTGTCTCAACCCTGAAACCATCTCCTCGAGTGTCGTAAGCTCGTCGAAGGGAAGTCTGCGCTCAAAGACGGCTTCGGCGTCTTCGCCTGCTTCGAGCTGTTTCCTGAGCGCCTGTACGAACGGCATGGCCTTTCTTGCTTCTCCCAGTTTCCCAATTTTCGGGCTTAGAGTCTTCATGTCGACATGTTTCCCATCATAAGCTTCGCGAACTAATTCCACGTACTTGGCTTGCCAGGGTGGATATGTGTTGGCCACGAAGATAGTCAGCTGTTTATCTCTGGTGGGATCGAACGCCAGGTTTTTGCCCTTGGCCATCTTTTTCTGCTGCGCACTTTCGGCTGAATTGATGCTAGCTGATGTGTGGCGGACATAATCCCGCGCGGCGTTGAGAGAATGATCCACGTCAGGCACATGAGGATACAATTCGTTTTGGATTGTTGCAGGCTATGCAAATTCTTGTTATCCCGCTGTAACCGAACATTTCCAACGCTCTCACATACCTTTCCAATAACTTCACGCCAAATGTAATCGGCCCAATGAGGCGCCAAAGGAGCGAGGAGGAGAGCCTGCAGCTCAATGTACCGAAGAACAAGTTCACGGTGCATACCAAGCCCTGCTGCCTTGGTGGCTTCTCTATAAAGGTCCCGTGCGCCGGTGAAATCATAGAATCCTGACTTCAAGGCAGATTTGAACATAGCACTACCTGATTATTAGCGCCAAAGGTGCCACACGGATTGCATTTTCATACCTGTCGTAGTGATGCTGTGTCTCCTTCACAAGTGCGTTCAGCTCGTTCTCGAAAACGCGATCCCAGAATCCTTTCGCACCGGTACGTTGAACGTTGTCTCGAAAAGCACCCTGTTTTCCCGCTGACACCGCGGTAGGTGTGTCCCGCACGACTTCTTCGCACCATTTTCTGAGCTCATAGAGTCGCAGGATGTTACTGTTCGCAACACTCTCCTCGAAGTTTGCATCCTCAATTCCATCGCCCGAATCAGCCAGAGCTATTCGAGTAGCGTCGGCGCCAAACTTGTTGATGGCCTGACTCAAGGTGAGGAAGTTGCCCGTGCTTTTGCTCATTTTTTCTCCATTCAGCAGGAGATGCCCGTTGGCTCGCACTGCACGCGGCCACAAGTCTTTGGGGAACAGCGCGATATGGACGTATAAGAAGAAGATCAGGTGATTTTGTATCAAATCTTTCCCTGAGACTCGCACATCCAAGGGATACCAATACTCAAACTCGCGCCGCATCGCATCCAGTGCAGACATGCTGATATCGGATTGGACATCCTGCCGAAGCGTGAAGATATAGTCCCAGACCTCATCAGTGAATTGATCCGGCTGAGCGCCGGCTACGCCCGGCTCCTTTCCGAAGATGTCCTTGTGCAGGTAATGAGCGATGGTATAGTATGACATGTAGATGGTGCTATCGCTGAGACCCTCGACTAGAAACTTTGAGTCCCATGGAAGCCGAGAGCCGAGCCCGTAAGATCTGGCGCAGGCCCATTGTACCAACCAGTCGAGCGTTTGCTCGAACTGATGTTTGGTCTCGGATGAAAAGGTGTTCAGATCCGTCTTGACAAAGTCGACAACTTGGCGTTGCCATCGTCCATCTCCCCCACTCTCGGTGCTGCCATAGTTCAGGTACCACTGATCCAAGTGAGCCGCGACACACTCGTCGCCGGACCGACTTATCACTTGACCGTCAGGTTCCGCGTACTGGAAGGCTTCTCCAGAGTCTATCAACTTCTTTTTAAGAAGGGTTTTGGCTTCCTCCACCGGTTTACCTTCGAACTCGCCGTAAATCATGACGCCTTTGAAGAATCCCTCTTTATAAGCAAGCTCCTTGGCCTCACTTAGCTGCTTGATATCCTTGGGCGAACTTATTTTCATGCTTTTGACGAGATGGACAGCCGTTAGATTACCATACGACGGCGTCATGATGATTGGAACTATCTCGAGTTCGGCCCACTCTTTCTTGATGCCGTAGTAGTCCGCCTTCTTCGCCAAGTCGACAACCGTAGCATAGTCGTCTGGGCTGTCGGAGGGTACAGATGTCACCACCCCTGTGCCTTTCGTTGGTTTCACGCTTTCCATGGGCAATATCCTGATTCCTGCCTTGTGAATAGACAAAGGAGCGTTTACGAGAGTACCGACGACGTCAGAGCCTTGGAGGTCGGCAACCTTGGGGAAAACTCCCCACTGCCGAAAGATGCCTTGAAATGCGAGATTCCGTGCCGCACGTTCCGAGAGGAAGTAGTAGTCTGTGTCTGACACTTGGAATATTCCATACGTGACGTTTGGGCCTACGAAACAGCATGTTTGGCCGTACATCGTCTCGGGCCGCAGAGTGGCAGGGATGAAGTAAACTTGGGCAGTATTCGGTAAGACTCCATCCAGCAGCTTCTGTGCCGGTCCCGACCATTCTTTGACGCCTAATTTCAGTGCTGTGTATTGCTGCACGCCTACCCCTTCTCCTGAGCTCCGATCGTGATCCATGCATGCTTGGCCATCCTTTGGGGAGTACACTGTGTATCGCTTGCCAAATTTTATCTTCGAGAGTTCTCTCAGACGATTCATCTGCCATCGCACAAACGAATCGTAATAGGGGTTTGCGTCAGTGGTGACAAAGGACCTGCGCCAGTCGATGCGGGCTCCGAAACTGTCAAGATCTCTTATGCACAGTGGCGGAAAGTACTGTAACCAATGCTGAGGGTCAGCGAAGAGTTGGATTTCATCGAGCGGGATCCCAAGCGCGAGCATGATCTGAAACTGATATTTTAGCTTTACAGCCTTGGCAGCAGCTTTGCCCTTCTTAGCTGAAAACTTGGTGATATCCTCTCTCGCGAGACCCTGAGTAGGCGCCGGCGTCTCTTCCCTTGGGAAACTCTCCGTAGAGTCCTCCTCAGTGTAGCGTTCGAAATTTCTACCAAACATTTCCACCTCCCGGACTAACTTGTCAGCGCATGCCTTGATGGGCATGCCGGTACAATGGAAGCCGAGAGGGAAAAGGGCACGTTTGCCCTGCATTCTCGCATAGCCTGTCATGAATTCCACCTTGCTGGCCGTGAAGCTGTGACCCGCATGAAGAGTACCATTCATATATGGGAATGCCATCGTTCCAAAGAACTTTGGTTTGGCCGAACGTAGTTCGGCTGCGGACATCGAATTTGGAGGTACATCTGCAATTGACGGCGCATCTTGCTGGAAGATCCGTTCGTCTCTCCATAGCTTCTGGTACTTCTTCTCGATGATAACAAGTGCGTCTCGTTTTTCCGTCTATGAGATTGGTCAACGCGATTCGGCTGTATCATGTAGGTAAATAAGGAACCGGTACTTACATTCTCAATCTTGAGCGTCTTCTGGGAGCTGTGACTAGGATCGGTGATCTTCAGCGTCACTTGGGTTTCTGCCATTGTGGGCATCCCTTGATGAAAATACATCCAGCCAGAGGATACCCTTCGCTAGATCACCTCAGAAAAAGTACCATGGCTGCAAACATAGCAAACATACTCCGTAGTTATGTTCCGTGCCATTGGTAAATATCGCCATTTATAGATCCGTGGGTGGCTAGCGCAGCCATTTGTAAATGGCATAACTGTTGGACTATTACCCCTTCACCTCCCATCCTTATATGTAATCTCGCTTAGCTGGGAGCCTGTATATACAGGCTCCTCCACCTAGGATAGAGAACTGTGTGCGAGTTGATTCAACAATAACCCTTCACAAGTTGATATGC
>QQTW01003246.1_pt1 | contig 11977 bp, 14 predicted proteins | sample 1904831 | NCBI WGS metagenome assembly QQTW01 (sample SAMN09435610, study PRJNA476489) | Subsurface metagenome, whole genome shotgun sequencing project. | reverse complement strand
GTGTCAGCTCGACGAGTGCTATGGGTAAGGGGGTCACGGAAGATCAATTCAAGGCCTCCAAGCTGTAGCTGTCAGTACTTGTGATGTGATAGTCGTGGATATGTAGCAACCTAGTAAAATTTGTATCAAATGTGCCTGCGCACAAACCGTAGCAGCGCTGCGGTTATGGAGTCGTCGACCCGCCTGCTCGACGCACAGCACCCCGCCGGGTATTGCGGCATCTGTCAAACACGCGTGGTGGCGCTTGTGGAAGCACATGCGTTGCTTTTTCTTCGGTGTCATGCAAGCAGACACCGCAATTGACCACCGCTCTGTCTTCCAGTACAATTCATTGTCCAAATTGCATAATATCAGATCAACAGACAGGCTGACATGAAAAGGACTCTTAGACGGAATGACCCAAGTCCGTATGCCATGCAGTGCATACGTAAAGCTGCACAGCACCGATTCGGACGACCAGATGCAGCGGGCCGAGGCGGTCAAAAACTCCAGAAAATTTAGTTCCTGGCGTATGACATGCGGCGTGTTCGGCACTCGGACTCGGGTGAATGCACGGTGATGGATTTTTCGCACACCATCGATTGACAAAGGGCGCGGGACCGATGTGCAAACAGCAATTGGTGGCAAGCCGAACCCGATTTTCAATCCCATATCTAGCCGTCTGCTTCGAAATCTTCCGGCGTCATGACTCCTCCTTGCATTCAAGAGCCGCACCGTCAGCTCTCTTTCTTCTCTTTCCTCAGTGTCCTTCCTCAGCCAGATTGTGCCCGAGCATTCGACCTTTATGGTAATTCTCTATCGATAGAAACTGGTTTAGAGGCCAGTCCATCTCGAGAATTTGGATAAATCGTGGGCTTCCGAATTGGCATCAGGAATACAATACACGATCGTCCATACACCAAGCTCAACGGCTAAAGCGGATGATGATTCCCTCTCCACCGAGTTTGAGCGAAAAGGACGACATTGAAAATCCTCCAGCAGACCAGCGCAAGACATATCTCTGCTCCACGCCGGAATCACAATTCTCGCGTTACGAGCTCGCGGACTCCAATGGCTCCGTACACATGTCCGACCAAGATTCGGCTGAACGACAGTTATCGCCTCATGTCTCAAGAGATTGCGGCGCGGCCCTCAGTAGGCCCACAACCGGAGTTTCTCTGGCGACAACTACCACGAACAATCCGGCATATGAGATTGACTTCAGCGAAGACGACTCGAGCAATCCGAGGAACTGGGAGATGTGGTATAAATGTTTCGTCATCTTTGCAATCTCATTTCCGACTACCATAGTGTAAGCAATTACTCAAATCATATACAGAGATTGCAGAGACTATACGCTCTCAGTCCCAATCGTTGAGAAGCTTTTCAGCCCGTTCAGTGAGCTTTCTTCCCAAGCTAACGGCTCACAGAGTTCTCTACTCCACCTCCTACGCTTCCGGTATCCCTGGTATGAAGAGCGATTTTGACATCACCTCAGAATCCTATGCCGTTTCCGGAATGACGACGTATCTCCTCGGCTTGGCGGTTGGATCCGTGATTCTGGCTCCCCTGAGCGAGATGTTTGGGCGCCGTCCCATCTACCTCTGGGCCATGTCCATTTTCATGTTGATGGTTTTACCCTGCGCTTTGGCTCCGAACCTCGAGGTCATTTTAGTCTTTCGTTTCTTTGGCGCCGTTGCCGGTGCTGCTACGATCTCAAATGCTCCGGGAACAGTCAGTGACATCATAGACGACGAGCATCGCGCTCTTGCATTCTCGATTTGGAGTATCGGGCCTATGAACGGGGTAGGAATCTTTTTCTCTGATAGTTCAATTCTGCTAGTATGCTGATTTTGCTTCTCTTTAGCCAGTAATAGGGCCGCTCATCGGCGGTTTTGTCTTTCAATACCTAGGTTGGCGCTGGACTAATTGGGTTGTGTTGATTTGCGCCGGTGTCTCAATCGTCCTCGTAGCGCTAATCAAAGAGACTTATGCGCCTGCAATTCTGCGCAAGTGGTCAAGAAGCCGAAGGAAGGAGACAGGGGATCAGCGGTGGTGGTCCCGCTACGACGACAAACAGGCCCTCTGGCCCCTCCTCAAGATAAATTTGAGCAGACCATTTGTGATGACCGTAACTGAGCCGATCTGGTATGTTCTTCATATTGCAAATATATCGTTGGACGATTCAGTCTCTTTTTGATCATGTTCTTATGACTTTCTTTCGATTCTTTTGCAGAAATGACTGACTTGGTTGACAGTATATTTTGGGATCTTTATATTGCCGTTGTATATGCCATTTTATATCTCTGTTTCGTTGCCTACCCAATTGTTTTTTCGGAAATACGCGGATGGGCGCCAGGTGTCACAGGTAAGCAGCATCAAGTCATTTCGGACGAGTACGCACGTTTCGTGTGTATTTCCGTGTGCTCTTTTGCTTGGTTCAATGTCCAGTTATTAGTCGCTGATTATTCTTCCCAGGACTCGCGTACCTTGGTATCGGCATTGGAAGCCTCCTCATCATGGTCTGCGAACCATTAATCCGACGCCTCATCAACTCGCACAAGCACGACCCAAACACGGGCAAACCCGCGCCGGAAGCCATGGTCTCCATTGTCTGCGTCGCAGCGGTTCTCATCCCCACGGGCGAGCTATGGTTCGCATGGACGTGCGTGCCCGCCTCGGTGCACTGGATCTGGCCGATCCTAGCCGGCATCCCCTTCGGCGCCGGCAACTCGACCGTCTTCATCTACGCCTCCAACTATCTGGTCGACAGCTACGGCATCTACGCCGCCTCTGCGCTTGCCGGTAACTCGGTCTTGCGCTCCACGCTGGGTGGCGTGCTTCCTCTTGCGGGGCCTCATTTGTACCGCGCGCTCGGTCCCAACTGGGCCGGCACTATGCTCGGTTTGCTGGAGGTTGCGCTCATGCCGATCCCGTTTGTGTTCTACAAGTGGGGCCACAAGATCCGGATGAAGAGCGGTCTCATTACGAAAATGCAAGCCGACAAGGCCCGACTGGAGGGCAAGAAGGCTCGGCAGATTGCGAAGTATGGAAATGTACGGGCAGGAGCAGACGATTTGGAAAGTCCTGTTGGGTTGGAAGTCTCAGAAAAGGAGAAGAGCGAGCCGAGGATCTAATTCGGAGCGGGGTTAATCGAAGAGCATCAAATGGGAGAGGAGCGACACGTCACGAATTACGAACGTATGGAGTTGGTTAGAAAAGATGCATGAATACGGCGTTCTGGGGGAAAGAATCGGGTTCCAAGTGGTGGTCATTCAAGCCACTGGAAAAGTTCTGCTGTCGGTTTCTGTGGCGACTTGAGGCGTGAAACGGGATGCGCATATAGATTCGAGAACTCGAAATTGATGTTAAAGACCTACATAGAATCTCTACATAATATCGACATAATGTAGACACTTTGTCGCACCTTGTACCATCTTATCATGTTAATCTAGCCAATGACCGCACTTGCGGATGACAAGTCTTATTTGACTTTTTCTTCCTGACTCAAGATCATCAGCGGCTGCTGGCTGCTTACCGGCGGCAACCATCGCAAGATGACTTGATATTCACAGATAAGTTCTGACTTTTGATCTGAGCAATACAGCACAGACTCATAGCTCCACGTCATACTAGGAACGCACAACCACAGGCGACCAGATCACCTCAGCTGTCGTCATTTCCAGCAGCTTATCAGCTCGAGCCTGTCTCTGGTCTGAGTTCACTCGCGAGGCCTCTGTGCCCTTCAGTAACGTATCCGCATTTGATGATGTTTACTTGTGCAAGGAAGGTGAAAGTCAATATTTTGTTCCGAAACATAGATTTCTGTGTTACAGACAGTCTCAAGACGCCCGCCTCGATGAAGCCGGTCGACTGGAAGTCCGCAAAGCGTATCACTCCTTTGAACACCAGGGAAAAGTGGTATGATATCCTAAACCCACAAAATTCCTAAAAGCCACACAGCCCACATCACACATCACCCAGCAAACGCCTAAACAGTGCCTGCGGGCATCCAGTCCAAGTGATATTCGGCCCAGCTGGTTCATTGCCCCCAGGAAGCGCGCGGTTGAACCTATCCCAGAAGCTATCGTAGGTTTTCCAAGTGATGAGCGGGCCGTCGGTGGAAGCGGTCACCTGGCGGGTGACACAGGTCCGCGGTTTTGGATTCTGCCAGACGACGTTGCCGTCGATGTTGAGCGCCTTGCAACCGGCGTTCCGGAGGACTATGACGGATGTGACTCTGCCCTGTTTACCGTTGTCCCATGAATGGAACCGGCCCAGGGCCTTGGTGGCTGCGCCCTGGCAGTTGGGATCGCGGTAGGAGAGGAAGAGTGGCTCGTTCGGATCCCCGTCAACCCCGGGACTGGGACTTTGCGCGATTAGGGCTTCGGGGTCCTGTGGAGCGCCGGCGATAAGGCTTGCTGTGCCCAGCAGGATGCTGGCGAGGATGTGGATGTGCATCATGCTTTGTTCGCGTAAATGAAGGATGATCGGAAGTAAGATAAATCTGTGCCTAAGTATAGACTGATATCACAGATCGATGAGATTGACAGGAATTGACAGCAATTGACAGGCAAATAGAAGGCTGTGAGGTGACTCGAGGAAGTCGTGTGTATGAGAGTATATGACAAAGGAGATGCGGACTGCTTTATAAACTTACAAGTACGCACGCGGGAAACATAAACAAACGGCGCATGATGCATCCTGGGACGCCAGCACGTCCTCTGTAGGAGCTCGCCGCTTATGACGTCCTTCCCTATTTATGGGCCTTGGGTTTCCCAGATGACATCCCATGAACTATACTACCCATCCCAGTCTGGCAGGTGTGAGTCAACTGCAACAGAGAATTGCGTCCCAGCAGCACAACTGAAAGGTTGCGCAAGCGGGCTTTGCGTTGCGAGCACGGTACGCTTCATACACAGTCCACTCGATATGGGCGCGTGCGAGGTTTGAAAGCGAGTGGCAAAGCGAACACAACCAGGTCGAGTACGGAGTATGCAGCATAACATCATCTTTCTCGTGAAATCCAATAGATCTGAGCTATATTGATGAAGTCAGCGTATTTAAAGTCAGGAAAAGGTATGCTGCTTACCAGGTGGAGAGATACACCCGCAAATGAAGCCTCCGAGAGAGATGGAGTTACTGATATGCCAAACCCGAAAAGAATGAGTAGCCGATTTACTGCAGCATATTTATGCACGATAACCTCGTCGTTTTCATATCGCTTGTCGTGTACTACCGAGTCTCAATCATCCACTCAAGTGCTTCATGCAAAATGGGCCACTTACAGCTTTTAACAGCATGGGATGTGTCTAGGCTTCCAGATGTCTAGCTCCGTGTGCTTTCCACTAGTGCATATGCGGCTTGGCGCTCACCGTATACGGCTTGGTGCTTGTTATTTGCAGTCCAAAGCTTGCCCGGGACGGTTAGAGCGCTCTACATACATATGTAGAAATTTGACTGAGGCAACAGCCGCCTTTTGAAGCCACCATATCGTGCTCAGGTGCAGCACCTCATCCCATTAGTAACAGGCATCAGCCAGGCTAGAACTTTTCAACCATCAGATTACAGTTTCTCAAGAATATGAATATTGATACACTCTATCTCTTGATAGACGCTCAAGACGCTGTCTTATAGGTACATTTGGTTGCCATCGAGCTGGCTTTAACAAAGACATCGCAAGTGCCACTCAAAACGCCTAGCCCATCCCCTCCGTAGCACGAGAATTCTAGTTAGCGGCACTCCAGTAGCCATCCTTGTCGTACAGGGCCCCCCATATCCATAGAAAAGCAAAAGCCATCATCGTACAATTGTCGTCCGTTCAGCGGCTCTCGTCCGCGTGCTCACCATGCTCGATCTCCAAGCCTGTCCTTGACCAATACGGACCAATCCCGCGAAGTGATCCGCTTCTCCACATCTTTTTTTAGCGCCATGCCAATCAAAGATTTCACGTCAAACTTTGACTCGGTGTTCCCGTTCCCAGATTTGCCTCTATTGACGAGCGCCGAGATCCTCTGCGAACCGACGTCGCTGGCAGCAGCGTAGTCCCAAGCGCGCCCCTGCTTGATCATGTCGCGCCTGAGGAAAGCATTCGGAGCGTCCGCAAAGGGAGACCGACCGGTCAGCGTCCACAGCAACGTGATGGCGAGTGCGTAGACGTCCGATGCCCTTGTAGGCGGCGGTGAGGGCGAAGAAAGAATCTCAGGGGCCAGGAAGTCCCACGTACCGCCCCCAGCGGCTGCGGAACTCGGCATATCGGCCGGAGTTGCTTCGAGCACAGAGGCTGAAAAGTCTATATAGACAGGACAGTAAAGGAATTCATGCGGCAAAACGGCATCGGCGTTTGACTTGTCTTGAAAAACGTCCGAGGCTGGCTTCCTTCGACGGTCAAGGCCTCGGAGGAGAATATTGGCAGGCTTGATGTCGGCATGCACCACGCCTTGTTCGTGCAGCCAGGCGAGCCCCTGAACGAGTGAGAGGCTAAGACTGCGAAAGGCGGCGTGCATTGTCCAAGCACGAGATGACTCATCGAGAGACTCGCAATCCTGTGTCCATCGTTCAAGACTCGTCGGGACGGCTTCAAGCACCAGGGCATCGTTACGTCGGTCATGACCGAAGAAGGTGATGACGTGCTCGATTGCGTTGGGAGATGCGGCGAGGTGAGTAAGGATGCGTGCTTCATGCAAGAGAACTGCAATTGCGTCTTTGCGAGTCGGTACCTTGATTGCGTACGCGAGAGGAGCCTTGGGAGTAGCAACCCCATTCGGGGTAGACGGTGGTGTGAGAGCGGATGACGGCAAGGCTGATGACAAGGAGGACAAAGATAGAGCTAGGTGCTCGTGCGAGAGAGTAGGAGAAGTAGAGTGAGCCATGTATACCGTGCTCCAGAGACCGCTGCCCAGCTGTGAGGCGTTCTCCGTGTCGTAATCGAAAATATGGAATGGAAAGGTCTTGACTCCCGATGCCGCATTATTATCACTCTCTGCAATTGAATCCCCTTCTGGGGAGCGGTTGCTGTTAGGTGATGAGACGGGGTGAGCCCGGTGCGAGCGTACTGCGTGAGGACTCGATGGTGGGGTCAAGGCATCGCGTCCGTTGCCAGCGTGATTGCCCAGCGATGCAGGCTTCTTGCTGTCTGAGGTCACTGGGGAGGAGTGGACACGGATAGATAGCGGAGGACGCATTGTGGTATATGGTTGCCCGAGATTGACAACAGCAGTGGAAAGGCGGTATAACTGTGAGATTGAGAGTGAGAGTGAAACCAGAGGAGAGTTTGCCCTGCTGAGCGTAGAGAGAGCTCAATCAAATGATTGTCATGAAGCTTGATGAAGGTAGATGAGGAAGTCGAACGATGTTGACAGATGAAGTGGGCGGAATGTAAACATTGAGGAAGATCGAGAAAAGTTACTTCGTCGTCTGAGGGTGGCCTTCCAAGGTTCAATTTTCGGTACCGGATCTGAGCAGATGTCCGCGAACCGCGGAAGGAGAAGCAGACGTAGACACGAATGAAAGGCTGCTGAAGCATGCAAGGTCTGACGGAAACGGGAGACAATTATAGTAAAGGAAAGAGGAATATGGAGTAGAAAGTAGATCGGGATTAAGGGAGGGACGGTAGAAAGACCAAGGGAAGTGACGACAGCAAGGTGCTGTGGTATGTATGTCTCTCCCTCATGCATCGCTGTCGGGGTCGCGCATCGCTTTTCTTTTGCAAAAGCGGCAAGTTTATCAACGTCCACGCAATATACTTCTCGTCACCTTACAGTACCAGGTATCTACTATGTACGCATGTGCAGAGGGACTGACTTGGCGCACGTCGATGCCGTCAGCAAACCGATGCTGGTGCAGAACGGCGGACGCGAGCTGTCAGTTTCAGTTGTTCGCCCACAAGCGATCAACGTGCGTCCATTGCGGGTCGGCCATTGGCCGTCGCTCCCCGAAGACTGAAGGGACACATTGTGAAAGGGAGCGGGTCCGGTCTTGGAATGTTTGTAACACAGGATCGGCTTTGAGCAGCTAAATAACATTTTACTACTCCGTACCGAGTACAGTGCTACGAGATAGCGATGGTTCTTTATTAACCATCGTCGCTAAGTGCATTGTACGCAGGTAAGACACGAAGTTCACCCAGCAGCAGCAATCGCATGCAGTGCTCGTCGAGGACATACTCAAAATCACCATCCCGGTGAAAGATCAAGATAGAGATAGCAACAACTCAAGAAGACAACGAGGCACAAAACTCTCCGCTGCGCCAATAAATCATCAGAAGAGAGACCTCTTCTCGGAAACCGCTATCTTTAGGGTTCCACAGCAATGCGTCCGGATACTCCATCCCGACGCACCATGCGTACCCTCACGTCCCCGACGGGCATAGTCACGCCGGCGGGATACATATCGTTGTCCTGCGGTGGTCTGGTTATGGGCAGGCGCTTCCCCTCCTCGTCAACAAACAAGTCGAGTGATAGCACCATCGCCGCCGTGAGACCAAGGATCTCCGTCATGGCATAATGGCGGCCGGGGCACAAGGTCACGCCGCCTCCCCAAGTAAAGATGCTGGGTGCTGCTTTGCCTTTTTGCTCACTAGCCATGAATCGGCGCGGATTGAACTCTGCAGCGTCAGGACCCCAGATACTCTTGTCGGCGTGTATGGCGCCGGTGGCGACTTGAACAACCGAACCTTTCTTGAGCAGATATCTGTCACCGATTACCGTATCCTTGAGAACGAGGCGAGTCGAGTTTGGAATGCCAACGTGGCGCAGCGTTTCGCGGTATGTCGAGAGCAACAGCGGGCAGTTCTTCTGTACGCTCTCGACGGAGATCTTGCGCACTCCTCCTACATCTTCTATCAGCGGGTCCAACTCAGCTCGAATTTCTTCCAGAAGCGTCGATCGGGAAAAGATGTTCGCCACAAGCCAGAAAACTGTTGGCGTGGCATTGACAAGTATGCCGATGAGGAAGGCCGCGTCGGAACGTGCACACATCTCCACACTCAGTCCGTGGTCTCGATGGACCTTGTAGCGTTTCTTGATGAAGTCCGATGCTTGCTCTTGTCTGTTCTGCTCGAAATATCTGGTCAATCCCTTGAACAGTTTCTCCCGCGCCGCGACGGCTTTGGGCACAACTAAGCTAGGAAAGAAATTCGACATCATCACCAAAACTCCCGACTGAAACTCCCAGAATGCAGGTTCCAGCTCGGGGTCGGTAGCCATGAAGTGATTCGGGCCGTAGTACGTCCGCAGGTTCGCTATCGTAAAGGATTTGCGTATCCATTCGAATAGATAGATCTCCGAGTTCAGTTCACTGACTTGGTTGACACGGTTGGAACACTCAGATAGAACCGTGCTAGTCAGTTCTAGCAAGTTCGGTGCGCCCACCGCTAAGCCTTTGGAGAAGTGCTCGAGCATGACCGGTATTGCACCCCAGTTACCGTTTTCCTTCTCCATGTTAGTTTCGATGATCTCCATGGAGTGCGAATCAAACTGTGCCAGACGGCGGCAAGTTTCCGACAGCATGGGGTTGAAGGACAAGGTTTTGGATGCCCGGTGAACTTGCGCTGCAAGCGGGGGGGAGCAGACGAAGTATAACTTCTTGTTGAACGTGGGGACGGTGTAAATAGATAGGTTGTGCTTCTGACTTGGTTCCATCAGCTTTGGGTGCTAAGTATGTATTGGAAAGCCGGGCTTGAACGTTCCCGTGATGAAGGGGTCTGATTCTCACAGCTGAGGCTCCTGACTAGCCTCATATCATGAGAACGTTGACCTCTACGGACCACGACCTTTGACCGCAAGTGTGGTCAAGTCGACGCTCAAATGCGCATAGAATAAGTCGAAGAGAAAAGGAAGTTTTAGGAGATCTCGATCCGCACCTGATACGTCTAAAATACCCTCCACCATAGCGAATCATTCCGATCATAGGCCCAACGATGGGCAACTTGGATGGCGCTATGGGGGGCTCTCTTGGATCATGATATAAACGTTGAACTCGTGTGAATAGAAGCACCACTGCGACTAGGAAGGAGACAACGATAGCAATGGATATGGTCGGCCTGGTGGCCACATCTTGACTTTGAGTAGACATAGCTCGGGATACAGAGCACTCAGGAGAATACTGCTTGATCTCGATAGGAGAGGGATTCAATTGCCAGAGGTGGGGATTGTCAGATTATAAGCCGCATAGCATAGCTATCAGGGCCGAAGTACAGTTCTCTATCGAGGACTGAGCTGGCGCTCGAACGGCCCGTGCGTGCATCCTTCGTGCGCCCCGGCGCCCGCGACTTCAGGCGTGAATCCTGTTGGTAACAAGGCCCGATCACAGAGCACAGTGTATCACCAACCTTAAAGAAATGCTATGATTGATCAGCGAATCCAAATTAAGTAACATGTGAAACCTGCGGATGTGGGTTGCCGAACCCTCATGTCCTTGCCTTGCGCGAATCAAAACTGGTGTACGGAGTAGAATCCTGACCGCCCCAGAACCTGTAAGAATTTATTACAGTCACAGGTGAAAGCCCCGCCCGCAATCGCTCCCGCTCGCATGCTGACATCCAGCTTCCTTTGTATAGCACGCTTCCTTCTAGTCTATGCCGTTCCTTCCTGCACAATCTATGTCATTTCATGCCATCTATAATAGTGTAAAGCCTTTGTACATAGGCATGCTTCTAAAAGGGATGTCAGGCTCTGGCTTCACCAGTCATGCCAACTCAGACAATCTGCTCATCCATTTTCTTCCTCCATCGGTTTCCGCAGCGCCTCATTGCTATGATTACCCCTATTCCACTCACCAAAGCAATGATCCCAAGGCCGGTACATAGCCAGCCGTTGCCGATGGCGGAGATGAGCGGGTCCGCAACAACAGCGCCAGCGCAAGAGAAGATGTTGCGGACGAAGTTGTTGAGCGCGATGCCGTTAGACGCTCGGCGTGGCATGAACTCTGTCAACATAGTGGTTGTAGTGGTGAAGACGATCATACTGCCGAATCCAAAGAAGAAATTGGCGAGCCCCTGTAATGTGACAGCCTCAGCAGCTGCGCATTTGCAAACGTTTGAGGTATGGGATAATAGAGACGTAGCTTAGTATGAACTGACCGGGATAAACCAGAACAAGCCCTTCTCGGCTGTCCAACCATACCATATCAAGGCTCCGGGGAACAAGAAAGCTGCGAGCCAGGCATTTTCTCTCATACGGTCCTCCGGCCTGTATATTAATCTCCCTTTCTCGTCATAGCGTTCCGCTCTCCGCGCTTCTCTCGCCATTATCCAGTCGGCCCAAGACCCGCAGAAGACCGAAGCGGAGATATATCCAAGGGAACTGGGGATGTACAAGAGTCCAACAATCATTGTTGAGAAGTTATATGGAGTCCGTGAAAAAGTGGTTTGAATACTGACGTTCAAGTAGTATAATGTCCCAAAGGTGACCGAGGCGTAGAACACGGTGAGAGCAACAGCAGGAAATCTCAGGTCGAGAATGATCTTCAAAGGATCGATGAAGCACCGCCGAAGGACAAGAATTGACATACGAGTCTTTTTTTGCATGCTTTGCCGCGTGGACACGCGTTGCAGTCCTTGGTCTCCTCTCGCAAGGCCCTCCTTTGCAAGGTCCCGGCTATGCTCCTTCTCAATCAATGGCTTTGTCTCCTTTAATGTTTCCGGCAGGCAGAGCAGCAGTCCGATGGTGGTCAAGCCGCCGTATCCCACTAGAAACCATTGGGTGGAGCGCCATCCCAGGCCCTGAGTCAAGGCTCCTCCAATGATTGGTGCAAACAGTGGCCCACACAAAGGTCCGAGATAAAAGATACCCATCGCATGGCCACGCTCTTTAACCTCCCAGATGTCCGCGAGGGTACCCGCCCCAACGGCTTGTACGCTGGCAGCTGCACCGCCGCTGAGAAGGCGAAAGACAATGAACATGGAAATAGATGTGGAGACACCAGCAAGGACAGCCCAGAGAGTGAACAGAGCAAAAGACACGAGGTAGATGGTGCGACGACCCAGAGATTCGCTGAA
>QQTW01003245.1_pt1 | contig 11977 bp, 10 predicted proteins | sample 1904831 | NCBI WGS metagenome assembly QQTW01 (sample SAMN09435610, study PRJNA476489) | Subsurface metagenome, whole genome shotgun sequencing project. | reverse complement strand
GGAATGCGCGCGTGTTCTTGGGTACCGAGATTCCTACCTGCTGTTCAATAAAAACCGATCGTTGTATAAAATCATCGCCACTCAAGCCGAGAAGGACGACTTGATCCACCAGGAAATTCTACCCTACTCCTACCGCTCGCGGCAGATAGCCATCGTGACTGCGAAATCCATGTTCAGGCAATTTGGCAGCCGAGTCATTGTCAATGGGAGGCGAGTGCGAGACGATTACTGGGAGGGCAAAGCGAGGAAGCAAGGCTTCACGGAGGAGGATCTGGCGGGCGAGAAGAGACCGGGAGCTGCGAAAGCCAGGGATGCAGCCGCCGCGGAAGCGGCCAACGCGAGTGCCATGCCACTCGGTCACCATGGAGATATCATCTACGCCAACGGTCCGGGACATATGGAAGGGCACCCGCAACCGCAGCCGATGCAGCCCGGCATGGGTCCTACGCCGACCAGTATCGCGCCACTGCCCATGATTCATCTCGCACCGCAGGAAGATTTCAGGCTCCGAGATTATGGCAACATACCACGACCTCGGCAGGAGATGACCGGTGCGCCATATCAAGACCGGACACAGCCAAGCGCTGCCACGGAGATCTTGAATCAAGCCGCGCACACCGCCGACTTCAACAAGGTGGTCAACCAGCAGAGAGCCAACCGAAGTAAATTTCTGGATGATTTCTGGACCAAACCACGTGAGACTGCAGTGTCCACGCCGCAACAGCAGCCAAGTGATCCGGTCAGTCAGACGTTGCAATCACCTCAACTAGTCTCAAGCGGGATGATGGGAGCCGGCCAACAGGCAATACTGCAACATGCACCGTCACAAATGATGACTCCACAAGCGGCATATTCGCAACAACAGCATCAACCCAACCCTCTGGCGCAGTCACCTATCCGGGGCATGCCGCCATCAATACGACCCGATCAGATGCATCATCGATCTCCGAACCTTCCACTTTCCGGACTCTCAGGTCAGCAGTCTCCGTACGGTTATCCTCAGCACTCTCAAATGTGGGGTCAACCACCTCCGCAACCACAACCGTCTCCGATCTCTTCGCATCACAGCATGTCACAGTACAGCTCTCAGGTACAACAACACTCCCCGCATTCCACACACTCGCCACATCATCCTCCACCTCAATTACATCATCAACAAAGCAGTGGCTCGATGCATGGTGGCCCAATGGGCTATCAAGGTATCTCAAGCATGGCGCCGTCAGGATATCCGAGTGTTGGCGGTAGAGGACTTTATCAGCAACCACCAGGCCCAGGTCCCCAGCAATTCCTGCCACACACAAGCGGTGGAGGCCAACCCGGGATGCAGGGCTGGGCTCCTCCATCGCAGCAGGGGCAGCCTGGCGGGCAACCGGGGTGGGGAGCATATTAAGGATTCTCGATAATATGGTACGCAATGGAGTTTGAGGGGTGCCTTTACTGAGACCAGCATCAGCAAGGTGTTAGGTGTCCAGTGTGGGTTGGGTCACTTGGTGCCCGGTGCTTATGGTCCATCGAATTCTCACTCTGTATAATGTCTTTATTCTCTGTTCTTTGTTAAGGATCATCATCGACCCTGTTATTTAATTGTCACAACCGCCTTCACATATCCCGGCCCGGGTTCGACACATCCACCTTTCGTTATGTCACCAGTCCGCACCTTCTGTTCTTTGTACAACTTTTTCCTCTCATGGACGCCATGACGTGTGAACGTACATTATGTCACCAGGACGCCATGTTTCTGTTCTGTTTCGGGGATCTTTATTTGCAGTTACAGCCCCCATCACTTGTTCTCTGTCCCGGCTTTCTACCAGTGGCGCGGTCCTCATTTCATTCTCAGTTCGCCGTGTTCTTCATCCTCACACCTTTCCCCTCGCTACCACATGCATTATATTCGGGTTTATGGTCACGCTTCGTTTCGGGTTCAGGTTCAGGTTTGGGGTTCGGGCAGCATAGCTATCTAGCATATCGGGTTCATCTATCTATATCATCCCTCCGCGCCCATGGACCCGCACAGGTCGAGTTCCGTCGGTTCGTTTGCGTCGTTGGGTCCGGGGTACGTGGTATGACACGAAGGGGCATGGGAACATGGGGGAAAATTGATATATCCAAACGCGGCATACGGGAGGCGACGACTCGACGGGAACAACCCCCACACGCATATCACGGGCAAGGGGTCTTTTACAGATCTGGCTGGCGGCAATTTGGGTTTGGGAATGCGGAGAGCAATACATACATATTCGGAAAAGAGCAAGAGAGATATACCTCTTTTTCTTCCCTATCTCGAACTCTTGATTTTAATTCGGACGTATTATATTTTAGTATTTACCTTACCTTACCTTTGCTCGAATATATGGCTATCTAATACATTGATCGAGTGCTCGGTTTTAGCCTATCTTGCCCTGTTCTGTCTTTGTCACGTCTTGCTTCTGCCCTCTTCGGTCAGGTCTGACCTCGACGAATTTCCCTCCTCTTCTAGCATTAGTACCTCGAGGGCCCCAAGAACCCATACAAACCACATCTTCTTCTCTGGGCCCACCATGCTCGCCCAAGTCAACGAAGTGGGTCACTCACATTGCCGTCCAACGAAGTGCAAACTACACCTCCAATTACAAGCACCAGATCACAACCAACGACACAAAACCCAACCCTACCAAAAACAAAACCATTTCTCCGCCGCCGGTCAAATTGGCATCAAAACCGCTCCTACCCAACCTCCAAAGCACATCATCACCGATACGTCACGCTCCATATCAACCCCCGTCTACTTCCCGCAACAAAGACTACCTAACCATTCAAGATTCCGAAACTCGAGGGCGAGGGAGGGGACGTGTTTCCTACACAACGCTGCAACACGTCGTTCTCCACCCGAGCGCGATGCCCCAATGGAAAAAATGGAAGAGAGATATCGGAAAAAGATTGCAATCGAATCCAGTCCTCATGCGAGCTGAGCCATGGTCCTTCGATGGACCGGGGTTATAGTTAAGCTGGTTTGTTGCACTACCCTATCCTAGCCTACCTTACCTGAAATATCTCCAGCGATTACAGTACATACTACCGGACTCAAGCCAATCAAACAGCAGTAGCAGCTCTGCTCTGCTCTGCTCTGCTCTGCTCTGCTCTGCTCTGCTCTGCTCTGCTCTGCTCTGCTCTGCTCTGCTCTGCTCCATTCTCCTATCTGATGTACTCAAACCCATCCATCTCCCTCCCTCTCCCACCCTCTCTCTCATTCACTCACACGGCACAAAGCGACCTTCCCTTTCCTTCCCTTCCCTTCCCATTCTTCGCCCTTGCTCACTCACACCCCATTTAGCTACAACCTTAACCTCAACCTCAATCTCAACTTCCATCTTCTCCTTCCTCCTTCCTCCTCCTTCTTGTTCATCTGTCTCCTCACCACGCACCACAAACCCCCCACATCCCAAACCCTCGATATCAACACGCCCGCACGGCGTCAAAGCGGTGATTGGGAACGTATCTATCTATCTATCTACTTGCCCAGACTCACATGTCTGGTCTGGTCTAGTCTGGTCTGGAATCGAATCAAATGTACCGGGTTTTGGTTTAGTTTTCGCTGTCGCTGTCGCTGTCGATGTCGCTGTCAATGTCAATGTCGATGTCGATGTTTGATAGATAGAGAGCGGAGAGCGGAGAGCGGAGAAGGAGGGAGGGAGGGAAGCGAAGAAAGACTCCAAGACCACCATGTCAGATCACCAATGTCGCGTGGACACTTATGGATACTATGGATTCTATGCTATGCTCTCTATCTATCTCATCTAGTCCCTGCCCGGACTCCTCAAGCGAAGCGCCACGTCAGTCCAGTCTGTAGCCGAGGGGCGTAGGTAGGTAGGTAGGTAGGTAGGCGAAGAATTGATAGACACCGCACCTCACCACACCGCACCGCACCGCACCGCAGACGCCAGGGTGCGGAAGCGTGCTTGCGGGGGGAGGGGAAAGGGGTTGTGGGATGGGAAGGATGAGTGAGAGATGGAGCGAAGGAGGTAGAATGGGATCGGGCAGAGTTGGGGGCGATGGTGTATTGTCCGCTTCATTTGTTTGATTTGATATTGTTCCGTAGAGAGTGCATGGTCTCACTGCAATGCACTCCACTCGGTTCATGTTCATGTTCATGTCCATGTCCATATTCACAAAGCCCATCACACAAATCCGACTAAGGTGACAAGCCATATTCCAGCCCCATGCTCAACGCGCCCAATTCGCAAGCGGCTGAGCCATCGATGCCGTATCTGCCCGCCTGCACTCTAGACGTCTCTGACAACTCTCATTCCCTCATAACCTCATCACCCCCACCCTCAGCCTTCTCATCGCCCCACAACCCCTCAATACGAAACTCCTTAGCCCACTCCTTAACAATCTCCTTCCGATCCCCACCCACCAATCCAGCCCCATTCCCATCCCCTTTCCCTTCCTCATTCTCCTCACCTCCTCCATCCACCCCCCCACCACCATCAACAACCAGCAAAGGCGCATCAACCCACCCCTGAATCCGCCCATCCCTCCAATCCGCAATCACCGTCATCGCCGCGCTCATCAAATTCGGCACGCCTCCCTTCCCCAACCGCCCACGTTTACGCGCGACTTGGACGAGGAAATCGGTCGTCAGATCCGCCGTCTCGCCCGTCTGACTGGTCATGAGCGGCGGTAAGCTGTAGACGTCGAGCAGTTTCTGGAAGAGCGGTGCAGAGGCGGAGAGGCGGGTGAGGAGCAGGCTGACGGCGGGGATGGGATCGGAGATTTGTTTGGGGGGAATGGCGTTGAGGAGGACGAGGCGGGCTTGGGTTTGGGATTTGGAGGATTTGCTGCTGGTCGTGGTTTCGGTTGTGGTGGATGTGGAAGTGGAAGGAAAGACGATGCCGGGCGAGTCGAGCAATTTGAGTTTGTTGTCGAGTTTGACTTCGCGTAGAGCGGTGGTGACGCCTGCTTCGGCGCCGACGGGACACGCGGTCGTCGAGGAATGGTTGCCGAGGTGGGAAGTCAGGGCGTTGATGACGGACGATTTGCCGACGTTGGGGTAGCCGATGACGCCGACTGCGACGGAGCGTTTGAGTTGTTTGGAGTGGGCGTAGGATTTCAAGGCGCGGAACAGCGTCTCGCTCGTTCCCTTGACGCTGAGGTGTTTGTGGTCGAAGGTCTTTGCGTTTGGCGCCGCGGTCGAGGCGCGCAGCGGGAGGGTGGGGAAGTAGCGACGTAGGTGTATCAGCCAGGCTTTCAGAACGGCCGGGGGGATCAGGTCGAATTTGTTGAGGACCAGGATGAGACGTTTGCTGCCGCCTTCCGCGCTCATGATTTGCCGTTCGACTTCTTTCGATCGAGTCCCTTCCGGGTCTCGGGCGTCGAGCACGTAGAGGATGACGTCGGCGGATGAGGTGACGTTTTTGAAGACTTTATCGAAGGCGCGGCGTGAGGTTTCTGGTCGTGTTGGCGCGATGGGGACGGAGGAGGGGTCTGTGTGGGGGACATCGATGCCGCCGTCAGACTCGTTGTCCTCGTCCATCTCGTCGGCATCATCGTCGTCCTCGTTTCCTTCAAATTCTATTGCTCGAGCCCGAGCGGACGCCAGTAATGCCGCCATTGGATTTGAATTATCGTTGTCCATATCCTCTTCCATTGCTTCGTCGTCAAGCAGCTCTGGCTCCGCATCTTCCAGCTCTTCGTCGGTCGCCGGTTCTTCTTCCGGAACTTCTGAAACACCGGCCCGCCTGGCTTTTGCTTCTTGCCTCTTCCTGATAGCCTCTTCCTCCTTTAACCTCTTCTTCTCCTCAATTTCGTGTAGCAGTTTGTCTTTGTAAGGGAAGAGGTTCGGGATTCCAGGATCTTTCTTCAATCGAGACCGCCATTCGGGATTCTATCATACATGTCAGCCAATGTTCACTTGTAGGCAGCTGCGCGTCTGAATGTACAGCTTTGGCGGCTTTGCGCTGCTTGCGCTGCTTTGCGGCGCTGGCTTTCTCGATTTTGTGGCGTAAACGCACCGGAGTCCGTTTCGACTTCTGCTCTGTTTCAGTCAGAAATGCGATATTAACGTCACTCACGGAGAACCAACTAATTTTCACCATTGTTGTGGGGGTTTGTGTCTGAAGCTACTGACTGCTTCACCGTGAGGATGTTTTGTGGAATTTTGATCCAAGAAGACAGGGATCTCTGCGATAAGCTCATGGGCACTAGACCAAATGAGGTCAGCCCGTACCAGACCTAATTGGGTCAAACCCTAAATGTTTTGGCTTGCAGCCTCTATTTAATGTAGTCGTATTTAAGCAGGTAGACCCCTTGAGAGATCCGTAGATACCATCTTTGTTGCAAACTCCGGAGAATTCCACTACCTGCTCTATTACGCAACTCAGCTCACTTCCACTTCATTCCCGCCGCTAGACCAGTCGCACCTTCTGTTCTCGTCCCGCTCAGCTCTTTACCTCCATTTTTTTCTTTACAATCAGCACATTCTTCCACACTTTCATGCCCGTCTAATGGGAACAAGACAGTCCACAGGGACTTGGTTTCTCAGTTGGCTCGCCAGAAGCGGCCGAAAAGTACACATCTTTACTTAAGCATCAACTATAAATCGCCGACAGCACAGCCTCCCGGCTTTCACGAAATCTATCCCCCAACTCTATCATATCCACCGCATCCCCCTTTGCGCTGCAGCAGCAACAAGTTGCTTTTCGAGGCGGTATCCACGAGTTCCGGCAGATAGCGGTTGGGTTGCACGGGACCGTCTTCGAACAACCTGGCTCACTTGCTGTGTGGAAAAAGGCCAAGCCTGGACAATGTCAGCTCTGGCACGATTACCAGATTCAAAACCGTATGCACGACCATTTTGCGATGGCTGGAGAGCTCTTTGATGGTCAAGTAGTGCCTCGCATTCCTCGACCCCTGGAATTCATGGAGACAGACAATCAACAATGGTGACATGCAAATGCAGAAAGGTTTCCTGTTCACCTTTGGCTCCTTCGGACCCAAGTGCTTGGTTCAGAGAGGATTCTTCCGCTGCCAAAGTCAATCAGAAAAGATCTGATCGACATCTTTTGCTGTGAGCAGGGAAGAGAGGCAGCAAAAAGGCCGCAGCCAACAGGGACTGCATTGCTAGGGTGTCCGAAACCCTTCCCTTTCTTCCTTTTCTCTCTTTGCCAGCATTATTAAAATGTGCATGAAAATATAGCTTTGATTTGCGTGTTGGCAATCGACGTCGTGCTCGCCTCGCTGGCCACTCTCTTGATGGCCCATCGTCGAGACGAGCGGTTGGACATGGGCTGTCTGGGGAGGGACTTCTCCTGCCTTCTGGCTATCATCGTCGTTTCGACGTTGATCCAGCCGTCGGAACACGACCAGACCAACCCGATTCTTCAGCTTGCGTAACTTCGCCCTCTATCTCGATATGATGGAGTAGACTGAAATGGAAACCGATACGATTGCCAGCGAAATGGCCATTGGCCTCGCATTGTGTCACTGGCGAGTGAAAGTCGATGCAAACGACGTTGAATTTGTGCTTGGATCATCGCCGTCAATCCTAAACTTCAACCTTTCACCACAACACATTGGATTCATGCGAAAGAGCATAAACATCGGATCGGAATACCTTCACGCAAACTTTCGGAAGCGAGTTCCCCATCTATGGATGCTTGACTACGACAAATGCCAGAAATTGTCCCTCACGGACGAAGGAATCGAACAGGCTGTAAAGGCAGTGGAAAGGAACGACCCCTATTTCCCAAAACCATACAAGACTCGACCGGGCGATCAGAAGCTTTGGGCCCACTTTAGAAAGGCATACCTTGATGCTTCCAGAACGATTATGGATGCGGATGGGCCATTGGGGAGATAAGAGGTACTGCAGAAGTTCATTGAGGTCTGGGAAGACTTCCGAAAGTCCAAGGTGGAGAGTGGAGAGGTTGAAGACAGTTGAAGGTGACGCTGATGTGAAAGTACCGTGAAGAGATAGCGGAGTGGTTGGGAAAGCAGATGATAGAGCGTTTCTTTTAGTAGCTTGAGACTTTTGCAATGAAAATGTAATCCTCCTAAGGAAGACTGAACTCAGAAAAACGGAAAGTCATAATCTGTGAGCTTGGTTCCTCCGATGAAATGGCCGCGAATCTTTGGGGGAAGTCCCACATTTAAAACTCATTGAACGCTGTACGATGTAACCACGCTCAATTCTCTGGTTTGGATGATCAGATATTCATAAAACATTAGCTAGATACCGTCTGAAGTGTGACTTTCGACAGCACAGCACGTGTCTCAATAAGGTATGCATCCTAACCAATCAATCTTTAGCATTATCTTATCCATGGTTCTGTCTCAACTCCTGTCGTTTCCCATACCGTAAAGTTCTCGCCGTAGCCGCCAGCTTACAACGTTATACGCGCCTGAGTCTCAACCTTCAACCGCTGAATGGCAATGTGATTTTAATCTTGCGAATATATGCAAGAAATGCTGATGCTGATTCTCCCTCTTACTACTCCGCAACACGAATGAAGCCCTTTGTCCTTTCTTGTCATCGAGATCTCGAATCCCAGTCCAAAGGCTCGGTTAGCCAACCGAACTCCCCCCCTGGCTTCTCCTGTTGATTGCGATTGGCACTTTGGCACCCATTAAGGTCTTAATGCCTGCCTTGAGTCGAATAGCTTGACCATTTCAAGCGCACCCTTGGTTCTCCTTTCTGCTAGTCATCAAAACAACGTCGCTAAGTCACCTCTCACAGTGCGCTGCTCGCGGATCATATTTATTGCTCCACTATCTACTTCTATTTCTGTAATAGTAAGGCAATATGGGCTTGTCTAGTCCTTAGACTCGAAAACCATGGACCCTTTCAGGCACGATGGCGCCCCCTTGGACTCTTCAATACGCCAAAGGCAAGCCTTACCCGTCAAGATAGCAGTGCCTTCGTTTTCCGCCTTTCGAGCACAGACACAGCGAATAGCGGTGCCTGCATCCTCACCAGTCCGCCGGAAACCCCTCCCAGCAAACGCTTCCCCTCTCATAAAACAGCCATCAATTGTTGCGAGCGAAGGTGAAAACGAGGAGTCTTCCATTGGATCTTCTCCGCAGACTTCTGCAACTGGATTGGACCGTGCACTATGGGCCTCCCATCCCTGGACCAGTTCACCGCCCTTAGTAGTGAGGGATCTTGACAGGTACGTGACCGTGACTGGCAGCAGGCTTTCTGCACCTCAGATTGCGCCGGTAGACTAAGCAGTGAATTCCAATAGGTATCCTCACGGTTCATCACCATTCACCCCACAGGTCTCACAAAATAGCCGGATACCTGCCGCAGCTGGAGGAAGCAAAACACAATCAGCAAAACGGCTGCCTCATGTCAGACTGGCCAGTGAACCTACACTCAAGAGTCCTGTGCGTGGGTCATTAGATCAGGACAATAGCGGACTGCAAAGATCCGCGACAATGTCTCTACACCCTGCTCGCCCAACGGCACCGCTACGGCTCGATGCCGCTCCACGAAGTTTTTCCGATCAGTCGAATGAATCTTATGACTCCACCTCTACTTCCAAACCCCTCAAGTCGCCTGGCAGCAGGCTCACCACGTTCTTCGGGTGGAAGACATCATCACCCGTCGCGGAATCCTCTACAACAACATTTTCAGACAATAGCCACTCACCCATGCCGTCACCTCTTTCACCGTCCCCACAGAGCTCTTCTACATCGCACAAATCTGTACCGTTCCCAGTAGATGCCTCCAAGGCCGCTACCACACCGAAAGCTTCGAATTTTACGCAATCTCACCTACCCATGCCGAAACTTCTACCTGGTATGGCGAATCAAGTTGGAGAAATGGAAGAGGAGTTGCGCGAAGTGAGCTCAGAATTGGCCGCTTCGATCAAAAGGGAAATGGAGTTGGAAGATATGGTGGATCGATTACAAATGGAGGCGGCTCAAGGCTCAGACACCAACCGACGAACAAGTGATTACTTTTCCGATTCTGGGACCAGTTCAGTGAGGTATCCGCTCAGTGAATTGGGAGGGAAGTCTGAGGACCTCGAAAAACTCAAAAGGGCTCTAGAGCAAGACAAGGCGCAGTTCAAGGTGGATTTCTCACAGAAATTACAGATTGAGCGAGCGCGGCGAAAAGTGCTCGAGGCCCACATTCAGCGGTTGGAGGAACAAGCACAACATGTAGCTATCCCCTCTGGTTCATGACTCCTGGACTCCTGACTAACGATACTCAGATGGATCAGGGGCGTTCCGAAGCGACCGGTACTGTGAGCCGATTGAAAGAGTTGGAATCTTCGCTTGAGGATGTGCGGCGCAAACTTGTAGAAGAGCGTCAGTTGAAAGAGAACTTTGAAGACCTATTGACCGCTTTGCGTGCGGAGCTCGAAGAACATCAAAACGAACGAGATAATCTACGAGACGAGGTCGTGCCCCAACTGCAAGCACGGGTGGACGGGTTGGAGGCAGAAGCAGCAACGTCTCAGAAGCTCACGTACGAGCACAGTCGGATGCAACAGGAGTTACAGTCTCTGAGACAGGAGAATAACACTCTGGTGAATGCTAGACGGTTGCAGCTCGAGATGCAACAACAGCAAGCGCGAATCAACTCAATAGTGGAGGAAGACGAGGGAGAACCGTCCAAGGTCGGTCTGACACGATCGAATTCGTTGGCTCGAGGATCCGGAACTGGAATGAGTGGTGTTTTGTCGAGCATCGGCTCCTTATCTCGGTCGAAGTCGATCACTGCCAAGGAGAGAGAATCACGCGATTCGCTGGCGGACCGAGTGAAAGACATTGAGATGCAGCGTGACGCACTACACAAAGCATTGAAAAGTTTACTGGAAAGACAAGTCTACCAGAATCGGGAACATCAAAAACGTATACGAACGCTTGAGATTGAACGGGATAAAGCTGTCCAATCGGGATCGCCGAGGCGCTTAGGTTATGAGAGGGAGGTGTCGTGCTTGAGAGAAGAGATCAATCATCTACGACGGCGAGCAGATGACGCATTAGAACAGAAATGGCAATGTGAGAAAGGATTAGGTGGACTGAAGAAGGATCTCGATCGGGCTGAACAGGAGACGGGTTCGTTGCGAAAATTGCTGCACGCGCACGACATCATGGCCGCCGACGCTCCAAACAATTGCACCCAAGAGCCTACATCAGATGACCAACCAGCATCCGCATCGTTGGAGAAAGCATACAAAGAGCTCCAAACCACCCACGCCCTATCCTTAGCCCGCATCCGCGAACTGCGAGGCTCCGCCCCGATGATAACCGACGACGCCCAAACAGCAAACACCCTCGAGCTCCTCCAAAAAAGCATCTCCGACGCCGAAACCGAACGCGACCTCGCCGAGCACCAAGCCGGCCAATACCGCGCCCAAGCCGAATCCCTCGCCGAAACCACCTCCTTCCACGCCAGCGAAACCAGCAGCCTAGCCGCCCAACTGCGCGCCTCGGCCGACCGCGTCGAAGCCCTCGCGCACCAAGTCCGACAGCAACTCTCCGCCAACCAGGCGCTGCGCCACCGGCTCGCCGAAGCCATCACGCGCGGCGAACGCGAGCAACGCGCTTCGGCCACGCGCATCAATCTCGTCCAGGGCAAACTCAAAGCCCTCGAGGACAGAGTCATGGCCGCCCAGCAACATTCTGAAGATGCAGTCGCTTCTCATGAAGAGGAGATTAAGGACCTTCGTCATAGTCATAATGCCCAGTTGCAGCGCATCAAATCGGGATTGAGAACGCCCGTTTCTTTTTCGCCGCACAATATCAATACCAACAATAACAGCAATACCGGTCACGGGTACAATGCTTCGACGTCGCCGCTTCTGTCGCCGCTTTTCGCTGCCCGGTCGCCGCGACTGGAAAAGACGAGTAGTGGGCTAGCGATGAGTTTGAACGAGGCGTTGCGCACGGAGTTTTTGGAGAGGAGGGTGGTGGAGTTGGAAAGGGCGCTTGGTGAGGCGGATAGGGAGATGGAGGAGGTTGTCGGTAGGATGAATATGGCGCAGAT
>QQTW01003244.1_pt1 | contig 11979 bp, 11 predicted proteins | sample 1904831 | NCBI WGS metagenome assembly QQTW01 (sample SAMN09435610, study PRJNA476489) | Subsurface metagenome, whole genome shotgun sequencing project. | reverse complement strand
CAAATAAGCTCAGATCAAAAGATGGCTCGTCCTCTACAAGTGACAATTGTTGAAAGCCGAGAGCAATTAGAGCGTCACCTATACCATTTTCTTTTAAAGCGGCAACAGATAAACTGGAAGGTGAAGTGCTAAGAATAAAGGTATGGCTGGGGTATTCAAGCTCAAGATTACTGAAACAGCGTCTGAACTAAAAACCCTGCTGAGTCAGCAGAAAACCGCCTTTGGTAAGGAACGAGTGCAAGCTCTCTACCTCCTAAAACTTAGGAAAGTGAAAACAGTTCAGGAGCTTGCCCTGCACCTAGGGCGTAACCGCACTACCTGTCAACGATGGTTGCGTCGATATCGTCAAGGAGGGGTAAGCGAACTGCTAGAGCAGCAAGTGAAGTTAGGTCGAAAACCGGAAATTCCTCAGTGGGCTATTCAAGCCTTAAGTAAACGTTTGCAGGAACCTGAAGGCTTTCATAGCTATGGGGAAATTCAAAACTGGCTGGAAAGAACATTAGGGGTGAGTGTGTCCTATAAAATTGTGCATCGGACAGTACACTACAAACTCAAAGCTAAACTCAAACGACCAAGACCGAAAAGCTTGGGACATAACCCCATTAAAGCTGAAGCATTTAAAAAAACTTGTCAATCGACTTAGCGCTGCTTAAAAACTACTACAGTAATCAACCTGGAGCCGAGAAACCCGCATCAGTACGTTATTGGTGTCAAGACGAAAGTCGATTTGACCTCCGCACAATCCCCGGGAGAAAAATTACCGCAACAGGAATCAAACCAGTGGGTCTAGGACAATGGCAATCAGAGGGATACTACTTATATGGGTTAGTGGAGCCTAAGAGTGGAGCAAACTTTTTCTGGGAATTTTCCCACATGGATAGTGCTTGTTTTCAAGTGTATCTAAAAGAATTTGCGCGTGCATATCCAGAAGATTTACACATTATACAGTTGGATAATGGACCGTTGCATACAGCCAAGAAATTAGAGATTCCACCTAATATCGTGCTACTGTTTCAGCCATCTCATAGTCCAGAATTGAACCCAATAGAAAGGCTATGGGAACACCTCAAAGGGCAATTGAAATGGCAGGTGTTTAAAGACCTCAAACACTTACAGGAGCGAGTGAGCGAACTGTTGAACAATTTGGAACATGATGTCATCACATCATTGACAGGATGGGCATACATCCTTGACTCCTTATCTGTGGCAGGCATTTAAGAAAATGGTATGGATGCGCGTAGTTGGTGAAGTAGAAGCGCTAGCGGAGAGTTGATAAAAACTTAATGCCTCTGATATTTTTTGCTGGGCGCGGGCTGTATTCCCCAAACTTAATAGCGTATCGGCGATCGCTTGAGGAGACGATTTCTTTGCTACTGTTAAACTTTGCTCTAAAATTTGGCGAGATGCAGTCAAATTACCGACAACGCGAAAAACATTGCCCAGACTGCGCAAACCTGTAGCTTTAAGAACAGAGTCGGGTTGTTTTTGTAAAGTTTGGTTCGCCGCCGTTAAAGTTTTCTGCGCCTGACGATATAAGCCCAAAGCTTGCATAGATTGGGCTTGATTAATGCTGTTGCGAGTTACTCCAGCGTTATCGCCTACTCGTGTATAAATGTTGACTGCTTGTTGCCAAGTAGTTAAAGCTGTTTCTGCTTGCCCTCGTGCTAATTGCAACTTACCTTGAACATCTAGGGATTGAGCGAGAATGTGCGATCGCTCTTTTGAGGTGTCTTTATTTTGCTTTGATTGTAATAAGTTAAGACTTTGGGCAATTGCTTGATTCGCTTGTTCCCATTGTCCGAGTTGCTGATAAGCCAAAGAAAGATTGCTCAATGTCATGGCTTGCCTTAATTCATCTCTATTAGCTTTGAAATCCTCTGCCGCCTGTTGTAAACGCTTAACTGCTTCGGCGAACTGCCCTGCATCATAAAGTGATTTGCCCTGTTGGACTAGGTTTTGAGCCTGGGTTGAACTGCTTGTTGAGTTTGAAATAGCAGCATCGATCCTGGGAGCCTGGGCAAAAATCGGAGCTACGACAACGCACAGAAATGCAGTTATTAGGGCTAAACAAGACTGGATTAGCCGACTTCTCACAGAGCTATTAAGCTTCACAAATACTAGCGGTTTTTTTGCCATGTTCTCGCCGTTGAATTTATTAATACTACTGCGATCACTTTGACTTTAATTAATAGCACTTTTAATATCTTTACGAGGGGCAGTTAGCTAGCGTCTGCCAGGAACTATGAGGTTTAGCAGTAGGGGCAGAAGCGGTTAGCACTACCTCACCCTTGTGATTAATTATCCACCCTTGAGCTTCTACAATTGGCTTTGACTCAGGTGTGGTTGAACTTGTGGAGCTAGCTGCATTATAGTTATTTTTACCTTCAGGTTGAAGCGTTACCCAGTCTACAGTGATCGCGTCGGGATTAAGTGCTTCTGTAGGAGTAGGTGGCAAGCCGCCGCGACCTGTAACTACAAATTCGCTATTAGCTTGACTGCGACCTGGCGTACAAGCTTGTGCCACTTCCGTATCAACTGGTATGGTTGGCACGTTAACTAAACCACTATTAAGATCAGTATTGGGTATATTTAGGTTTACGGTACCACTTAAAGTAGGACTTGTCTGAGAAATTGCTGTGATATCATTCGTTGGTAACTGTTGGGGGTCTAAGTTAGTTCCTAGCAGCTTAACTAAGTCTTCTCGACTACGCACTGTTATACCAAAAATGCCAGCAGAGTTAATTGTAACTCTTCCTCCACTACCATTAAAGGCATTAGCGGTGATGTCGTTATTTTCGTTTACTCCAGCAACGACGAAGCCCGACGGGGCATCAATCTTAATGTTACCCCCATCACCACCAGCTTCTGCCGTGCCTGCGCTGGTAGAGATTTGAGATTTACTACGCAGAAGGATTAGTTCGCGCACATTGAGGTTGATGTTGCCACCGTTACCCGATGCTGTTGTAGCTGAGATAGTTCCTTCATCCAGTTGGAGAAAGCGAACAGAGATTTCTAAATTGCCAGCGTCGGCTCTTCCTATCAAGCTCTGAGATCGAAGATTCGTTAGAGTTTTACGTACATCGATCCCCAGTTTCTGCAAAAATAATGGTCCCACTTCTCCAAAGATTGGTGGGACTGTACCCGCAGAAACTGAAACTGTTGCCCCATTTTGAATGACAAACTCTCTTGTATTAATCGTCAAGTTTCCAGCTTTTCCGATTGATAAATTATCAGCATACAAGCCACTAGAAAAACCTTGGCTTGAGGTACCACTTAATAAAATAAAATCGGAGTTCACCTCCAAACGCCCTCCCTCTCCAGCCTCAAAGGAAGATGCTGATACTGCTGCACCACCTGCTACGATTAATCGACTTGTGTTGATCGTCAAGCTTCCAGCGTTTTTAGAACCCGAAGAACCTAAAGTAGCAGTTAGGAGTATGCTGGGAGATCCATTACTTGAAGTTCCAATTAGTTCTACAGATTCCACAGCATTCACGGTCAAAACCCCTCCCTCTCCAGCACCTGTTGTAGGAATATATACCCCTGCCCCATTTTTGACTATCAAGCGATTGGTGTTAATTGTCACATTTCCACCATTTCCACTTCCCTGAGACCCGGCGGCAAGATTGCTAAAGTTCTCACCAGTTCTTGATATTCCATCCAGTTCCACTAAATCAGCGTTCACTGTCAAAATACCCGCCGCACCCGAAGCAGAAAAACTAGTAGCTGAAACCGCTGCTCCATCTTTAACAGTTAACCGCCCAGTTTTCACTGTTATTTCACCGCCAGCGCCTGTGACTCCTACACCTGAAGTAAATAAGCCGGTTGCCACTTCAGATTTATCTTTTGTGGTGCCAATCAGTTCTACTGACTCGGAGGCAGTCACTCTTAATGTTCCTGGTGCCGATCCCGATCTAGTCAATAACTGAGAACCATCTGTAAGAGTTACCTGTCTGCCACGTACTTGGATATCGCCACCACTCCCCCCGCTAGCATCTACAATCGCCTGTTGTAACAGTTGAATGTCCTGGAAGTTCTGGATACCATCATAGTTTAAAAGCCAGCCCTTCTCGGTTGGGATCAGTTTGACTGTACCGTTTTGGGCAATACTCCCCAGTTCAATTCGTCCCCTAGCTGCTGTCGAGTTTCCTCCTTCAAAAAGCACTTTCCCCCCAACAAGTGCAAGGGTTTTGCCCTGTGGTACCTGTAGTCCAACCGCACCTCCAATTGAATTAGTTTCTCCCCTCAAGCTTTGTGCTTGCGATCGGTTAACAATTTCTTGAGCAGCAACAGCATTAAAGAATAGGGCTGATGGTCTAACTGTAAGTAGATTGCTTGATGCCGGTTCAGAGGCATTAAATACTCCTGTATCTCCGAGCCTAACTGCATTAGCAGTTGTGCCAACAAACGATCCCCTGAGATCCAAACGGGCATTTTGTCCAAAAATTATCCCATTTGGATTCATCAGAAATAGGTTGGCATTGCCACCTGAAACACCTAACGTTCCGAGAATATTCGAGGGATTACCTCCTGTCACTCTAGTTAGGATATTCTCAATTCCAGTTGGGTTAGTAAAAACGGCGGCTCGTCCTTCACGAACATTAAATTCCCCAAAGCTATGAAAGAGGTTAGTACCTCTAGTTGCTCCACCATTAATATTGTCAACTGTGCCTGTAGATTCTACCCTAGAGTTTTCATTGCCCAGTGTAGTATCGGGCGTAATCTGGGCTAAACCGCTTTCTGTACTGGAGGCGATCACGCTACCAATTAGTAACCATAGTTTCCAACTTTGAATCATCACCGCATTTACTCCACTGATAAAAAGTTTTTGGGTGAACCGTAGGCGATCGCTAATTAGTATAAAAGCAAAGCGAACTGAAAGTAACTACAGTTAGCTACAATTGGCTGCAATTTTTGTAGTATTGGGCTAAATAGATTGCAGCAAGTTTGAATGCTAGAGCAAAGTAAGATAGGAGGAACCGCATCACCAATCTGCAATCAGCCTTGCCTTCCTGAGAAAGAATTGGAGTACACTCTCTTCTTTAGAAATAATATCGGCTGTGCCTTCCATTCCCAACTGGATTGCACACTGATGATTTCCTTTACCTAAAACAAGACTTTCTGGTTCAATCGTTACCTGGTAGAAGGTAGCCACAGCCTCTTTTTGGCTGGCAAAGGTTGTAGCGGTGGTGTTTGCACTATTTGTCCCAGGAGTAATTGTATCTGGGGAAATTGCCTTAACTGTACCATTGAGAGTGCCGTAATCTGGATAAGGACAAGCAGAAACGCGCATTTGGACGTTTTGACCTATCTTCAACTTGCTTTTCTCCTGAAGTCCCACTGCTGCCTTTATTACTAAGGGGGCATTAGTTGGAGCAATTTGAGCGATTTCCCCTCCCGCCGGAATAGTCTGACCAGGATTTCGCAGGTTTAGCTTGGAGATAATACCGTCTGCTGTGGCAGTAACAATAGTTTGGCTAAGATCGATATTTATCTGCTCTAGTTCGCTGGTATCGCGTTCTAGCTGTTTTTGCACTTCAATCCTTTGCCCGATTAGAGCATCGCGTTCTTTGTTTAACGTGGCAATGCTGACTTCTTTAGTAGCTTTTTCTTGGGCAATACGTTGGGAAGCGATCGCTACTTCGGCATGACTCGGATTAAGGGCAGTTTGGACGTGTTGCAATTTAGCGTTAGCCGCCACAACCGCCTGTTCTTGCTGGCGAGCAGTTAGCTGTGCTTCCTCAAATTGATCTTGAGAAAGCGCTCCTTGTTTGGCTATACCTTCATATCGGTTTCGCTTTGACTGAGCTGCGTTAAAAGCCGCGATCGCCGCTTTGACATTCGCTTTAGCTTCTTCAACATCCGTAGCAGTAGTAAGCAGCTTGTCTCGATAATCACGGCTACGACCGCTTAGTTCTGCATGAGCCGCAGCAACAAGGCGATCGCTCCGTTCAGTTTCAGCTTCGATCTGACTATTGATTGAACTAATTTGGGCATTGATTTGAACCAGTTGTAACCGACTTTGTTGAATATTACTTTGCAACTGGCTCTTTTTGGTTTGCAGCTTCGAGTTGTCAATAGTGGCAATTACATCTCCTGTTTTGACAACCTGATTCTCTGTCACAAAGACGCGCATTACCTTACCTTCTGTAGCAGCTTGAACCAGCCGCAATTCACCAGTAGGACGGACTACAGCCTGTCCTTTAACTGTCACTTTATATTTGGTAACAGAAGCAAGCGGAATGGCTAGTCCCACAACACAGACCATAACTAATCCACCTAATGTAGTCCAATGACCAAGGGGTGGGAGATATTCATTTTCTTGAATTGGGGGCAGATAGTCTGAATTAGAGTCGCTAAGCATGATAATGGGTAAATGTAGATAGGAAACTAACTGATTGCAACAGACTTACCGTTAACATCAGATTTGGACGATTTGGTTACCAAACCATTAGTTGATGGGACAACACCGTCTAGGAAGTCTAAGTGATCGCCGGATATGTGGCGTAGAGTCTCTGGAGTGCCTTGGATTTTCAACCGCCCTTCTTCTAGCAGTACAATCCAATCAGCTCGCCCTACCACTTTGGGGCGGTGACTGATCGTAATTGTGGTTTTGCCCTGGCGGTGGTGTAGCAGTTTATCTAAGACTTGAGCTTCACTCACTGGATCGAGCGCACCAGTGGATTCATCTAAAATTAGTACAGGTGGGTCGGTAATAATGGCTCTGGCGATCGCTAATCGTTGGCGTTGTCCACCAGAAAGATTTGCGCCAAATTCGCCCAAAATAGTTTGATACTTGTCGGGTAGTTTACTAATAAACTCGTCTGCACCTGCAATTTCGCAAGCCCCAACAATTTGTTCAAATGTGATGTGGGGATAGCTAAAGCGGAAATTGTCGATAATTGAGCGACTCCAAAAGTGAGGTTCTTGCGGTACTAATACCACCTGTTGTCGCAGGCATTCCATCGAAAGGTCTTGCTGGTTGTACAAACCGTAACGGATATTGCCAGACTGGAGAAAGTACAAGCCAGCAAGCAGTTTGGCAAGAGTACTTTTACCACAGCCAGATTTGCCAATTAGGGCAATTACCGTCCCGCCAGGGATAGTTAAGGAAAAATCTTGCAGCAAGTCAACTCTACCTGCATGGTGGAAGTTGAGATTAGTGCAAGTGATATCTGCACTGCTAGGAATTTCTACCCAAGGCTTTTTCTCATCTTTTTCGTCTTCCCCTGTAGCGTCAATCACTTCTGTCATGCGCTGAATCACAATCTGGGCAGTAATAAACTCATCAACTAAGCCGATGACTGAACCCAAAAAGCCCAGAAAGTTACCACTCATGCCGCTAAACGCCAGCAGTTGACCGATGCTTAAGGTACGATTAATCACTAAGTAACTGCCTACCCAAAGTAAGCCAATACTAGTAAAAGTGGAAATAATACCAGTAATTGTGCCGCTATAAAGCCCCAACTTCATCGTACTCCAGCCTAAGTTAGCCAGCCGACCATAATTCGCCTGATACTCTTGCCAAGCTTGGGGGGTGGCTTGGGTAGTTTTTAGCACCTGGACACCGCGAAAAGTTTCGACTAGAAAGCCTTGGTTTTCTGTACCTAAGACAATTTGGTTGCGAGTTTTTTGGCGCAAGGCTGGGAGAAACAGCAGGTTAACGAGGGTGACAACCACAAAAGTAGCTAAGCAAGCTACAGTGAGTCCCCAACTATAGAAGAGCATGAAGCCCAAGGAAATCAGGGCAATAAAAAATTGGCTGGGTAAACCGAGAACAATTTGGGAAACTAAGGCATTGATATGACTAACATCAGCAATCCGGCTGACGACTTCCCCACTGCGTCGTCCTTCAAAGTACGAGAGAGGCAAGCGGAGGAGTTTTCGCCCGTATTCCAGAAGCAACCCTAATTGCAGCCGTTGACCAAAGTGACCGATTAAGTGAGCTTGGACTAAACCGATCACACTACTAAATAAATTCATGACGACCACCCCAATCGCCACAGTAGTTAGTAGTTGAGTGTCTCCTCGCACCAACACGTCATCAGTGAGGAGTTGCATCATCAAGGGGGAGGCAAGCGAGAGCAGTCCGATCGCAATGTTGATAGCGATCGCCTGAGCAAGAATAGCGCGATAAGGCAAAACGCGCTTGAGATAACGCCCAAAGCCGCCAACTTTATCGTCCTGCTGCTTGTAAAAGCGGCTATCATCTGGCGTAAGCAGCAACATAATGCCGTCCCTCCACCCCTCTAGCAACTCTTTACGATTGAGATAACGAATGCCAACACCAGGGTCAGCAATAACATATTTTTTACCCTTTTGCCCGTACAGAACTACCCAGTGGTAGCCTTTCCAGTGAATGATAGCTGGTAGCGGGGCTTTATTCAGTTGGTCGAGGAATTCTGGGGTAGCTTTGACTTGACGAGTATTGAATCCTAGAGTTTCTGCACCTCGGTTCAAACCCAGCAGAGACGTTCCTCTGAACCCTGTACCAACAACTTCTCGCATCCTACCTATAGCAAAGGTGCGTCCGTAGTGTTTGGCAATAGTGGCAAGGCAGGCAGCACCGCAGTCTTCTTCGCTATGTTGCAGGATACTTTGATATCGCATCTTTAATGACTACTAGGAAATACAAAAGATAAGGGGCGACAAATATTTCGCCCCTATTAGAGTCATTTTGTAAAAGGACTCGAACCCGATATTTCAACAGAACCTTAATTTTCTGTAGGGAGAACAATAGATGTTGGCAAATTGTCAAACGTGTCTGCTCAACCTACTCACGTTTAGGGAAGTTTTCTGAAAGATGAAATCTTGTCATTAAAGTCTTTTGGTATGGCTTGCCATTCTCCTGGCTTCGCGTTAAGTGTGAAGGAATCATAAGGACCATTCTTGGCTTCAAATCCTGCGTTTTTAAAGAATTTCCAAGTACCTTTGTTGATTATAACTCCGCTAATCGCGTCGTTTGCTGTTTTACTCAGCTCGTAGGGACTTTTCGTGTTAAATTGCCCTAACCAAGTGCTTTTATCTCCGTAATCTCTATATATTATCAAATCAGCACCACCTTGAATAGTAGCAGCAGCCTCATTGTCAATTTCATTAACGGCAAGAGTTGCATCAAGTTGATTGAAGTTTTCTTTGGTGTTTAACATTGTCATTTTCCTTTTCTAGGTTGATTTTGTCACTAAAGCTTTAGTGACCATGTGCAACTGCAAAACTTGTTGTTTTGAGTTGCTACTTCTTACTCGGAGATTTACGCCTTCGTTTATGCCGAATGTCAGTTCTTGTAATATTTGTTTACAAAAGCAACTTAGATGCAGGGTGGTTATATTTCAAGTAGCGCGATCGCTCCCACTAACTCCCCCTGTCGCTGTGTCCTTTTCCCAAACACCTAGCAGCTGATTTTTTGCGTCTACTAAAACAACAGTGGGACAGTAGGTTTTAAGTTTTTCTGGGGTTAGCCGGGCGTAAGTTATGATAACTTGTCTGCTAAAACTTTTACCTCTTTTCTCAACCGAACTTTACTATTTTTAAATATACGGAAGTCATGCTCTTTTCCCTTGCCATGAGCCGTACAAATGATTTCTCTGGTGCTTTGATTCACTACCACTTGTGATTTGAGTGTATGTCTTTTCTTTTTGCCACTGTAGAACTTTTTTTTTTTTGGGACGCTCTACAGGTGTTTCCGTGACATCTACTACTACAACTTCAAGTTTGTAGCTAGACTGCTGTAGTTTTTTCTTGCCAGGGAGGGTGAAAGCTCTTGAACTCACCAGCCTATCTTCAATTTTCCTAACAATTCTGTATGCTGTTGATTCATTTACTCCCCATGTTTGCCCGATATGAAAATATGTTCGATATTCTCTCCAATATTCTAAGGTCATCAACAATTGGTTTTCTATGCTCAATTTACTTGGTCTTCCTGGTGGTTTCTGTAACTCTATTTGTTCTAAAACTGACATCATTGCCTCGAAAGTCCTTGGTTGCACTCCGCATCGGCGTTTAAACTCTGACGGTTTTAGATGTTTAACAGCATCGTAGGTCATGATTTTTGTTCTACTTATCTCACCTTCTCCTACCCTTTTGCAAGAAGTTTACTGCACATAGGGCATAGGGCAATGGTGATGATATCCAACAGCCGATGCTCTTTTCCTCGGATATCTCTTGGGTCTTCTAAGCTGGCAAAATGGGTCAGTATGCTGGCATCAATTGTCTGACTCACTGGGGTGTTCCTACTTGCTTTACTTTACCCCACACTATCCCATCTTTTTTATGCGGTTGCCCTGGGGGCGATCACTTGCACCTATCCCACTAAGGTCAAAACGTGATAATCTGATTCTCAGAGCGATTATTACACGGAATATGGCGGGAAGATTTGAGGGACTGAGCGATTTAGATGGAAGCGTTTGAGGATGTGATAGTCGAGAAAGGAGAAAAGCGGGAACGGGGAATGCCCCATGCGCCTTTCCGTCATGTACTTAATACCTTGATGTATGTATTGATTACAGGATGTCGTTGGTGTGATGTGTCGAAGGGAGAAATCTGGGCATCAAAAAGTTCAGCCCACCGATAGCTCTTGCGTTGGCAAACGGATGGAACGTTAAAACGATTACAAGCACGGATATTAGGAATCGCAGAAGAACGAGGATTAATTAACTGGAGTTATGGGGCGATAAACGGCTCTTTTTCTCCCTGACAAAGGCGGTGGTGAGCAAGTTGCTTATGGTTACAAAGGCAAAGGGATTTTGATTCATACTCTGACCGACGGTAACGGGATGCCTCTTGCTTGTAGCACTACATCAGTCAATGGTAGTGAAAGCCAGCAAGTAATGACGGTCGCCGCAACACCGTTAATAACTACCTCGTACTGCTGGGAAAAGGAAGTGATCGCACTTTTGATATATTCCCGTACATTGGCTTCCCTCCAGCCTAAAGTATGGACAGGTTCGCGCACAGCTTTCTTCTGCTGTCCTATCCATAATTCTATAGACAAGGCATGAAGCGGCTCATCTTTGCGCTGGCGGTAGAAATAGACAATAATTGCTGGAACTGTTGGAATATTAATAGAGTCTAGTTGCGCCGCAGATTCTTTCTCCCCGCGATACTTGAGGCGACAGTTGCGGTTGTACAAATCGCGTTTTTTATAATAGGTACGACGTTTGTGGCATGGCTCTCCCGCCCAGCAACCGTCACCCTCGGTTCCATGAAGCGCGATCGCACTTTTTGCTGAAAGCTTGCTACACTGCCTGCACTTGTCACTGGCTTTTGCTGGCATCGGCACTCCGTTGTCCATTAAATATATCGGTAACGGCGATAGCGCAAGCGCGCACGCAGGGCTTCGCTAACCCTGGCAGCAGCACATCAGAAATTGTGTCGTTAACCCAAAAAGTCTGTGGAAAGTCACTATTGCCAAAAACGGTTACTGATTTGGCTTGATTGTCTACTACCCAAACCCGATCAACTCCAGCTAGGAGATAATTCGTCGCCTTACTCGTCATTTCACCAAACGACTGACCGGGAGAAATAATTTCGACAACTAATTCTGGAATCCCTGGACAAGCACCTTGCCCATCCCAATCCGTTGGAATTTGACTCATGGAAATGTACGTGAGGTCAGGAACGGGGGCCCAATCAACACCATTACGTTTTAAAGTAATAGTCCATTCGGGGTTGACCTCACCAAGATTCGTCTGTTCGCACCAATCATTGAGAAGGATAAGCAAGCGTTTTTGAGCGCGGCTATGAGGACTTGTAGGTGACACTTTAGGGACAATTTCTCCATTAACTAATTCAGAGCGATCGCAACTATCAGGCGAATCTAAAAATTGTTGCAAGCTAAATGTCGTTTTGCTGAGACTCATACAAATCACCGAAAAAACAACTAAGCCTCATTGTACCCTAAGCTATGTCGTTAGAGTTTCGCTAGAGTATTTCTCTACAAAATGGCTTATGAGAATGCCTGTTCTCAACGTCTATAGTAGA
>QQTW01003243.1_pt1 | contig 11980 bp, 14 predicted proteins | sample 1904831 | NCBI WGS metagenome assembly QQTW01 (sample SAMN09435610, study PRJNA476489) | Subsurface metagenome, whole genome shotgun sequencing project. | reverse complement strand
CAATCATCAACGCATCAAACCCAGTAGTTAAGCAAGTTTCAGTGGGTGGCTCTAATTTAAGTGTGTTTGCTGGGTTGCGAGAAGATCCGTTTTTCTTTGATGTAGAACAATATTTTCGAGTCCGTGCAGGAGCGCTAGGAATTGGACCTGCGGTAGGTTTCCGCCCCCCCAGCACCGCCGTTGACTTTGCTAAAGGTTATAACGTAAACGCGATCGCCGTGCGCGTACCAATTAAATTCCTCCAAGGCTCATCTTCGGCAACAACTTTTGATGTTTGGCAAACAATTTCTGTGGCGGGAGCGGGTAACAAATATAATCAAGTTGAACGGTTAGCTAGACCAGCCATCAATGAAGGCTTAATTGTTACTAATGACTATCTCAATGCCCTGAATAGCGTTGGACCTGACTTTGAAGCTGCGGCTTTAGCTGGTCAACAACCCGCCGCTAACATAGCTTCACCAATTGTTGGTGAAGCGGCAAAGACTCTAAAAGCAATTGGGAATAGTGACGCACGTACTAATGCGCTATTGGGGGCTTTTTTACCAGATGTAATGCGAATTGACACCACGAACACCAGTGGATACGGTAACGCGCTGAATGCCAAAGGTAGTCCAATTCGCGGTCGCTTGCTCAAAGATGATGTAATAGATATTACCTTGAGTGTACTGACTAATGGAGCAATCACGAGTGATAACGCTTCTTACGAAGGTACACCAGGCAACCCAGCACAAGGACACAATCCGCTAGTAACCTCTTTCCCTTACTTAGCTCTACCCAATTAGAACCTCTTTGAATATTGATGCACTGCTAAATGCGGGAAAGCACTTAGTAGTGCAGACTGTTTGTAGAGATAAATAAGATGAAAGCTATTAAAAGTAAAATTGCAGTCTCAGAAGCCACAAACCTGTTATGGTTATTGCTTTTGATTGTGTTACCCGTTGCTGGTATCTGGCTAGGTTCACGTTTTTTAGATCGTACTAAGCTTGATAGCCCTTACCGCTACACTTTGATTCGCCCTTTATCAGGAACTGTTAGTCTGGAGCTAGGTAAGGAAATCAGTTTTTACCAGCAACGTATCCGCCAAAATCCAGATGGCGGCTTAGATCGCGCCGAACTTGCTACAGTCTACCTCAAAATGGCTCGTGCTTCAGGAGATGTTAGTTGGTATTTGTTAGCAGAGCAATCGGCTCAAGAGTCGCTAAGTAAATTGCCTTTCAATAATGAAGGGGCGGTTTTAGCTCTAGCTAAGGTTGCAGAAGCTAGACATGACTTTGCTCAAGCGATTGACTTAACCCAAAAAGCACCTGGTAACAATGCTTTAGGAATACTGGTCACAGCAAACCTAGCGATGGGTAAGGTGGATAAAGCGAACCAAGCGGCGGAAACTTTAGTCAAACGGGTTCCTACTATTGGGGCTTTGACGCTACACGCTTTAGCAAAAGTAGCTCAGGGGAAAGACAAAGAGGCAATTCAAAACTTGCAGCAAGCTATAGCAGCAGAGGAAGCAGGAGAGACAGGTAGCTCGGTTTGGGCGCGAAGTCTTCTTGGTCGGCTTTACTATAGGCAAGGGCAACTAGAACAAGCCCGCACGCTTTACCTAGAAGCACTGAGGATAACGCCTCAATATCCCCCAGCACTTTTAAATCAAGCCCAGTTAGAGATTCGGCTTGGCAATTACAAAGCCGCCGAGAGCCTGTATTCGCGATTTTTTCAGTTTGTCAATAAGTCGCCCACAGTGTACGATCATGTCGTGCTGCGGGGGATGGCTCGCGTTCAGGACTTACAAGGCGACTTCTCCATAGGGAAAAAGTGGAGAAGTCAAGCCGAAGCAAAGTTGCGTGAAGATTTAGTTAAATTCGGACATCGACGAGAATTGGCGCAGTTATTGCTAGAAGGCGATCGCCCTGAAAGTGTAGCTGAAGCTCTGAAGTTGATGCAGGCAGAAGTACGCGATCGTCACGATCCAGAAACTCTGACTACCTTAGCTTTAGCTCTTGGTCGTTCTGGGCGCTGGAAGGAAGCTCAACAAGTCATGAACCAAGCGCGGCGTTGGGGCATTCGCGATGTGGGTATATTTCATCAAGCAGGCATAATTGAACAGGTGTTAGGCAACTCGTCCCAGGCTAATAAATTTTTTCAACTTGCTCAAGAAATAGACCCCCAATTTAACGAACAGGCTCAAAAGGCTTTGGGGCTTGGAGTAGGACTGGGTGAAAACTAAAAAACTTATAAATACTTATGTTAGTGGTGAATTGATATGCAGAGAAAATGGCGGCTAGTTGGCTTGAGCATTATCTCGCTCATCGCCTCACTTTTACTCTCACTTACTTTTGCGAGTTCTAGTTATGCTCATTGGGCAGACTTGTCGGTGGCTGAAGTTGTCGTCGGAGAAACAAAAACTCAAATAACTCTGACTTTTCCCACAGGTTTAACGGCGTTTGCCGACGACAACAAAGACAATCAGCTTTCAATTGCAGAAGTCCGCAGCCATAAAGCCCAATTGCAAAGCTTTTTTAGCGATCGCCTCCGCTTGACTAATGAAAAAGGCGATCGCGCTGTAATGACTTTCACCTTACAAGAAGCTACCCAGACCGCTTTACAGGCTAAGGCTAGTACTCATAGCACCTTGTTACTAGCCTACACCTGGCTCCAGCCCGTTCAAGAACTAAAGCTTTACTACAATCTATTTTTGCCAGGAGTATCTACGGCTCGTTGTCTAGCAACCATAATTTATCCTAAGCAGGTGCAGAACTATATATTCGATCTCAATAATCGCGAACTTTCTTTAATTGAGGGTTCGATCTGGCAGCAAACTGGGACTTTGCTAATTGCGATCGCTGGTTCTTTCCTGTGGGGGGGAATGCACGCTATGTCTCCAGGACATGGAAAAACAATTGTTGGAGCCTACTTAGTGGGATCGCGGGCTACGGCTCAACACGCCATATTTTTAGGGATAACAACGACTATTACCCACACTCTAGCAGTATTTGCTCTAGGATTGATAACGCTTTTTGCCTCTCGCTTCATTGTCCCAGAGCAGCTATACCCCTGGCTTAGTTGCTTATCGGGTTTAATGGTAGTGGCGATTGGCTTAAATTTGTTTATTAGTCGATTGCGAAATACTCAATTTCATGGCTTAACGCACCATCATGCCCATGATGGACACTCTCATCACCACAACCATCATCATACTCATGACGGTAGTAACCATTTTCATTTACCCCCAATGACTGACGAAGCGCCCCCTAGTTGGCGTAGCCTGTTGACTTTAGGCGTTTCTGGAGGTCTTGTTCCCTGCCCTTCTGCCTTAGTGGTATTACTGAGTGCTGTTGCTTTAGGTCGTGTTGGTTTTGGACTTGTAATGGTCTTGGCGTTCAGTTTAGGACTAGCAGGAGTGCTTACTGGTTTAGGATTGCTCCTTGTTCGTACTAAGCGGCTATTCGATTGTCTACCGTTGCAAATGCGCTTAGTACGAGTATTGCCTGCTGCTAGCGCTTTTTTTGTGACATTGCTTGGTCTGGGTATTACAACTCAGGCATTAATGCAAGTTGGGCTGGTGCGACTTTAACTAAAAAATTGATAATTTTTTTGTATTTAAGAGAACCTAATGCGATCGCAATTATTTTGGTGTACTGTTACTATTTCTGTTGCTTTCATTCCATTGACAAGTAAGTTTACTTTTGCTCGTCCCTTATCTACAAATTATCAATATCCAGAAGTCCTAAATCCCCAAATTAATTCGTCAATTTGTTACCTAGAAACTACAGATGGCAAGATGTTGAATCTCAACGCTTTATGTGCAAGAAAGGTCGAAAACTTAGACACGAGGTTAGATCCTATATTTAAGCCTATTAATTCGGCAGCACAGACGAGCAGTTTAAGGTCTAGCAATAATTCTATTTCTACTAAGTGCTACTTTGTAGACAATAATGGTCGCCCCTGTAATACCAGCAATTAAAGGCAATATTTTCCGTATCTGCCCGGTTACTTAATTAATTTCCCATTGCCATAAAATATCTACTACCCGTATTATTCCAGCTTTTAGATGGCGGCGATAGGTACTAAAAGGCAAATTTAGTAACTCTGCCGCTTTTTCTTGAGTTAATGCAGGCTGCAAATAAGTACGATGCAAGACTCGGTAGAGTTTTTCGTCTCGTGGTGAAGATGAGAGCGATTCAACGGCTTGCTGCACCACAGCTTGCAGGGCTGCAATGCGTTCTACTATTCCTGGAGCATTAACTTTTTCTACTACTAAACGTGATCGCAGTAGCGGGTTTTTGTACAGCGCATCAGCACGAGCAAAATGACGTAATGCGTCTTGGGCGGCGGTCATAAATTCCGGCTGGCTAAGAACTAACAATGGTTCTGTTGATATAGGCAGAGACTTTGCTTGGGCGGAGGCATTAATTTCTCTTTGTGCTAATAACTCTTGCCACGCTGAGGCTGATAATACTCGCCAATCATGTCCGTAAACTCCATAACTTCTCTCACCAAATTGAAAATCTGCCTCCGGTAAGCGTGTTAAGTCGGCATAAGCAAACATTTCTGCCCAGAAATCCGGTTTGGCACAACAAAAAAAGGTAAAGGCAAGCTCTTTTGTTAATCTATGGTGTTGGACAAAGCTGATAAAAATTAGGCTTTGTATAGCTGAAACCTCTTGATAAGTATCTCTTGCCATCCAAAATCGGAATAACGTTACACCATTCCCTGGCTGTAATGGAACGCAATGGAGGTGTAAATAATTCTGACAAGCGATCGCACCTGGGTCGGCATCTAAGTCTTCTTGACTAGCCTCGTGTAAAGCTATCATAATTACAAAGCCCGCCAACTGCTGTTGTGCATCCCGAAAAACGATCGCACCTTGGGGTTGCCTTATCAGCCAGTGCGCGGCTATTTTCGCGGATGTTTCGCCTTCATGTTCTGCCACTATTTTTAGTATTGCTGGCTTGTCTGACTCTCTTAGCACATCCGTTAGCAAGCTACTGTTTTCTTGCCAAATAAACCGAGGACGCACCGCCGAATTATCGCGATGCAAGAAAATATAATCGAACAATACCCGATGCTGCTTTTGACCTTGGGTTTGCTGTAAGCGCAGCGTGTAATAATTACGAGCGCGTTGATGCAACTCGGCATACCAATCACTATTACGCCACCGCACGTCAGCAATTAATACTTCTCTCGCTAAATCATGGGGAAATAACCCAAGCTGTCCTGATTCAATAAACGATAATTCCCGCAACCACTCAAATAATCCATGAACATCTCCCTGATTTAGCATTTGTGCTAATACGGTTTCTGTAGTTATCCGTACTAAAGCACAGGCTTCTAAAGCCATACGGTGGGCAGGTGTTGGTACATCTTGGACAAATCTTCGCAGTAAAGTTTTAATCACATCTGGCATAGCTTCTGGTTGAAACGAGATTTGTACATCTTGGGCAAGTACATCAGCAATTAGTGATAGAGCTAAAGGATAACCATGAGTGAAATCTATAACAGTTTGGTGGGCAGTTTCTGGGATATCCCGTTTGGTAAGGTAATTTTGGCTTTCATTAGGGCTGAGGTTGCGTAAGGGCAAAGTATGAATTAAGGCTTGCCAGCCATCATCGGTGCGCCAAGCTGGTGAAGGGGCTTGACGACTAGCTATAATTATTAAGGTATTCTCTGATAATTGCGGTAAAAATACTTCCCGTAGCCACTGGTCTAACGGTGTTAAAACTTCGTAAGTATCGAGGAAAATGACTTGTCGTTCGTTTTGAGAAGCAAGTTTTTGTAAAGGAGACTGGGGACTATCTAGACTTAGTAATACTTTTAAAGCATTAATAAAGGATTCTGGTGTCGGATCTATATTACGTGCATCTAAATAAATTGTTTTTACATAGCTATTACTTAGACGATTAAATTGTTTGAGTAAACTTGTTTTACCGACACCACCAGGACCAAATATATAAAGTAGATAAAAAGGTAATTCCGAAGCAGCGATTGCTTGGGCAAACAATTCAAGTTCGCTCTTACGTCCTACAAATCGGTGATTTCGCTCTGCATCCAAACGTTCTGCTAGAGACGGTAACATTAGCCCTTCCTGTATCAACTATTAATTAATTATCTGTGCTGGAGGTATAAAGGCGAACGTTCAACTCCAATTAATTTAGCTGTTAGCCCGTTTTCCAACATCATAAGATGGCTGAAGCGCTGCTACGACCGTCCGGCACTGGCGAAGCTGATTGCACTTTGAGATCGAACTTGCAACCCAAAACCGCCAAAACCTGACTTTAGTGTTGATTAGAATCAGTGCGGTAGAAGAGCTTGGGGGTGCTTTAATTCTTCAAGCTTTCTCATCGCACCCATAAGGCAATTTGGCTGCTAGAGTAAGTAGCTAAAGAATTACCGCACAGAGACAGAAAATGTTATGAATTTGGAAGTATCAGCAGAGTCGAAAATTCTACGGGGTTATAACTCAGCATGGGTTTTCTGCCTGTAGCGGTGATGATCGCCGCCTGATTGAAAGACGGGTTGTGTTGCAAAAACTTTGTGAGGACAAAAAACACTTTGGCAGCATTTTAGGTTATGGAACTACTTCAAAGCCTTGTTTGATGAGGAGAACCCTTAGCAGTTCCCTTAGTGTAGTAAATTAAACCTCACCTCGATAATCTTCCCCACCAAAGACCCATCAGTCTCAGAAACAGTATTCCCTTCCTCATCTTCAACCACAAGCTTTTGCACTACATCGATCACAGTCACTTTGTAATTGCGATCGCTATCAACCAGTGATAGAAACTCATATCCACACTTTTGAGCAATCCTTTTACGTTGAGCTTGGGCTTGTTTCCGCACCGCTCGGACTTCAGCCTCTAATTGGGTAATACGCTTTCTAAGTGTGTGAGTGCGATCGCTGCTCATAACATTTCTCCTTTGGCAACGCGCTCAATTTCAGACCAAGATAGACCGCGCAACCGACTCCACAAGTCTTGACCGCCGCCGATAAAATGAACCAAGATATCGCCGTTATGGGAGTGCGAATATTGCATCAACCGCCGCTTAATTGCTTCATCAGCCCACTCTTTCCAGCCGCATCCAGGTTTGGTCAGCGATGGCTTCTGTCCAGACTTAACGGCGTGAATAAATAAGCCAATCCCTGGTTTATTTTTCCAAGTAGCTAGAGCCTGCTGAAAATACTCCAAAGCATCAGTCGCTCTGTCTGGATAACGGTCAAGGGCAGAGTTAAGGATAGTATTGAGGCGTAGAGTGTCTACGGACTCAGTAGTCAGCACCGACAAACGGGTAAGTAGTTCAGTACGAGCAGACGATTCAAACAGCGTTATTCGTGCGGGTGGACAATTTGAGCGTTCGCTATTGGGTTTAGAAGGCTGGTTAATTGGGACGGATTTAGGTAAGCCGTTACTCTGTTCATCGGTTATGGATTGGGCAGGAGCAGAGGGGTCTACAGGGGATTCTTTGCAAGGCAACCCATCAAAATCGTTTTGGATATGATCGCCAGAGGCGGAACATAGATCCCGACCTAAATCTATCCGCTCATCACCTACTAATTTGTCTTTAGCTGCGGGCGAAGACCAGGATCTAACTACTACCGCCTTATCTGATTTTTCTTCCCTCTCCTCGCTTCGGAGGGAGGTATTTTCTGAAGTGGTAAATGCTGTAATCTCTGTAGATGAACTGCTCAGAACAGCACTATTGAGGTGTTCAGTTTGAGCAGATCGAATGTCTTGATTTGAACAAATGCTACATATCAATACTTCCAGCCGTTGGTAGTTAATGCTGTACCATTTCGTTTGATTCCAGCGTCGTTGCTCAAACCGTTCAGTTTTAAGTAAATTCAATCCCTCTAATCGCGCGATCGCCCTGCGGATTGCACTCAAGCTCAAGAAAGGAAACTGCTCTTGCCATGCTTGGTAAGTATTGTAAATCCAACGACAACCATTGATTAAGTGATTTGACTTTCCCAGCCAGTAATGGATTTGCTGGAGAATGACCGCTTCGTGTAAGCCAATTTCCTTAGCTAACTCAGGAGGAATCAATAAAGGATGAGGGGCAAGTGATGTCGTCATTGGCTTACCTCCTTGGCTGATATGCCTAAAACAGAAGCTACTTGGAAAAAGAAACGGGTGAGTTGCATTATCTTCCGCCTCCTTCCCCAAGCAAAAGTTGACGGTTGCCTACCTGGTAAGCAAACAAGCGCTGGATTTGGGGCAAGAGATGCCGAGGTAACTTTAGAGTAGGGTGAGCAGTCAATTCCCGCGACCAAGCACCAGAATCTTTACCTAGTTGCACCGAGTTAAGCCATTGCCAGGTCTGCTCGTTATTCTTGAAGCCCAGGCGCTTAGTCAGGTAGCCGATGGTTAAACCGTCGCTTTGAGCGAGGACTCGTCCTTTAAGATCAACAGCAATAGTCTTCTCGATTACTTCTGTATGAGTTATGACTGCATCCGGCTTACCCAAAATTAGCGCCACCATACCTGTACCGTGAAGGTTAGCGATCGCATTAGTTGCTTGCATCAGCCTTTCTTGGCTTTGTGCTGCGGTTGCTTGGGCTTGGGCAACTTGAAGCTCCAGCTTGAGGCGCTCGATTTCTTGGGATTGGGCAGGGATAGTTTCAACTGCTTGCTTGGCGATGCGTTCGCATTTGAGGAAATATTGACGAACTTCTTTACCCTTTGCTGTCCCTGCCATCATCCCTAAAGACTTAAAACAGTCAATGCTCAGAAAGATTTTTTCTGAGGGGCGACCACCCTGAATTGCCTGCCGTGTGGACTTTACACCCATTTGGGTGTAAACCTCAAAGTCAATTGTTTCCTCAAAATTTCTTGTTAACTTTTCTTTGGCTTTATGCTTAGAGCTATAACCAAGCCACTGCCAACCCTGCTCAAAATCAATGGGAAAAGGTTTGGCTGATTGAATGAGTGATAAAGCTAATTCATGCGAAAATTCCATAAGGCTGTACCTTGGGATAAACGACTTGGGTTCAGTACGGGGCGATCGCTAGTTTTCCAGACGCGGCGATCACTTCTCTATTTGCGATAAACGCTTCAAGTGTGAATTGAGCTTAATGGACAGTAATTGCTAACTTTCCTAGCTGGGTTTATCCTCTTGTTTCCAAATAGTTGTACAGGCAAGGTAATTTCAGGTAGAGGAAATTCCTCGCGCGTAAAGCTCTGTTGCTTCCTTAAGGTTAGCGATCGCTTCTTCTAGGCTTTCCCCTTGACTGACTGTGCCAACTTCTAAATATTGGGCTACATATAAATCTTCTTCTTTGTGAATAACGGCGGTAAAGGTTTTGGTATTCATAAAGCCTCTTAAGGTGTTTGTATTACTCAAAAATTTGTTAGGAGCGATAAACATCTCTTCGATGTCCAATCTTGACTACAGCAATTAAAAGTGTTTGATCTTGAATTTCGTAGATGATGCGATAGTCTCCTACTCGGATGCGGTACAAACTTTCTACTCCCTGCATTTTGAGTACGCCAGGGGGACGTGGATCTTCTGCTAGTTGCTCAAGGCGTTCAACGATTGCTAACTGCACAGGCGCAATTAATTTTTTTATTTGACGTTTGGCAGCCGGAGTAATTTCAACTTGGTAAGTCATGTTTCACAAACCAAGTTCTTGTTTAAGATCGGTAAGAGATGTAGTCCCATACTGTTGTGCTTCCTCAAGAGCAGCACGAGCATCTTCTAGGTCAGCTTGTGCCTCTAGTTTTTCCTGCTCTTGTTTTGCTTTAAGAAAACGTAGAAAGTCAAGTACCTCATCTAGTATGGGTTCTGGAGTTTGCTCAATTTCTTGAATTAATAACGATTTTGTATCCATTGTCAGTTCACCGTGATTGATTTAATGTTTGTGTTTTAAGTTGAGTGTCAGAGTTTGTAAATCACTTCGACAATTCCATTTATTACTTAACTTTAAGGATTTTCTTAGGAAGCTACTTAGAAAAAGGAAGTTAGAATATTGCTCAACAATCATTTATCAACCTCGCAAAAGTGATTTTTTATTAATTATTTATACTTAAAGTTAAGAGCAATTTTCTCTGCACTGCCCAGTTTCAGTTTCATACTTTCTTGCAGCTTCCAGACCGCCGCAGCGAATTAGACGTTCTATAACTTCAGAACGGCTAGTTTTTAATTCCTCAGCAATTTTGTCTAATTGCTCAGATGCCCAATCAGTGATCATGAATTGCTTCGGTTTTTTTGTCTCGCCGTAAGCACCGGGTTCAGCACGTTCTGGTCTACTCATTATCAATATCAACATATCACTACCTCCATAGATTAACTGTTTCAATGATACCATTATATCATGATATCAATATACTGACATATCATGATTTCAGGCAAGTTATGGATCGAGAAAGCAAACTGTCTCACTGAGAACAAAAAATAAAGCGTTGCACAATCAATGACTGATTCACTAACTCAAACAGAGAAATAAGGTTGCTGTTGGCTAGACAACAAGTGGAACTGGAAGCGAAGCACTGCCTGCACCCGCCAGACGAGAGAAGAAACCAGGTAGCCCGGTAGGGATGAACGCTGATTAGAGTAGCCCTGGTGGATTGATTAAAGCCTAGCTAAACCCAACAAAAAGCCCCAGCAGCGACTAACTGACTGGAGCGAAGCAAAAAATATTGAAGGACACTCTAACAACTATTTTTACCAAGGCTGCGTGGTTGGTCCAATCGTAAATTCGTTCACGTTTGTGTCTTCTGGCTGGTCAATCGCAAACGCTACAACATTGGCTACTCGATCTGGTGAGATGCCATATTGCTCGTACAACTGAGTCATTTGTTCAGCCACATCTTGATTGGTAATCCGATCTAATAACTGAGTGTTAATTGCAGCCGGATAAATTGTCGCAGTCCGAATGTTAGTCCCCTCTTGAGCCGACTCCATGCGTAGAACTTCCATGAAATCGCGCACGAACCATTTAGTTCCACCATACACTGCACCCCCTGGATAAGCTTTTAATCCAGCAACCGATGAAGTTGCGACAATATGCCCTGATTTTTGGCTAATAAATGTTGGCAACACAGCAGCGATACCATTTAGTAAACCCTTGATATTGACATCAACTGTTTGGTTCCATTCATCAGTTTTCAATGCAGAAAGTGGAGAATTTGGCATGATGCCAGCGTTCAAGAAAATAACATCGATACCTCCAAATGTTTCCTTGGCAAGCTTAACGATCTGGGCGTTATCTGATGGGTTAACCACATCCATCACTTGATAAACTGCTTGTCCGCCAGCGCTTTGAATTGCATCCACCAGTTGGCTCAATTGGTCTTCGCGTCGCGCGCCCAATACGACTTTAGCGCCTTTGCTTGCAAGCAATTTCGCACTCGCTTCACCAATCCCTGATGATGCGCCAGTAATAATTACAACTTTGTCTTTAATCATCTTATTCCTCTTTTTATTGAGTAACTACTGGGTTCCGCAAAAGCAAACTTGTTAATTTCAGCAAAGACTTTTCTGGTAATACTGCAAAGATTGAAAAAACAATTTAACTTGCTTTCGCCATGTCATGTGTAGGAGCCTGCCCGAAAGGTCTGGATTAAAAATTGTTGTCTTAGTTTTTTACATAATTTCCTCCTACTCTCTCCAGTTCTGCCAAGTCAGGTTTTTCTGCTCCGACCATCACTGCACCGTTTGACCACCATCGATGACCAAAGCGTGTCCGACGACGAAAGCAGCCGCGTCCGAACATAACCAGACGACGGCATTGGCGATCTCTTCGGGCTGCCCCATCCGTCCGATCGGCTCTTCCGCGATTACCTGTTCGCGTCCTTGAGCAGTGCCGCCAGTGAAGCGATCCATCATTGAGGTGGCAATGTAACCGGGGGCAACGGCGTTGACGCGGATGCTCTGCGAGGCGTAGTCGAGAGCCGCCGACTTGGTAAGTCCGATTAGGGATTGCTACAGGATACGTGTAAAAACCTGCAAGATAGCCCTCTAAGCTTTGTCTAGACTAGCTTTGGAGATCGAG
>QQTW01003242.1_pt1 | contig 11982 bp, 10 predicted proteins | sample 1904831 | NCBI WGS metagenome assembly QQTW01 (sample SAMN09435610, study PRJNA476489) | Subsurface metagenome, whole genome shotgun sequencing project. | reverse complement strand
CTTCTTTTCTCTGGAGCAGGTTAAAGGATAATATCATCACACTATACCACGTAGAAAAAACAATCGTAAGTTAGTACTGAATTTTCATTGGGTTAGTTCGTTCGATCTTACTCGTCTCGCCGTACGCAATATCTCTTCCTATACTGCCTTAATTAGGTAGCGAGCTTGGGGGCATGCTTTATGCTGTAAGTAAAAAGGTTGGTCTGGTCTGATCTATTCAATTCAATTTATCAACGAGGCCTTTTCTGCGGCGGAGAGTTCTGGAGAATATGCGGAAAGAATTAAGAAATAGAGTTATTTTCCATATTCTGGAGACTGCTTCGGTTCAAAGGGAGAAATCTATTTATTCTATCGTAGCAGGAGTGTTGTATTTTGAAAGTCTTGAGGATGGACACTGGTACGAGGAATGGCTCAATTGAGGCATTTCACCTCCCCTGTTCTACATACGGAAGGGGGATTAGTGCTTTAGAGACTAGAAACTTGGTATTTTGATTGGTGGAGTAGAGTGGGACGTGATATTTTGGTTGGTTATTAGGATCATTCAATCTTTTAGAGGAGGAGAGTGCTGATTGGTCTGTCATAAGATGATGTTTCTATTGATTAGAGATTCTGGGCAACATCATGTATCAGCCAATGATAATCAGAGTTATTTTATGCCCGACCTTGAAGAGGGCTTATTGGTCCAGTTTCCCACGTTTTAACTCCAACTTACCTGCGTTTAGTTGGTCGATATCTAGAACAATTTAGGGGCAGATTCTGTTGTCCTAAAGGATGTTTGTACTTATATCTACGTTTGTGACTCTTATTCAGACAGGACAACTTGAGGTTTCTACACCCTTATAGAGACATGCTCACATTTCACTCGGTGCTGGAGTGTCAGTGTGGTGTGTAGTGGATAGATGTAGACTACAAGAGAAAGACTCGAATGGATAAGATGTACATCTCTACTCTACCCTACTTGTCTCTTCCCGTCTCATCTCTGCTGCTTTTCAACCCAACTTTGTATTGCTGTCCTCCGCATTCCTCTGCAGTATTTCTGTGCTGTACTCTATTCCTGCCTTTTCGGTTTTCAAGTTGGTTTGTCGGTTTTTGGCTGTTCTTGAGTGGGCTGGGCTGGGCTGGGCTCTTGGATTCGTTTGCATTCCGATAGCTGATATCTGATCTCCGGTATCTCAGATGGTTCGGATGTGTTGTGATATCAAGGGAGAGCGGGAAACGGGGAGGGGAGGGGAGGGGGTTACTACTTTAGCGATTAGGGTAGGTTAGGATGGCCGTGGCGATGGACATGGAGCTTCAGACAAATATTTAGTGCTGCTGTCATTGGAAAGTATTGTTTTATTACTTCTCTGTTCTTTCTTTACTGTTATCTATTATTTTGCCCTCCCATTGTATTCTCTTGTTTTTGGTGGCCGCGATTCTTTCTCCGAATCACCCCCTTTTCACTCTCTGGGGTGAGCGAGTCAGTCTCTGTTAGGTATCCTTCCTACTTCAGGGATCTGATATATCTGCCACCCAGATAATACGGAGTACTGTTACCGTATTGACTCACAGAGTGGAGAGATCTGTATTCATGTATGATCTGATTGATGGTCGTTCCAGTGCACAACCTGTATCAATGGTCTATCTTTCAATGCCGACTCTACTGGCGCAGCGATCTGTCTTTATGGGAAGGGAAAATTTGTAAAAGAAATAGTTGATTCACCTACAGTATCCCCGGCATGCCAACCCGTCCGAACGGAGGGATTATGTACCTTTCCTTAAGCCTCAATCATAACAAGGCATCACTGAATAAAGCCCATTCTATGCCAGCCATTGTGTTGTGAGGCAGTAGCAGGACGAATTAGAAGTCTCTTCTATCGCTCTGGATATCACTGTCTTCGACTTATCCATTGTAGGCAGCAGCTTGCTGTCATGGGAGGAATGGTCCCTTTTGGTTCTGGACCTGCAACTAGACCCATCTGTCTGTACTAGACTGATGGCATTGCCTATCTTCCTGAAGGACAAAAGAAAAGAGGTCTCGCCAGTAAGGTGCTGTTTTAGATCCTCCGTATCTCTACTTAGAATGTGGCCCCTTTTTTGGACTCGAACTGGAGCTGGAATCACAGGGTTCCATATGCAGTGAGTGTGTTAGACGCATAAGGTTTCAATATGCCGAAGCCTTGCCGACAGCGGTGTAGTCTGTGATGAATAGAGAAGTGGACGAAATAGAGAAGAGCTTTCGCTGACTCTGCGGTATGTCTTGCCCTTGATATCGTTAACACTGAGGGAACTAGAGTCTGCAAAAGCCATCTTTCACCGGAGTAAAGAGAACTTGTTGCCATCTTGTCGGCTAGGATGGTCACAAACCCAATCACTTCTTATGATTTCTCGAAAACTTAAACAGGTATTGCCAGACAAAACCGGGACTAGCTCCAGTTCAATTAGATGGTTATAGAATGGAGAGCGTGATAGAAAACCGAGATCAGCCACGGGATGGCAAGGTTGAAGGCTCCATTATATTTCGGTTTGAAGGCCTTCCGGCGTCAGTATCGCAACATTCGCGGCTTTAACCAACCAGCAGTATGAGCTTCTAGGTTCTTCAGATGGGACATTAATGATGGAGGCGATACATTTCGTGTCTACCATAAGAACTTGATGTCGGGCCTTGGTTCAATAACATTGAGTATTGACTGCAAATTCTCACCGTTTGGCTCGGCGACATCGTCGTCTTCCCTGAACATGAAGAGGTGCTGGTGTGGCAAGGATCAGTATGTCAAATATGGAAGAACTCACCAAACCGCAGCTGGCAGGTGCGACATATAGCGCTATCCCATTGGGCCCCATCCCAGTCATGACACCATCATCAACAATCTTCATGAGAACCCTGTCTACCAACCTAGGCAGCCCAGTTTTCGGACCAGCTGACTCAATTGGTGCGTCCTACAGGGTATTCCACCTCTCCAGAACCGTTGCCATCTCCGTCAGCCGCTAATATCTGTGCGGAAAGTATGAATCCGAACTTGCGGTATCCAGCGTCTTCGATTTGCTTCACAAACGGATGTTCTTCAATATTGTCAGAGAAGGAAGGTACATTGACTTGGGTGGCCACTGACAGCATCGAAGGCGCGGCTCTGCGCCATGTCAGCCCCTTAGCCGAGCTAGAAGACCTAGAAGACCTAGGGTCTGAGGGGAGGAGTTGATGAATTGGAGGAACGGATGTTGGATCGGTGCTCTGGAAACGGCCTTTTATGTCTTCAGACAAGGGAGAGCAGGGAGAGCAACACCTCGCAAGACCTCCAGACGATGATGTTAAGAGCGGCAGCACGTACGAGACTTCGCGCTATCAGGAAAATTGGTATACATCTTCAGGTCTGTAGATATCCAACGAGAAGTAAAAGAAAAAAAAGTAATTGGAGTCCGAAAACAGAGTATTCCCCCTGTACGATTTCAAAAAGTGTGTGCAAAGCGAATAGAACAGGCGACAAAACGCGATGACAGCAGAAGCATAAAACAAAGACATTGACCTCTTACCCTGCAGCGGGGGGGGGACAATGTGCCAGCTTCCTCCAGCCAACCAAGCCTGAAATCTTGAAGCAAGAGATTTCATTCGTCCATTTGTCATAGAGGAATCTAGCTAGTTCTCAACAGCTGCCACAAGAAGGTAACAAAAGTGCCAAAAAGGCGAGACGATGAAACCAACCTGTTGATGAAGGGACGCGCCACGGCGGACCTGTGTAGCTTGTTGGACTTTCACCGCCAGGTGCTTGGACGCTGGTCAAGCCGAACGCACACCAGCAGTAAGATCCTAGCTGGATGTGTTATCGAAAGATGGTAGCTAGGACATCTCAATACGCATGCTGTGATAATCATCGCAGTGATCAACGCACTCTGCTATCTTCACAGCCTCCGCGCCAGATCGACTGATAGGGGAACTTAAACCTAGTTAGCCGGCAGGATATTGTACATGGTTCATGAGGTGTTTAACACTCTCCTGTACAAGAAAATGGTGATGAGCGCCAGCGAACCACATATATCTGAATGAAGGAGAGAGATGCAACGACGAATCCGATGTGATTATTGATGGAGAAATGAAGAGGCTCCTTCTGCAAGGGAATTTCTCATTATCAAACTCCTAACCGAATACGTACAAGCCTCAGATCTCAACAGACCCGTGAAGAGCTTTTAAAAGCATTGCCCACCAGCATTCCACTCAATAGCACCAATTCATCATCCAGTCCCGTGTCACGCAGCTCATTCCTTCTGCCATTGCCTGAATGTACTCGGCGAGACCCTTGTCCTCAACTCTGACGATGAATAAACCTCAACGAGGGCGATTTGAATAATCGGCGACCGACTCAGCCCACCTTGAAGGGCCAACACTCAACATGAATGTCGAATGACAGCCTAATAAGCAGGGAGTTGCCCATCAGCTGATTCGTCTTGTGGCTTCTCTTGGATTGGCTCAGATTTTGGTGCTGCTGGGAACTCGTTCTCCTGAATAGTTGGCTTTGGTTGGTCACCTCTAACGGTAGCAGGCATTTTCTGTCGAGCACTACCCACAAGGTCCTGGGCCTTGGCAGCATATTCACCGGTATAATGCTTGACGCTCTCCAAACCCTTGCTGGTTCGTTCACCCGCAATGTCCTTGATTTGTGTGGTTTGGGCAGAGATGATTTCAGAGGCATGCTCCAATTGGCCGTCAATGACGTCTTTGTTCTTGATGTAGATCAGAGGGGCAACATAGATGATGCAGGTGCTGAGGAGTGTAAGTCCCCATAGAGGAACGATCTTGATAAGGTAGTAGGAGATGAATGCCGACAAAAATGCCTGTACAAAGGTAATATCAGCCAGAAGTTCACGACAGTAGACTCACACCGGAAAAGGGAGAAGCCTTACGGCAACAGTGGCTGCGGGGTTCTCGGCGAATAAGATCCGCTGGAACTCGATAACAAAGAAGTTGATGAGTTGCTCAACGTCGTCCAGGAACGTCTCGAGGGTCTCCTTTGGAACTCTGTAGTATCTGCGGGGACGGAAAGAAGCCGTAACACCACTTCCCATAACGAACTTCCCTAGAATTTCGGCGAGAGCAGTGACTGCAATAGTTAGCAGGCTCGTGTAAATTTTGAGAAGAGTATGACATACCACCAAATGAAAGGTAGGCAACCTTGAGGATCCATCGAAGCAGCGGAAGGTAGCGGGCAGCGAAGATGAAGATGATAGAGGTGACGAAGGAGAGGGCTGTGGCTCTTGGATGCTCCCACTGTGATATTGTTAAGTTCTGACAGCAATTGCACGGCACAATGACTTACGGTCAGGAGTGTGTAGAAGAATGAATGGTAGTCTAGCAAATGTTTAGTATTTAACATCCATATTGGAAGGGAAGACTGTTTATCCTACGAGTCAAAGGTTGTCCATTTGCAGCAGTGTTGTCTGGTTGAACACGGGACCTCGCAAGACCGGAAAGTTCATTGCTGGTTTTGGCAGTCTCATTCTTGACAGACTCAGCAACGGGCCCTAGAGAAGAATCAGTGTCGGACCTGATACGTGTCTGAGACTGCTGTGGTACCCTCGGTCAGAGTCTCCTTTGTGCTCTGCGTGATAGGGTGGTTTTTGACGGTATTGATGGCTGCAGCGGTGTCTGACAGCTTGTTAGAGAGAACAAAGGTGGAGTAGGTACTGAATCTGAGGGAGCGTTAGCGGAAGCTGTACGGACACAGATGAGGAAGGATAATGCCCAACATACCTTACTGTTGACCATTATATCTTTGAAGTGATTACCGTTGGCAGTAGGAGCATTCTGACTCTCACTCTGACTCTGGCTCTCACCCTGATCCTGGCTCTCACCCTGATTCTGGTTGTGATCGGAGTCGGCTGGAACGACTCGAACGATAGTATCCGGCGTGACGTAAACCTCACGAGGACCGTCGGCTGACATTTTGTTGAGAAATCGTGTGCTCAAAAGATGGGTCTTCGAGGCTGACTGTAGTAAATAGATGGTCAAAGTTATGGTAGGTAGCAGGTAGAATGATGCAGGTGAAGCTTGGGGGTTTGGGTTCAAGTTTGTGGAGGTTTGCGTCTGGGTCTGGGTTTGGGGTTCAAATAAATTAAAGTTGCCGTTGCCCGTTTTTTCCTGCTCTGACTTTAGGGATTGTGACGTGACCGGTACTACGTATGTAAGTGTCGCGTGTTGTGCCACTTTTGGCCCTGGACAGACAACAGTTTACCAATTTACCCACAAATGAAAAGCAGGATCTGGTGCTGTGTAATTGCTACGTGCTACTACTAACTAGCACTTTTATTGTACCCCTACAGGTTGGGCAATTCATTCAAGGAATTGTTGCTGCACAGCAGGTAGAAATGCTGGTGCCTGGGAACACTTTGAAGCCAACTCACCTTACGAAATTCAGTACGCACATCCTCGAAGTATTTTTGGTCATTGATCATCATCACACTAATCTGGCTGGCATGTGCCATCCGACAAGTAGTACAACAAAGTATATTGGAGGCCAAGCGTCATCTTCTTGGCCCACTTTCTAGAATGACAGCTGCAATGTCATTCTCTCCTTCAAACCGCCGATATTCTTACAGGAGACAGACGCTAATTGGGCAAGATCAGAGCTGTAGACTGCTTATATAGAGCCACCCAAGTGCCCGAGTTAGAGGCGTTTGAAGAGATATACTGGGTGATAGTTATGTTTATCGGCCTTAATTAATTGAGCATCGCGCCCTGCTCTGCAAGTCCGAATACTCCCAAGTTCTATAACTAGCTCCTTTGCTCATTCCATCTCGCCCTCAGCCTCGCCTTCACAATCACCATCACTTTCACCACCACCCTCATCCATGCCTTCTGCTGTTAGAGGAGCCCCATCACTCTCACCTCCACTTGACTTCCCAGTAGAATGATAGGAGATGGTCTTCCAACCACTAAGCTGAGTGGCATCCTTGACGTATTCCGACATGGGGAACTACTTCTGGTTAGCAAACATGCCTCTGATCCTGATCAGAGCTGAAGAACTTACGTAGTGATCATTCTTCTTCATAGTCACCACCCATGGGACATTGTCGAACGTCACTGCCCTGAGCCGAAAGTAAGTGTTGTCGGGTATCTTGCTAACTTCTTTTACAAACTCGTCCAGATTCGGCGTTTTCACTCCGTTAACAGCAGTAATGAAGTTGGTCGGGGCAAGTCCGTATTGATAGGCAGGCGAGCCTCGACTTCGCGCACTAACATAAACCTCCGAATGTAGCTTGCTGATTTGTTGCCTGACGGCATGATGTGGTTTCTGTAACACAGCACCGCAGAAGATGAGAGCTCGAGCTGTCTCAAGGTCTTCGGTGGGCACGGTCGGTATTCTCAATTGCATCTCCTTTCCACCCCGCACGATCAAGGCATCCAATGCTTGCTGATCGTACATGATATCAAACTCGGACACTCGTGTGATGAGCTTACCATTTAATGTTAAAATAATGTCACCTTCTTGCAAGGACTGCCCGTTAGCCTCACCGGATGCAGGAGGGCAATCAATTTTCCGGACCATGAAGAGTTGATGTCGAGAAGGATTCGCTTGGGCGACTTTTTGTATCCATTCCTCAGAAACACCCATAATGCGAACTTGGCTCATGTGCACCACATAAGATTCCATGTTCAGTATCCGAAGCGATGGGTGATGACCACCTTGTATCATAGAGATCACAGGGAGCAGAGATGGTGTAGCCAAACCTAGGTGATACTCGACATCCTTGTGCGTGTTCGGGGTGCGCTCACCAAGGTAATTAAGCCAAAGTGCTTGCACGACCCCATCAGAACCAATAAGAACGCCATTGGAACATTGACTTGACAGTCCTGTGTCGACTGTGATGGCATCCAAGTTGATGGCTCGGTATCTCGGAGCAGAAGCATTAGCTGGAATAGCTACCGTCGTAATGTCGGTGACTGTCGTCTTCGCTACCACTACCCGAAAGTTCTGGTTGAAGCCAACGAAAATTGTGTCCTCTCCTTGCTTGACCATTGTGTTCGAGAGAGGGGCCGACTTGACTGGAGCGCGCACTAGCGTAGGATCATACTGTACGATGGTGTAGTTCTGCAGGGGATGCATGAATATCACCTTGCCTTCCACAATGATCGAGTCTGCAACGGTGATGGTGATGTCGCAGAGGTCGTAGGGCACGATCGCCCGTGACACAACGACCAGGCCCTTCTCCGCATCGATAACAAGTCCGAAGCCAGTCTTCCGTGCTTGCGGGTAGCCATCAAGTTTGACCGGCATATTGCATGAGACGCGAACAAAAGAGCGAACAATATCTGCTGCAGCGGCATGATTTACACCGTCTAGCTGGATAAAATCCGCAGACCTGGGCACAGGGGGTGCCGCGGGCTTTGGCTTGCCATAGTCTGTAAAGTCCCAAAGTCCAGTCTCGTCATTGCGAACCGCGAGCCGCATCTTGGGATGCCAGTGTCGGTCAATGTGAATAATGCTGGTTCCTCGTGTATGCATATCTCGAAGGTGTCGGTAGGATAGCACCACCCGTGATTTGTCTGGAATGGTATCTATGACCTTCATAAAACTTTCCAGGTCAGGCGTTGGCCGTTGGTCTACAGACTCAACTATCCAACCAGAGAGCGTGTTCTCCAGCTTGAATGAACCTGCTGCTTCGCATATGTAAACGCCCTTGACAGCGACAGCGTATAGCCTGGCCTGTTGGTAAGAAAGATTGTGAAAGCTTCCTCCCGCGACGGTAACGAATCGGTCAGGAGTGATAGCATGCAGGTCGCCAACATCGAGTTTGACCTCAACATCCTCACCGCCACGTTGGAGCAGTAGGTGTAGAGGCTTGCCAACGCTTGCGTCCAAGATGGCATCAAGTCGTCCAAATTGCGTAAGAAACTCACCATTAACTTTGATAAGCACATCTCCTTCCTGAATTTTGCCATCACCGGGCCCTTCTGGAAGCACAATCTCTGCAGCAAGAACACTGGTTTCTTTGGGAGCAGCTGCTCGAATGGCGGACTCCCAGTCTGGTGTGAGGCCTAGTCTTCGGCACTCGTCAAAAGGCTTTAACATCCATTGCGTCTGTATCGTACCACGCGATATTTGTTCGTTGTTCTGTATGCACTGTAGAGCTCTGAGCGGTCGATCAAGGGGGAGAAAGTAGTCCGTAGCAGCTCCGTCCATTCGACCTCCGGCTTGAAGCGCAATGGTGTGACCAGCAAGATTGACTACCGGACTACCAGAACTTCCCCCTGTCGCTGCTGCCGCCGCTTGGATATAATTGGTATTGAAATCGCAGTACCCTTCGCCATACTCCGGCGCATTTCGGTCCAGCCGACTGATCACACCGGATAGGATGCTAAGCTTCTCGCCAGCGTCATTACCAACCACTCTGATTTCAACACCAACTTTTGCCGAATCCGGGCGCAGATTGAGGGCTTTCAATTCCATATACTTGATAGCTTTAGGATCGAATTTCAGGATGCCAAAGTCATGAACAGGATCTCGATAAACTGGCCTAACATCACACTAAAGCATGTCAGCTAAGCGACCATCCGGTGCTCGAATCCCTTACCTCCTCATGGTTATCGAATATGCAGTAGCCCCAGAACGGTCCAGCGCAGGCAACATGTCTGTTCGTCATGATGTAGCCCCGTTCGGCATCCACCACAAAACCCGTAGCCTGGCTCGACATGGATAAATCGGTGTCAAATGAACACGTCTGACAGAAGTGTATTGACACCACGCTCTTGACCACATTCTCGATCGTTGCCTGCCATTCTGGAGAATCTGCTGGAGCCGCGAGAGGGTTCAGTATTGACGCAGCACTGATCTCGTTTTCCACGTTGTAGACAGTCCCGTTCTGCGGAGTAGCATCACCTGGTGTAGGAGCCGAGGCCTCGGGCCTCAGATGTTTTGCCGGTCGATCGAGGAAAGATACAGGACTGTGTTTGCGCTTAGGTCTGGCATCGCCGTTGGTTGCCATAGTTGTGAATGTCGGAAAGGACAGGTCTGAGGAAGCGGGAAAAGTAGGGTGAGAGGATGGCCTGAAATGCCTGTGCGGCAAAGGCGGCGGAGGCCTGGACTTATGTAGCCTTGTAGAAGTTGAAGACAGAATAGAGGCAAACGAATACAGTTGAGCTCGGAAGTGACAAGAACTTGCGACTGTGAATCCCCTTTTGGTCACAGGGGCCACGCGGGCTGTCATTCAGAGGTCAACAAAATCATCATACAAGGCTAGTATCAATGTCAGTACTCGATCACCAAACAGAGGTTCCATGAAATCTTGATGGGTAGTAATTCAGATGTCTACCCTGTCTAAATTACCAACAGGACGCTTTCGTGTCAAAGATGGTCGCGAACGTCTATGCCGCGCCACGGCGTTGATTGATCCTTGCACCTACTCGAGTAGCTCCAATAATTTCTTTCACCATCACAGTAGTAGCTAGTCACAAGTACCGTTCGAGCAGAGATTTCAATCAGATACCAATGGAAGGCAATTTTATACAAGCTTCTTGTCAACACGCCCTTGTATTCTACCCTTCCGGAAATACGGACCTCAAGCCGTGTAGCGAGCTACATACTACTCTCTCCGTTATGATCAAATCCATGACAGGACAGTAGTCGATAGTACCACCTTTGTCAGATTGTTCCTCCGCGATCCTAGCTCCAGTCTCCATCGTTGGCTTAGGTCAGACACTGCTATGACGGCCCCTTCAACACAATGTCCAAGCCCAGCCCTCGCAGCCTTTCCATGGCAACTCAGGAAATCTACAGTTCTCTGGAAATGGTGTGATGCCATCCTCAGCGCAGAATGGTCAGTCTTCCCCCCCCCCTGCACCTCTTGACTCGAATCGTGGCTGTTATGCACTAGCCCGCATGTTCTACGTGTGGCGGACGCCGCTAACGCAAAAGTCTCCCAGTCTCCCCACACATATACGTGCCTTCGTCCGACAGCCAGGCCGCAAGTACCATCAGCCCGCCGGCTTCGTCACTTAAGCCATCCGAGGCGTCTCTACCAGTGACTTCATCGCAGCACGCTCAAAGCATGGCTGCTCCAGCTGCTATGCCTGCAACAAACAATCCATATTCACAGAGATTTTCACCTCAAAACGAGGGCGTTGCACAGCATTTACATTCACATTCACACAACCCTTCTTCAGGGCAAGCACCGAATCAACCGCAGATAAGTAGTCAGCAACCTCAATCGCCTCAATCAGTGGCACGCGAGAAGGAGCGAGTCTCTGTTCTATTGGAAATCAATTCGTATCTACTGCAAGAAGTCGTCTCATTGCAAGCACAAGGTAAGGCAGGAGGACCACCAAGTTCACTGCCCCAACAATCACCGACCCAAGAAACAGCAGCGGGATCACCAGCATCTGCAACAGACCCTTCGAACCCGCTGAACAACAGTCCCATTGATCCCACTAGACCTGCGGGAACCAAACCACCCAGTCAGGAATATATTGAATGCATGCGGCGCCTCCAGGCCAACCTCGCCTATCTCGCCGCAATAGCAGATGCAAAGAAAAAAGCTGCTGGCTCCATTCCGGCCACTCCTGCCATCATGGTGCCTCCACCACACCTTTCAGAAGTGAAAGAGCTGTACAAGAAACTTAACAGCTTGTTCTTAGGCGGAATGCCGTCGGCCGGCAAGAAGCCCATGCTGATGTCAGGGCCGCGGCCGCAGAACGTCGGCTGAGATCGACATGGACTTGGCCAGAACAGTTCCCTAAGATATTTATACTCTACGAAGACTATAAGAATACATAGGAATCATAACCGGAACGTGGAGGTTTGCACTGCAAGTAGCGAGTTAACACCTTCCTTTACTCGATGACATCCTCTCAACAAACGTCGCCAGGGGTCCTAAATCAGCTGACGGCTGCATGAACGAGGAAGGAAGATCTCTTAGATGGAGAATTGATGCTATTTTGAGCCGAAGACTAGGGAAGCATAGGCACCTGATGCACCGGGCTGGGCTTGGACATTGTGTTGAAGGGGCCGTCATAGC
>QQTW01003241.1_pt1 | contig 11982 bp, 12 predicted proteins | sample 1904831 | NCBI WGS metagenome assembly QQTW01 (sample SAMN09435610, study PRJNA476489) | Subsurface metagenome, whole genome shotgun sequencing project. | reverse complement strand
ACTTGTGAGGCGGAGGCTTGGCGCGATCCTAGTTCAAGAAGGCAATTTCTAGAAGCGGGCGCGCATCGCTGTCCCCACAAGTGTCAAGACCCTTAACCTGGCCTCTCACGACCACCTCCCGTTCTGAAGTGCTAGCTGCGTGCGGCATGAGCACAAGGCCTCAGTTTCACTGCAACTTCTCTCGACCGGCCATTCACGACCTTAACGCACGTCGCCGCGTTCCTACCGCAGCGATTCGGAGAAGACACCGTTGAGCCGTTATCGATGATTACCCCTTCCACCCATTCGTGAACATCCGCCCACTAGGGTCTCACCAACTGTCCTTCCTTGAGAGACTGTCCGCTCGTTAGGCCTGGCAAGGTCAGCATCCAGCCCGGAGCATTAATCTCACTCCTGGCACAACCCGACCTCAACCTCCACATCGCCAACATTATCCTCTGTCCGACAGAGTCGGCGACCCGCAGAGATTGAGCGTCAACGCTCCGCTCAGCCGCTCCGGGCGAGCCTGGGTGCGCAGCCGGAGCGAGGCATGTCCCTATCGCGGTCACCGTCGCCGAGCCCGCGCGGTGGGTGGTCGAGCCCGGGGCTGACAACGCCGCGCGAGACGCCGAGCCGGCAGGTCAGTCCCGTCAGATTCACAAACGGGTCCGCGAGCCATGTCACCTGGGCCTCCGCGCAGGCACGGAGCGCCGAAGTCAAGAGCTACCCCTCCTTATCCGCTCGCAATGGCGGCTTCCTGCGGCGCAACTTCCGGAAGCTGTCGATCAGCCTTCCGAGGTTCACGTCGAGTAAGAGCTACGCAGACAGAGAGAAGATGGGGAGAGGGCGGGAATATATAAGACCGGGAAGCAGACTCGCCAACGTTCTGACGTTCGTTGGAGGATTGATATGGAGGATGAGGTTACGTTTTGCGATGGTCGTTGGATTGTTGATTTTGACAGTTCTGTACTATGTCACCCGTAGGTCCACAATCCGTTTGCTGGGATTATGCTGACCCACAATGCGCAGCTCTTCACCGTGCATATCGAAAGACGTCATTTCTGGGTGGAGGAAGCAAGTTTGTCATTTTGCAGGCCGCCAACGAGGGTGGAGGCGTCATGGAGTGGAAAGGAGGTAGAGAGTGGGCGATAGAGAGGTACAGCGTCAGAAACAAAAGGGCATATGCGAAGAAATGGGGCTACGAACTTGAGATTGTCGACATGACCACCAAAAAACGATACGCACACGAATGGAGAGAGAGCTGGGAGAAGGTTGACACCATCCGCAACGCCATGAAGAAATATCCCGATGCCGAGTGGTACGCGTACTTCTTTGGAGTTTTCATGCGGAAGCTGACCGTGGCAGGTTCTGGTGGCTTGACCTGCACACACTCATCATGGAGCCGTCCTATTCGCTTCAGACGCACATCTTCAACGACCTCAAGCGAAACACCTACAGAGACATTAATGTTTACAACCCCCTAAAAATCGTCCATCCTCCTAATGCCACCTACCTCGACCCGGAGACCCGCTCACCCGAAGGTGACGGTGACCCCAACTCCATCAACATGATTCTCTCGCAGGATTGCAGTGGATTCAACCTTGGCTCATTCCTCGTGCGGAGGAGCGCTTGGACCGACCGTCTACTGGATATCTGGTGGGATCCAGTTGCGTATGAGCAAAAGCATATGCAGTGGGAACACAAGGAGCAGGATGCGTTCGAAAGTATCTACACCAACCAGCCCTGGATAAGATCCCATACGGCGTTCCTGCCACAGCGCAAGATAAACAGCTTCCCACCGGGAGCTTGCGAAACGAACGGCATCGATCCCCGCATCCATTACGCGGAGAAAGACAGGGACTTTCTCGTGAACATGGCTGGATGCGAGTGGGGCCGCGATTGCTGGGGAGAGATCTACAAGTATCGAGAGTTGAGCAACAAGCTCAACCGCAATCCTTGGGAGGTGTTCAAAGATTGGATCAGTGATTCCTTCAAAAAAGTCACAAAAGCGTCCAAAGATAAGAAAGGAGGCAAGTGAAGCTGACAGGCTTTACGCTCATCATCAAGCCGCAGAAGCTTTGCTTGAACATCAGCTCTTTCGCCAGCGCAATATCCCCTCGGGCCCACGATTAGGAAAGGTCTTTCTTGATATACGCCTATCAAGATGGCTGGTGTGGCTTTCCTTCTCTGTACTCTATTTTCTGTGAGCTCTTAGACCGATGTCGCATCGGCGTTTCTCAGCATTTGATAGACTTCTTTCGAACTGTATGCCGCATCGTCACCATAGCATTGCACGGGACCTTTGCCTTCTATCCATGTATAGTTATTTTTCTTTGTTTGGATCCGGGCAACTTTAGCCTCAACTTCTTGGCTTAGAGGAGCAATCAACGACAAAGGATGTTTGGATGTCCTTCGTTTTCTGGCAGTCAGAATTTTCGGATCGGCTCCTGGACGGAGTCTTGCCGCTGCGCTCCATTTCCAAGCGTGCTCTGATCATCTGTAGACGCGGTGCGGCCCTCGATGCCAGCAGCACGAGGTATCGACTTCTTGTGACTACCATATTTGGCTGAAAGCGTCATACGCATGTGTCACAGGTGGATGCATGACAAAGCCGTACAGCGCACAAAGGAGACACCTGGAGCTCGAGCATTCCTTTGAACCGTGAATAGCCTCGACCATGGGTGGGCAATGGATAGAACCCGTAGATATCTCTGCAGCGCCCATCATCTTTCGAGGCCCAACATCGCAAAGATGTGCTACCACCGCCTCTACATCTTCACTTTATGCGGCCATTCCTGCTTCCAAGCCGAACCTCTTCGCGCCTGCCGCGACGCCTCATTCGCGCCAGACGGCACGCAGTCCGTAAGCTGCCAGCCATGCGCGCATCCCCTGCACTCCTATAAGCTCGCCAGGCCGTGTATGGTATGCCAGCTGCAGACGGAGATGCGGCTGAGGGAGGTGGAGCAGCTGGGCGGGATCCGCTTCGACGAGTGGCGGTGGAAGGTCTCTCTTGCGACGCCGTCCGCTCGTGCGAAGAGCATGTTTGCACAGTTGAGAGATGCGAGTAGGTATGCGGGCGATCCGAAGGTGTTGAGAGCTGGTTATAGAGAGCGGCGAGAGCGGACCGACGAGTCTCTGGATGAGAATCGGTGGGGAGTGACCTCGAGGGAACCACTTTCGGAGGTTCTGGTTATTCCGGCACCGAGGCCTTCGACGTGACCTCGGGACCGGGCGAAGCTCGCGTACCGTTGATTGCGTACCTTCGCTCACGAAAACGAAACGGCAACCGGTGATAAGCTACAGGTCGACAGGCCCGGACCGTGTCGCCAGCAGGCATATTCCCTCACCTCGTTCATAAACGACCCGTCAAAGCTGGCACAATGCCCACTCCCGAATCCGCCCTCTTCCTCGCCAAGAAGCCGACAGTACCTCCGACCTTTGACGGCGTCGACTACGACGACACGTCGCGCCTGAAGCAGGCTCAGGATGCCATCATCCGGGAGCAGTGGGTGCGCAGCATGATGGCGCGATTGGTGCGTGAGGAGCTGGGGAAGTGTTACTTCAAAGAAGGAGTGAACCATTTGGAGAAGTGTGGGCATTTGAGAGGTGTGTGGAATTGACCCTGTTCGTCACGAGAACCTGCGGTCAACGGAGCCTTGAACGAGTTGATTCTCTGGAACCGTTGTCGGCTGTGTTTTCCCAAGCTAATTGCCGGAATGCAGAGCGATACTTTGAGCTTTTGAAAGAATCCAAAGTGCGAGGGTATCTGTTTCAGCAGCAGAACTATATCCCAGAGTCACCGTCACCGCAGAAGAGGTAGCAGGGAAGTCAGAAGTAAACTGGAGATGTCGAATGTGCAGGCTATCGTGCCTGCAAGCAAGGCATGGCCGACTGGGTTGGCGCGCCATACGGTCAGAATGTTCAGTAACGACCTGGACATACAACTTGCCCAAAGCTGGTGCAATACAAGACGGATTGCCACAACAGCGTTGCAGTGCTTACAATGAGTCTTATCGGAGGGCATATACAACTTCTGAGCATTGAAGGCACAATGGACTTCGCACATCGTCACAGAACCACGATGTTGAATCCTCTTTGGTCCCGACCAATAGCTTGCGGAACCACATTAAGTCAGCAATTACAATGGCTCCTATTTCCAAAGTTATCCCCACGAGCAGGTCGACGTAGTAGGAGGCGTGTATCCGGATTTTCCATGTCACGTTCATCCTGGGCGTAAAATCGCTTTGAGTGACGCTCACAGCTCCGATTCGTCCGGATGCAGCCAAGTCGGCGCCGACCACGATGCCGGCCAGGGCGCCGAGAGCTGCCCGCCGCCCCTTCCTCGTCACGAACCTTCACTCGGTGGAAAGATCTTTTTCTGTAGTACTCTATCCTTCGGAATACTCAAGACTCCAACGATTGCAACCCTTGTGCAACTCTAGCAACCTCCCCGCAGATCCACCAGATTCGGCATGACTCTCGCTTCGAGCCGTCATCACTAGAACCAACTTGAAGTCGTCCTGTCTCCTCCTCGCGAGCTCCTCGCCGTCGGACAGCAATGTACATATCTTCAGAGCTCTTTCGCTCCAAAGCTGAGGGTGCGGATCAAGGCTCAGGAGCCATGGCCTGGGATGCAATGGAGTCGCCTCCTCAACGGCACAACAACGGCCATCTTGGGAAGAGGAAGAGGGCGATGGGCGACACGACCGCTTCGCATCAGACGTAAGTCGGACTTGGATGCTTCTGCCTTTTCAAAAGCACAGATTGACTCTATCCCTTTCCACAGCTAACTCTGTGGTAGGACTCATGAAGTTATGACACGAAACACACCTCCTCCATCAATCCACTCCCCCACGACAGCATACCGAACGCGTTTCGCTCCCGCTCACATCAACAAGCTTCCGTCCCCCCCAGACTGGAGCACGAAATCTGCTTTGAGCACCTCCCATTCCACCGCATCCCACCCTTCCACCCCGCGGCCCCTCAAAATCCGCCGTCGCCTCCTATCTCCCAAGCTCCACCGAACCCCTCTTCCACGTGCCACGCCGGACCCCGTCACTTTGGGTACCACATCTCCGAACACCAAGGCATCTATACTCCGGCCTTGCCACATATGCCAGCACCGGCCGCGCCAGAAGAAGGAGCTGGACTCATACGCAGACTGTGCGAGCTGTGGGAAGCGGGCGTGCTACGTGTGCATGCGACACTGCGAGGCGTGGTGCGGGGGCCGGACGGTCTGCAGTGGATGTTGTGTTGAGGTGGGAGAAGAGGGCGAGGCCTGGTGTACGGATTGCTTTGGCAGACGGGAGGACGTGGCGAGGCAAGAGTGAGAAGGGGACGGCGTGGCTGCAGGCTATGCCTTCGGCGCTACTGTTATTTTGTTAGATTAATGGCTATGGCGAAAGAGCTTTTCGAACTGTTTTGCTGGTCTTGTCTATGTTAATAGCCCGGGTGTTCGAGGTGTTGAAGCGTTGAAGCGATGTTCATGATTATACGCCGTGAATATGACAGCTTCATTTTTTAGAGTCAAATAGCATTCCTGCACTTACTGCTCTGTAACAAGATCGCCCAGATGTTTACAATAAGTGGATAGCCTTCATAGGTATCGTTTCTCTCGACTTGCTGACGCGAGTCTTTTCATTAAGGTCCACCCGACAAACCCTACCGCGGTTCATATACATTACGCTTCCGCAGCCTTGTGCAAGCGGACGACGACTCCGTCGTGGGGTAACAATGTTAACGCCAATCGTTTTCTCGGCTTCGGTGCAATGGCCGATCCGTCGATCAAGTCAAACCGTTGGAGAAGACGAGCAATGAGATAACCTGCCTCCGTCAGGGCGTATTGCTCTGTGAAGGGTCAACTGGGCTCGCTGTATGAAGCGACAACGTGAAATATAGGTGATGAAATAGCACATGGAAGGAAATGAGGGAAGACATTTCAAGCAGAGTGTGCACTCACGTCCCAAGCAAATCCTCGGCCCTCCACTGAACGGCAAAAACCCGCTCGCCCAATCCATCTTCCGCCCCTCCCATCTCTCAGGCCTGAACTCGGCCCAGTCCGGACCCCACAAGTCTTCTCTCCGATGCATGACATACGGACTGAAGTTCACCAGCTGTCCCTTGCGCACCGCAATCGGCGCGGTGCCGTCTGGGCCTCCGCCAGTGGGTAAGACGGTATCGCGCACCGCGACCCGACTGTTCATCGCCACCAAGGCGTACAGGCGCAGCGTCTCGTTCAGAACGTGTTGCAAAGGTTTGCAAGATCTCAAGGGGGAGTAGTTCAGGCCCGAGGGGCCGGTGCCGAGATCGGCGATGATGTGTTTGCGGAGGTTGCTGAGAGCGGAAGGGTGTTGGGCGAGAAGGAGAAGAGTCCACGAAAGAAGGGCTGCCGTGGTATCGCGGCCGGCGATCAGAATTCCTGTATGGTTCAAATGTTACATTGAGGCCTCCAAATTTGCAGAGCGTAGGATGATGCCAATTGAAAGAAATGCCAGACAGCCGTATACCGCACTGTCCCATTACCGCTTTCAAAGGACTGTCACCCTTGGGACATGCGACTCAGGCAAGCCAAGCATAGGAAATGCAGGAGTAACATCCAACGTTAACCACCTACCTAGCAGCTGGTCCCTCAATTCATCCGGTTTCCTCGTCCGATTGATCAACGCGTCCAAAAACACATATTTCTCCTTGTTTCCGTCTCTCAGCTGTTTCACTTTCTGCTCCTCTCTCCAGGTAGGATGTAACGCCAGCTGCACGAAATGGTCTGTAAACTTTGTGACCACTCGAACCGCTTTCCGGAAGCGTTTGCCGTTCGCCAGCCAGTACAGAGGCCCCAGGATTATGCGAACGACGAGTCCCTCCTGGGCGACGGTGAAAGCTTCAGCGAAGCTCATGTCCTCGCCTGTAGCATCAATCGCCATGGCCGTCGCGCGACTGTTGGCATTATCGACACTGCCGTCTTGGTGACTGGCGACTCCACTAAGAGCAGCAAGCTGCGAATTGACGCTCTCGCCGAATAGAAACTCGGTTGCCGTGTCGAGGGTGAAACGGAAGAGAAACTGCATGATGTCTAGCTGTGGCGTCCAGCCATCTTCTGCCACTGGGTTCAATGCCTTGAACAGCGCCTGCACAGCGGTCTCCGTGCTCTCTAGATCATTGATCTGATCGCGAGCGAACTGTGGCCTCAAGAGAGCACGGCAATGTTCCCAATATGGCCCATCTGAAGTGAAGATGTTCTTGCCATGGAGAGGTTTGAGCTGGTTGTGGCGTCGCTCGCCGGTCTGGAAGTCCTTGAACTTGGTGGCCAGCATCGCCTGCACGTTTGCCGGCTCGCAAGTAAGAATGACTTTGCGGCCGAACATTGTCGTGTTCTGGACCGTATGTTTTCCAATCCTTATCAGTCGGCCATGGACCAAGTCGTCCAGTATATCTTTCCCCGACTTCTCCGCCCGAAGAATTCGCCATAGTCTGTCTAGACCCCATGGCAGCCTGGCTTCGGACTCGTATACAGCTTGGCATCCGTTCGCTTTTGCAAATTGACGAAACTCCCGTTCAGAGAGGATGTTATGTATGTATAGGTATAAAATTCCGCCCACAACAATTAGAGTCACAGATCGAAGTATGGAAAGTGCCGCAGCATATTCGAGTGAGCCCATTGAGTATTAGCCAGAATAATCTTGCGAAAGTGCGAATGACAGGACCGGCCTGTGAAGAATCCGAGTGTTGGAAGAGACGACTTTTCCCTCTTATATAGGTGCCAACCCCTTTGCAGCAGAACCATCAACAGTGCTGCACGCCTTGAGGAAAGCGGCGTCTGGAGCCGAACGTACGCACAGTATATGCGGGTCAAGCGAGAGACGACAGGAGGAAAAGCGACGACAGGGAGTCTAGTGACCCGACAGTTCGCCTATGTCGAACCTAAAGAACAGGGTCACACATTGGCATCTTTCACTGGCTAGAAGGCCGGAATCCTTGATCCATGAGATGAGAAGACTCCTTCACATGTCAAGGAAAGTCTAAATCCACGCGATTGATAATGAGACACCGTAGACTGAAACTAAGGAAATGGCAATTGGAGATCCGCTTTCAAAGCTCAGCGGGGTCGATGTTTCATAAATCACTGCCCTTATGCATCGCCATCTTAGATGCGTACAAGCTTTCATTAGCGGCCGTTTGTTTTTCGTATGATGCATGTGAATGGACAGAGCGACGATGAAGCGGGATGATGAAGCGAATCTAAGCGGACCCCAGACTTTGAATCCCTGCTAGCTCGGCTATGTATAAATATGGAGAGCACCAGTTCGGCGACGTCGCCATCGCCTCCTCCGTGATTGAACTGATCTCCGCGTTTGTGGCGGCTATTAGACAGTTCTCAAAACCGGTAGGCCCTTCTGCTATCTTGACGAGGCAACAGCAATATGCCTTGGTGGACTCCCGTGATCTCTCGGACTACAGCATGTAGTCAGAGTATGGCGTACAGCCTGAGCTGCGGGCCTATGCCGTATCATCTGTAGCATCTTCAGAGTAGGATTCGAAATTACTCAGATTGGCAAATTTCGGAGTAGATTGTGGGGAGGTTCGTATGCATATGTCCTTGCGTATGCATATGTCCTTGCTGTGGTGGGCTTTCAACAGACAAAGAGCAACAACACACTCGCCTGTAGCGCCTGGTCAAGAAGTGAGTTGTAGTGATCCACTATAACCGGGTAAGGATCGTGAGCGTTAAAGTGAAGGTCTCATTTGATCTCTCATTATCTACATGAGAAGACCACTTTCACTCTTTCATCACTGGGTGTTCGCCGTTTGCAACATTGAAACCTCAACTTGTCCAAGTCTGGCCATCAACACTCTCACTGCTAATATCACTTGTTCACTCTCATAGTTTCACTGCCTCAAACTACTCTCTGCTTCACTGCTTCACGCACCCCCTCCTTCACTTCGTCATTTCAAGGACTCACTCAAGTCACGTGGGAACGAGCACGAACACAGAGCAATGGCGAAACCAAACATCAACTCATCGCTTCTCAACACGCTGCAGTCTTCAGAGCAACAGGGGCTGTTGGATGAGATTGACAATCTGAGGCTACAGGGTATCAGCGATTACATACCCTTGCCACAGATAGTCGTCTGTGGTGATCAATCTAGCGGCAAGAGCTCCGTTCTTGAGGCAATCTCGGGAGTGCCGTTCCCCCGAAGTGATGTACTCTGCACGAGATTCGCCACTGAAGTTGTCCTGCGGCAGGCACCTGAAGACAAGATCACCGTGTCCATCACTCCAGGCGCGGATGCTTCTGAGAGCGATCGCACGCGTCTGCTGTTATTCCAACAATCGATCACCTCTTTGGATGAGTTCCCTGAGCTAATCGAACGTGCAAAGTCTGCTATGGGCTTGTCGGATATGGGTTTGTCTATGTCTGGCAAAGCTTTCTCCAAACACATCCTCCGCGTTGAGATATCCGGGCCCAACAAGCCCAAGCTCACTGTCGTGGATCTCCCGGGCTTGATCCACGCCAAGAACAAAGATCAATCCGCAGGGGACAAGGAACTCATCTCGGCCCTGGTGCAGTCGTACATCGAGAATCCTCGAAGTGTCATCCTCGCCGTCGTCTCGGCAAAAAACGACATAGCTAACCAGATAATCCTCGAACGCGCCCGAGAAGTCGACGCTGACGGGCTACGCACTCTCGGGCTCATCACAAAGCCGGATACGCTCCCTTGCGGCTCACAAAGTGAGGCTCAGTTTCTGCAACTCGCCAGCAACGACAATATCTACTTCAGACTGGGTTGGCATGTCGTCAAGAACCGTGACTACGCAACTCGCGACTCGACTGCCGACGACCGGGACCGCTCAGAAGCTCTCTTCTTCGAGCAGGGTGTCTGGAGAAACTTGCCGCGCAACATGGTGGGCGTCGTCTCGCTACGTCAACGGCTCAGTAAAATCCTGCTCGATCAGATCAAGAGATATCTTCCCAGCTTGTTGGAAGATGTCCAGAGTGGTATTGCCAACTGCAGAGCTCAGCTAGAGAAGCTGAGTGAAGCTCGCCAGACGGTCGAACAGCAACGTCAGTTCTTACTTCGACTAAGCCAATCATTCCAGTTGCTGTGCAAGGCAGCTGTGGACGGAACCTACGACCACCACTACTTCGGCGACCCCTCTATGGATGGAGAATACCACAAGCGTCTACGAGCCGTCGTGCAGAACGAAAACATCGAGTTCGCAAGGATCATGCGTCTGAGAGGTCATCACTGGGAGGTTCGCGACGAGAAGGATACCGCCCCTGCGCAATCGACGTCGGTCACGGCCAGCGGAGGCAAGCAGGTCGTGTACAGCCGAAACGAAGCCATCCAGCGGGTGAGTCAGTTGCTCGCTCGCAGTCGCGGTCGCGAACTGCCCGGCTCGTTCAATCCGCTGCTGGTTGGCGATCTGTTCCGCAACCAGTCGGTTCCCTGGGCACAGATCGCGCGGGAGCATGTGAAGAAGATGTGGTTGATGTCTCGCACATTCCTCGAACATCTTCTCGACAGGATCACGGACCCGGAAACAGCACAGAACCTGCTCGCTGAATGGGTCGGCCCAATAACAAGAGACAGGCTGAAGAAGGCGGAAGAGGCGACTACTTCACTCCTGGCTGACCGCGAACGGTCTCCGATCACGTACAATCACTACTACACGGAGACACTGCAGCAAATCAGAGAGGAGCGCCAGAAGAAGGAGTTGGAAAAAGGCCTGCGGCAATTTCTCGGGGCGGCTCCGAATGGCCCATCCTCGAACCCAGGCGTTCCTCTTACCGACATCAAAGGTCTAGTCTCTTCGATGGCCACGCAATCATACCGTGACATGGATCACTTTGCGTGTTCAGAACTGCTGGATAGCATGCAAGCGTACTACAAGGTCAATCAAACCCGTCTCTGTATGGAAGTAAAACATGCTAAAGGTCTCTCAGGTGGCACTCAAAACGTTTGTGGACAACATCACCGTCCAAGTTGTTGAGAATCTCCTCATCAAGGACCTATGGGCGCTTTTCTCCCCCGTCGACGTTGGCAGCATGCCGTCGGAGACCATCGCCAAAATCGCAGAAGAAACAAGCGAATCGCAGGCTCTGCGCCAGCAACTGACCCGCAAGCTGTCGATCCTAGAAAAAGGCCTGGAGGTCTGCCAGCGATACTCTTCCCCACGTACCCTGCTGGCTCCTCCCGGCAAGGACGAGAGGCCGAAGCCACAAAGGACCAGAACTAAGCGTGGGAAGCCAGAAATCAATGAGTCTAGTGGGAGCCTCACTGCTCCTAGTACTGCACCGTCGGCTACGGTATGTCTTCTGTTACTTCTCTGTTTGCGTCTGACTAATCCTTGAAGCCCTTAAAACCTGAGGCCAGAGTCAACCTGCCTTCGCCGATTGCCTACTCGGCTCTAGTATGTCTTCTATTGCCTCATTGTTTGATACTTATGGTTAATCCTCGACAGGGAAAGAGGCCCATCGCAGAGATGAGTACGAGCGAAAGCACACCGACGCACGTGTTCGGAAGCCCCGGTTTCGGGAATAACGGATTTGGAACCCCCTTCCTCAACCCTGCTCAAGCAAATGCATCGCCATGGAAGAAGCCGAAAACCTAGGCGGTGGACGGTCTTGCAACAGAGCTGAGCAGCTTCGCAAAGACATGGGGATAGCTGTTCGTTCAGACGAAGTTTCATGTTTGCTTGTACTGTACTGTACTGTACTGTGGTCTGTACAATTTTGCTATACTGTAGTGCGCTCTGTAGAGCTTTCTCGTGCAACTGGTCAAAGTGTCTCTTTGTGTGTACATATTTGCAAGCGGCTCTTGATGCGTAGTGGCATGCTGTCGGCCTTAGCATTTGCATATCAGATTCAGACTCGTCTGTGCTCAATTTTTGCATTTGATTGGGTGCGCCTGATCATATTAAGGATGGAGTAACTCTGAAATTGAGTTGTTTATTACTGGATATCCAAGGCAAAAAAGCATCCCCCTCATATCCCCCAAACCATA
>QQTW01003240.1_pt1 | contig 11985 bp, 11 predicted proteins | sample 1904831 | NCBI WGS metagenome assembly QQTW01 (sample SAMN09435610, study PRJNA476489) | Subsurface metagenome, whole genome shotgun sequencing project. | reverse complement strand
GAGTGGAGAAGAACAGTTGGAGACAAAGCTAAGCTATCTTGGTGCTGACTAGCGGTATGAACTAGCCCAGATCGGGTATTTCACGCAACTAGTACTACTACTAGTAGTATCGTGTTATGAATTACTATTATGATCCCCTTTTGGCATAATATTTATCTCCAATTGTGTGTTTCTCCACCAACAGAAGAAACTGCAGCGCATACAAGATCTGTTCACATATTCATATTCGTGCTCATAACCACGCATGGCTTTCATTGAATCCATTACAGCCTGCCAAATACCCTCCCTTCCTCGCCAGTAGTCCGCATGGCTGCTCCTTCACCACTTACCTTGCTCTCCCCGTCTGTCCAGAATACGAAGCAGAGGAGTCCCTTACGCATTGACCAGCATAACATCTCCGAAAGTGAACATTACGAAGTCTTGTCTAATCAGAAATGCTCATACGCGATGTCACCATACGTACACAAAGACTCATCCGAGGACGATGAGTCCCACGATACAGTATCCAATGACAGCGGGGCAGTTTCACCCTACAAGGGCACCAGCAAAAGATCTCTAAGCGGCGAAACTCCAAGTCCGATGAAATCAAAATCACCTGGCATATCGGATACAGTGGTCGCGGGCAACGAATGCGCTCGGCTCCCTTCTTCAGAATCCACGCTCCGGTTGGATGAAGGGTTAACACGAACATCTGAGGCACCGAGCATGGGCGATACGGAGCCGGACGACACCACCATAAATCGGAATGTTGAAGACGAGGGAATGAGCACAATCATGCACGACAAGCAAGAGATCAATCAAGAGGAGCCAGGAGAGGAGGAGACTGAAATCACCCTTAGCATAGATGATACTTCGAACGACATCAGCGCCTTCTCTGCTATCCCGGAAGCCGATCTTACGCGATTCGCTGCATTACGCAACTCTCCGGCTTCACCCACAAGACCTATGCTCGAAGGCTGGAGTCCAAGCAAACAACTGCACAATCCTGCCCTGGGTACACCAGGAACCATCAAACGGCCTCTACGACTCTCGACACGTTCTCAAAGCGACCACGACTTCGATCACGATGCCACTCCTCGCCGCCCATATAGCACATCCTCTCCTGAGGACCTCCTCAACTTTACAGGCCAGTCCAATATCTATATTCCACCTCCCCAGTCCAGCTCCCGTCCCAGCATGCGGCGGTCTCCCTCTGGTCGAGGCGGCTTTCCCATCAAGGTTAATCCCTCACCAACCCATCGCTCTCAAGCTTCTGTTGATCGGGAGAGAAGTCGAGGAGTTATTTCTCCTGTTAAACAGATGCATTCCCCTCCGATTTCTACCCCACCGTACGCGGATCGAAGAAATCACCTTCTAGACTTCGATCTTGAACCACTTGCTACACCCCGTTCTGTTCCTTCCATTACTCCTCGCGAACTAGAAAGTCTACGGTCGGACCTGTCTTCGCAAATATGCTCCCTCTCGGCAACCCTTAGCGGCAAAGAGGCGGAGGTGCTTGCGCTGAAACGTTCTATCACAGATGCGGAAGTGAGAGTTGGAAATACAAGCGAGGAATTGCGGAATGAGAAATCGCTCAGGGAAAGCTTGGAACAAGAAAAGCAGGATTGGGACCGGCGAGGTCGGGAAATGGAGAACGTGCTGCGGGAAATCAGACAGGAGATCATGGTCGGTGAACTCGAGCGAGATAAGCTGCGAAGGCAGACTGAGGAGGCGGAGAAGAGAACAGAGGAGATGGAGGTGAGAGTCGTTGAATTGCAGACAAGGCTGGCGAGTGCAAATCGGCGGACAACGCTTTCGCCGACGAGTAGCCCGAAAAAGAGGACAGATGACTCTACAGGAGAGCCGGCAACGCCGTTGCTGAATGGAAATGGTATCAATGGCATGGATATAAACGAAGCAGTTCGGGAAGCAACCGAGAGGGTAGCCAGAGATCTCCACGCACTCTACAAGAGCAAACATGAAACCAAAGTCGCAGCGCTCAAAAAGTCCTATGAGGCAAGATGGGAGAAGAAAGTGCGACATCTAGAGGATGAACTCAAATCGGCTAATACCGAGATCTTGAATTTGAAGACCGAGAGGGATGCAACCATGTCCGGACCTCTTGCATCTTCAGCAGTGCTAAACCAGCAGCAGAAAGAGCAGCTGCTAGAAGAACAAACTCGCAGATCTGAAGACCTGCTGAGAGAGAAGGAGCAGGTGCAAGCGAATGCGACAGTCCTACAAGCCAAGGTCGAGGGTCTGGAATTTGAAGTCCAGTCCGTAAAACAGCTTACCGACCACCTGAGAGGAGAGTTGGAAAAGGAGAGAGTTGAGAAAGGCGAGCTGGTCGCCCAAGTAGATCTGTTTCTGGCCTTGGGAGACGATCCATCGCCCGCTATTGCTACTCATCAACACAACGGCGTGGTTGGACCTGGAGGGGAGCCTAGACTTCGATCCGTCAGCAGCGATAGCGTTCCCTCCTCAACTGCTCCACACTCAGCTGCAAGACAGAGCGTTGTTTATCACCAAACCCAACAGCCAGCACAGCAGCAAAGCCCTTCAAGGCCAAATTCTGCAGTCATCGGCCGCACCACAGCAGCCGGGACGGGTGGCAGGCCCAGACCGATGAGCATGCTCCAGCCACCGGGGAAGTTCTCTGGTATACCTGGTCCGGGCGGGGTTAGGGGGTCGGGGAAGACTCTGCCGGCCAGGACTGCTGGCGCTGTAGGTGGAGGAGGCGGAATCATGGAGGGGATTGCTAAGATGGGCGCCGGTGCTGGGGCAAGGGGCTACTGATACCTGCACGAAGGGTTGCTTTTTTTGGGGCTGCGCTACACAATCTGGGTAGACTCGATGGGATGGTTACGATGACGACCTGGTTGGTTTCTTCCACGCTCGACTACCATCACTTGGGAGAAAGTCGATTTTGGGTCTTGGGACGGGACGTTTTTGGATTAAAATTCTCATGAGTTTCAATACCCGTCCATGATAGACGATAGACGTACAAACACCTACCTCTTACCTATTACCTATTACCTATTACCATCACGCTAACCTCTCCAATCCGCATGAATAGCTGGTAGCGAACATTCATAAATCTCGAATTATCATGTACATCCCACCCGGGTGTGTGTGTGTTGCATAGTAGTACTCTCTGCACATATCATTGGACAGGGGTGTTGCGTCTATTGAGACCGCAGTCTCCCTCCCATTCTTGGCCCTATCATTAATAACCCCCCTCTCCCACGACACTAGCGGTTCCCGCGATAAGTATAACTAGCGCGGAAATCAAAGATAACATTTTATTTTGGTTCTGCCTCATCCTACTACTACTAAGCTGCTGGACCTATGATAGTATCATCATCAAAAATGGTGATAGTAGCAGTTCCTTGAGCTGTAGACCAAACAGTCTAAGCATACTTTGGGAATTTTGAAAAAAGGGTTTGATAGGAAGAACTGGGATGCTGAAATTTTTAGTGCCGAGGCTACGACAGGACTAGTACCAAGTGCTAGCTGAGCTAGTATCGCGCTAAAGGATTTGTCCTCAACAAGGAAGGCGGCTATTCAGCTAGTAGAAACCCCTCCAAAACACCAACCCCTTCCACGGCCCATACCATACCATTTCCTCTTTTAAAACTGATTCCTTGATTCCTTCCTTCCTTCCCTCCTCCCTATCCCACATCCTACGTCTCAGCAGACACATCCAGTCAGATTTATAGGGTAAGCCAGCGAGAAATGCCGCCGTATTTAAAACCCAGAGAGAGAGAAAAGAAGAGAAAAATAGAAGAGAAAAAGGGATGGACAATAAAGAAGAAAAGCGAGAGTCGGAGAATGAAGGACTGGCTTGATGCTATGCTAGGGACCACTGATACTGAGGATAGCATGGCCTTTGATAGTTTTCTTAGTTGAGTTTTCGAATCCGTAAATTAGAAAAGCAAGATTCTTTGGGATTCGCCTTGGTCAGAGCTTTGCTGCTTTGCTGCTTTGCTGTTCCCACGACTGCGATGGCTGGGGTGTGGGGAGGGGTGGACTTGCGGGTCCGATGCGCCCATAGCGGTAGAGAGGTTTGGGGGGGATACTGTTTTCGTGGTAGGTGTCGTGATTGGTGGTAACTAAAAGGTCAAGATGAGAAGGGCAACAGGCAGAGAAGATGAGCAAGAAGAGCCGCTGAGATCATCATCACCACCATCATCATGGTATCTTTATTCCCTTGGAATCGATCTTATCAGTATACCCTCCTCTTTCTCTTCCTCTTGCTCTCACCCAACTATCATTCACCCGTCACCATCCGAAGAAAGCATAGCAATATATACGGGTCTGCGCCTCCCCGCTTCATATAACAACGCCGTTTTCTTCTCCCAATCTTGTAACGATATGTCTAGAAAACCAACAAAATGTAAAAAGCCGTGTCGGTAAGATAGTGCGAAAATCGAAGCACCATGAGATATGCTTCAACAAATCGTCTGCAGGATGTGCAAAACGCCGCGCTAAATCATATCAAGGTCAATCCAACTTCTTGACGCCATCACGGATCCATGTGTTTCCAACTCCATCACCACATGCATGATTGCGATGTATTTCGGACACGTACGACATCCTCTGCTCAGGCGCGCTCCAGGTTCACAGTCTCAACCCTTACCATCTATTTCTGATCTTGCTCCGGTTGGCCATCCGCCGAGCATGGGGCCAACGACCGCACCGTAGTGGCATTTTCGTTCTTCTATCAAGCCACGAACCAAAGTTGTGAAACTCCGAGTAGAGCAACAAAGGCGCTTCCCCACCATGCCAGCCCAGTAAAGCCGATGTTGAGGCCTATACCGTAGAGAATACCCGCAATGGGCGGTGCAATGGTTCGAGAACCCGCAGCTGCTGACGCTGCTAGACCGTTGATCTTTCCAAGTACGCACGGTGCAGGGCTAGCTTGATTGAGTAAGATCAATATGACGGGATAGGCAAGAATGTGGAGGATGTTACGGATCGTCAGACAGGTGTAGATTCCCGGGTAAACTAGGCTTTCAGGTAGCAGCACCAAGTATGGTACAATGACGTGTGTGATCGGGTGAAGGATTGTGACGAGAACGAAGATGTTCCGCACACCAAGCCAGTCAGTGACGACAGGGAAGATGATGCCTTGAACGAAGACGGCGATAAGCCCATTCAAGGACATGATCAGTCCGACTGCCTGGGTGGTCAAGCCTAGACCGCCAGCAATGTGAAAGGGATTGAAGCCGGTGATTGAAGAGTTCTCGCCGATGCGTTTGTCTTGAAGAAGTATTGGCAGTAAATGGTCGTAAGCCATTGAATGGTAACAGAAGATCGCAAGAGCAACCACCAACATTAGAACCCGCCACGTACATGCTTTGTGGCGAGACTTCTCACTAATTGATGTTGATGTTGACATTTCATTGGGCCCAACATACCCATATTCTTCCTTTTGTGAGTTGACCTGGTTTAATGTGCCATACGACCCTGTCCGAAGATCCACGTAAGGGTCTGCAAACGCTCCAGCAGCCGTGGTCAACGGGGTGTGGTCTGTCTCCTCATAATAGACAAAAAGGCTTGCTTGTGGTTGTAGATCTGGATGTGTCTCTTGTAGTAAGAAGTATCCAGCAAGGATAGAGAAGAGAAGGAATGCCGCACAGATGAGATTAGGGAGAAGGTATGGGAAATGAGCAAAAGTACCGTGCTTTGAGAAGAGAGAAGGGAAATGCCGAGACGGATTGGCAAATGTACCTCCAATCGCTGGGCCAATGATTGCCCCAATACTCCATACAAACGGCACCACCGAATATGCTTTGGCTAGAGAGGGGCGTCAGTAGGCTGGCAAATCTCTCGGACGAGTGCATCATGCTGCTTACGTTCATGCTCTGGCCTCTTCACCAATTCTCCAACCATGGTCTGTACGACACCCATGTTCCCGTTGAGCACGCCACCAAGCACCCTGCCCAGCAACGCTACCCAGAAGTTTGCAGAAAAGCCCACGATCAGCATGGAGAGCATCGTACCAGCACAGCCAATCAACAACACGGGTTTTCGACCAATTCGGTCCGACACGGCGCCCCAGAAGAAACCGGTGAGAGCTTCTGAGAGGGAGAATGCTGAGATGAGGACACCTGCATAGAAGGAGGCATCACCGCGGTCGCCGGGATGGAAACTCTTTACGAGGGGCCAGGCGTAAGGGAAGATGGAGGTCAAGGCAATTGGCTCAGCGAGTCTGACCAGTGCTGGAAACTAGTTATAAATGCACGCTGTGGAGAATAGCGACAGGCAGAGGCAAAGGATCACATACCCAGCCAGAGGAGTTGAGTGGTAGGAAAGCTGTCATCGTGATAGGTTCTTGAAGCTGGTGTAAGCCTCATTCTCGCGCTCACTCTTGAAGTCTTACGACTCGATCCAGAAATACTGCAACGACAAAACACAAGACTCGATCTTTGAAGAAACGAGCTGTGGATTGCGTTGGTAACCCAAGTGCAGAGGTGAAGTGATGTGAATATTTATGTGACGGTTGTGCTGACTGTAAAGAAGATAGGACGGAGGTCAGCAGAGAGCAAAAACAGAATAGTAAGGGTCAATAGAATAGGGGTGTCTTACAGATTGTATTGAATTGCTTGCTTGTTCTGCTATCTAAGAAGTAGCTCGTTATATAGACTACCACCAAGGATCAGGAAGAAGTCTATAACACGCTCTGAGACTGTTAGATGCTAGCTGCAATATAGACGGAGGTAGGAGCACGACAGATCTGTTATATATCGTGCCATGTGTGTTCCAGCTTAGCTTTGCTCATCCTCCCGTCAAGCTCTAGCAGTTGAAGGCGCTTGGGCTGCCGCAGCTAGTCCCAGGTATCGAAGCTTCTCTTATTTTGCAGCAGACCACTGGAAGATTAGACCAATCGTATGACTGATGGCTGTTTTGGATGGCAAATACTAGCGCCATGCCACGAATATATATGCCAGGTACCGCAGTAGCTTGACTTTCACCGTCATCTGACATGTACCCGGTCTGGTGACAGGGGAAGTATGAGAAAAGAAGGGAAAGAGGAAGAGTTAGGCAAAAGAGGTAAGGAACATTCTAAAAGGTGGGGCTGTCAGCAGAGAATCCGAGATCCAGACCGAGCAAAGTTTGAGATTTTCTGGCTATGTAGTAGTTGTGTATGTATCTCGGCGGCGTAGATAGTACTGATAGTACTCTGCCACTAGCCTGACCTACCAGGTTTCGCCTTCACCAACTCTTCTTCGGGAAAGCGGCGGGATTGCTTCAAGTTGTTTCATGCATTCGAGAAAGTCAATTTGCGCGGAGCTGTTTCCCACGTACTTAGCGTTTTCGCCGCATCGAGACCGAGGCCCAATTCTTATCATGAATTGCTTCTGGCCTTTGCTAACCGAAAGCCCCGTCCATGGTCGACCGATTGTCGAACCAAGTCATTTTATGTCCCTGTGTAGGGCCCTTGACTGGTTCGACGAATCTCTTTTGAGGGCCAGAAGAATGGTATTGACCTTGTCGACGCCCCTGTGAGGAACTTCCCGCGATAAGCTTCGAAGGAGATAAGTGGTGCAGACCGAACCTTAAGCATGCTACCACGCTAGTAATACGCGGCCATTACCATGTGGTGGCACGATTTCAGTGGTGTTTAAGTTCAAAATATCGTTAGCGTATTATCGTAATGGATCGGTTTTAATACACAAGGCCATAATCTCTCCGGATTACCGATTGAGTCTTGCCCCTTGAGTGATGCGAATGATTGGCCCAGACCAAAAGTCATACAAGCTAATACCTTTCTAGTAGTTAAGGCTCAGAAATGTTAGGGCAGAACCGGATACAAAAAAATTTAGCTTAGAGGTAACGATATGGACTACATTATGTCTCCTACAACAACAGTACATGTGAAAGTCTGCAAGGAAAGTTGCCTCGAGAAGCCAACGGACAACAGTCAGCATGTTACAATTGCTTCACCGCCCAAACCCTGGCTGGATTGCCCAACTCAGCTAGACGGTAAGCAGCAATGGTCGAGAACAATGATAAGAGTATTTTTCATTCCGATTGAGGCTTGATACTCATAGGCTATCTAGTGATAGCTATGACATCTCCCAAGATGAGCAAGGGTTTCTTACAAGATGAGCCCGCAACTTGCAAGGGGTTTCAGAACTCGCTGCAGGTCTGCACACACTCTTTATCGCCTCCCCTAGATGGTTGAACCTACTGAGTACTACAAATACTCGTAACCCCCTCTCTCTGAACCCATTCATGGTCTGAAGCCAATCGTGACAAATGCTTGAGGACTACTTACAGCCTGCAGTTGCAGGGTCAAGATTGGTACTGAAATTCTGAGCTTTGAGTTATTATTTCACAAGCGCAAGAACAGCCCTGTCGTTTATCAAAACCATCTGATGGAGACTTTGCGGTCACTAATGTTGCAGAAGCACCATTGGAGTTACTATAATCTGCCACGCCCCAACCAGGCTCGTAGTACCAGGGGTAACTACACACCGCTCAAACTCGGACCCCTGGTGACTCTGCTATCACAAGCCCATGTCTTGAAAACATTTCCGGTAGGAAAGTCCCATGGTAGCTCTAATTCTGGTGTCGGAAGTGTCAGCAAGGATTTACCAATCAAGTGTAGTTCTTCTTTTGGCGGAATGGTTGGTGAATGCTTTTTCTGGGATCTCTGGCTTGTTTTATAACGCTTTCGTCTCCCGCTTCATGCGACCCGTGGCCTGTAACCCTATCTCTCTATCTCCTCTCAGCACTTTCATCACCAACTGCATGCCTTTATCGTCAACTACCTTGGCCCTCAGCTCATACACTATGTTCAACAGTGCCAGACCAGCAACAAATAACATGACATCTCCACCTCTGATTCCCTTCCACCAGCCGTGCTTGACCCCAACCTTCCACAGTGAATCCACACTCATCCTTGTAGCATACAGCGAGTTCACTCTCCCTGCTGCCGTTTGGTCTAGAAACTGGAAACATCCTCCCAGGAAGCCTCCAAGGAAGAACCGAAACCTAGGAATGAACGTTCTCGGAAAGATAGCGGCAAACAAACAAATGCTGCCCCATGACGCACCAATTGCCCCCACAATTGCAGTTGTTGTTTTAAGAATCGTCTTTGACAAGCGATTGAGGGATGAAAGAGGTGAGTCGAGGAAGCGTCGGTATTGCGGAAGAGCGAGGACAGCGTAGAAGATCGTGAAAAACCGTGCAAGCCCTGGAAACGACACAATGTTGTGTGACAAATAGGCAGAGAAGCAGGAAGGATTAGACGGGTGTAGCATCGCGCAAGAAAGGTATGGTATTGATGGATGGGCACGAGATGTGATTGGAGAAATCGTAGGATCTATGGTGGGAGGCAGAGGTGTCGAGTTTGCTGGGTGTAGTATTGGGGAGATGAAGGGTCTACCGGATGGTTAGCAAATCCCTTGATATGATGATGTGAGCTGAACCACTGACGGCCACTTGAGTCGTGCTATCTCAGCTAGAGAATTGATGATCTGATCCGTCGTTGGCCATTGCAGAGATCGTGCAACATTTGGCGGTCTTCTTTGGAGATAACTTGGCGTATGTTTGAGCATGAAATCATTATAAACCTGGTGCGAGGATATCAGTGCCGTGAACTTCGCCTCATTTGATAGGATTTCTACCTTGGGGCAACAGTCTCGGTCAAACGTGAAGGCGTGGAACAATTGTCCTTGTGCTAGCGGAAACAACATCCAGCTCCCAAACCACCATGGCATCTTCCTCAAATAGCCATCCCTTTCTAGCACATTGTACAAGAGCTCCAAGGCTCGTGCGCCCATATAGATAGCTATTGTAATCCGCAATTGATCCCTCGGATAGATACCCAAACCAAATCCTGCCAGACTAGCACCAATGGCTGGAGCAATATGTGATGTTAATCCGCGGAAAACTTTTGGATATCTTGCGCACAGCTTGCTTGCCTTGTCTTTTAGCAAACGGAGACGAAGACGTATGAAGAAGCGGTGAAATGTGCGGTGAAGGAACAATATCGAAGACAGAGAAAGCGCGAGTCGAAAGTTAGGCGATACGAGTAGAGGTCGCTTCGGACGGGATCTGCCAACAGCACTATAAGGTTATGTATACCGTGTACGCCTTTCAAAACTGCTCACCTCTGAGACATACCGCCACTTTGCAAGGTGGTCGAAGCGAGCTCCCATACTTTCAGGCCAGCTGCCGTAGCGAGGAAGACACGTACAGAAGATCGAACGGTTGCCGCATGATAGTCATCATGAAATGCGGCCTGCCAGACAAAGCCTTTGGCCTGTGGACTACCCTTTTGCGCCTCGCGACCACGTCTTCGAATCAGGTAATGGTGGAGAAGCCTTTGTTCATTATCGTTGAGAGCAAAGTACAGAGGCGTACAATGGTCTGCCTTTTCTGAGGTCATGCTGGGGTCCAGTTCACTCGCATGACAAGTGCATACGGGCCATCTTCATTTATCGACCCCTTCAAAGATGTTGTGCTGCATGTCAAGGACCATACCGCTCTGCTGCAAATGTACCAGGCAACTGATTGATGCTACAATTAGTGAAAGATGGCAGTGAGATGCATAAAGGAGGCACGACGGCTGTACCTCGGTCGAGAATAGATGTGCTCACGACTTGGAGAAACGTCGAATGCTCACACTCCAAACTGCAACACCAGCATTTCGCGATATATTTACAGAACACAGACGATAATGTAAACCTTTATTGCTTACATATAAGGAGGCAGCTTGATGACTTCAGACAACCACACTTAAACATGAAGTAGCACCCTTCGAGAATGCGCTACATTGTCCCCAGATTGATCTTCGTCCTCTCTCTTCTTATCTCCGCTTCCCTGTGCGCATGTAGGTTTCCTCCTCAAATGCTCATTGTTCATTTTTACCACTAATCTCTGAACTCCGGGTGTCTTCAGCCTCCGCAACATCCTTTTGCAAATGTACATGTAAAGGAAACAGCACCATAATTGCGCTCAACCCCCAAACCTCCGCCTCCTCTTCAAACGCGCCACCCTCGCTTTCTTTTCGCGACCCAACTCAAGAAAGACAGGTGGAGATTCTGGGTGGAAGAGACGAAGAAGAGACGCGCAAGACCCACCGTGCCAGCACCTGTAACGACTGCAACCGCAAATTCTGCCTCGACTATAAGTTACCTGGATGTAAAGGAGTCCGGGAAGAGGAGGTCTTTACTACTTGTTTTCGTACGTCTATAAACCACTTGTCGACAGGATGTCTTGTCTACTCCGCACTCAGTCACAGGCCATGGGTCTGCAAATAGAGAATCTTTGCATAAGATGCTAATGAACTATCGATAGAGCGCGACTCTCTGAAGGATGAAACCGTAGTTTTCGTTTTCATATTCGCTACTGCGGGATTGCTTCTCTGGGCTCTTATAAAGCCGTACATGCAGAAATGGCTTGTGGTACGCACTGCACTGTCTCACGTCAATCTTTCGCATTCTTCTTACTCCGATCTCTTCGTCGAGGAGAACCTAGACTGACCAAGATACCAGACTGCGCAGGGAAGAAGGAGGTATGTACCATTGTCTGGGGAAGAAGGTATTGGCAGTGCGTCGGATAGGATGACTGGGTAGGAAATGTAGAAATGCCTCTCATCTATTCTATCATGAGAGCAAAGTGATAAGAAGAATTCTTGACGTTAGTGCGGCTTCATAGCTTAAGTATGAATGCATAGGTGGGACGAGGTTAGGGCGTCTCACTTCTAGTGAGATGTAGAGGAATACTCGAGTATGAAGAAGCCCGAAACATCCATTACACAACATAAGATTGAGGGTGAGAGGGATGACCTCATACGGTCTCCTAAGTGCCGTTCCCCTACAATCATCCGCTTTTCAGGCAATGCTCGTGCAAGGCCAATGGTATCTGCTGCCTTGACGACAGCGGCTATAACTACAGTTATTCCTTTGATACCTACACATCTCATTCGGAATGAGGACGCCCCAGGTCTTCTCGGTTGTGTCGAAGACATACACCTTGCCGTTCTCCTCT
>QQTW01003239.1_pt1 | contig 11985 bp, 9 predicted proteins | sample 1904831 | NCBI WGS metagenome assembly QQTW01 (sample SAMN09435610, study PRJNA476489) | Subsurface metagenome, whole genome shotgun sequencing project. | reverse complement strand
ATGAAGTGCCCTCCACTTGCTTCATGTGCGTGATAGAGCCTGTTTCATGCGCCTTAAACGAACGTACGACCTTGAAGGCCTGCGAGAGGATGCGAACATGGCCATCGGTACTGCCAAGGAAGATATTGTTCGACCCGGTGCAGATGCAACTCAAATCATTCTTCAGGGTATCAGTGACAGTTCAATTGTCCCTGAGGTGGGCATAGGGAACGAGCATCGAAGACCACGGGATTTTCTCCATCGTCTGGTGGTTTGACTTGAGAGACGTCAAAGAAATTGAAGGTTTTCCACTGCCACAGCTATGGTTAGAGATTTTACTGAAAGTATCAGATACTTGACATAATACCTACGGACGTCAGCGCCATTGCAGCATGGCTCTAAACCGAGAGACTGTTGTAACAAAGAAAGGTCATAGCTCCACCATACACGGTTGAGGCTCGAATTACAAGGTACCTTACCTTACCTTAGCAAGTAGCACTATTTTAGGCCTCGGCCTAAGCTTTGTACCTTTGTACCGTTAGTAGACGAGATCATCATGGTCAGGGACTGCTGCAGTAAGCCCTAGCATGGTCTTGCCTGACGCTTTCACAGATTGGTTGTCTGCACGGGCACTGATTATTTACGAGGGAAGGGCTGGCACCCCATCGCTTATCGAACTGCCTAGTTTATATATTGCGGTGATGAGGAGACCATCAGGTCGATTCTGTGGTCTGGCATGGTCATATTCACTCATCGAAAGCGTCTGCTTCCACTTACTTAGCCAGTCGCCACGACACGCTTTAAAAGAGCCCATCCCTCGATTGATGAGGCGTTTCTGTTGTTTCAGCTGAGTCGCCATTGGCTGTGAATCTGTCTGCGAGCAATGTTGTCTTGAAACAGAGAAGAGAATATATGCGCAACCAGAATTCCGTTTCAATCCTCAATTCTCTACCCGCAGCTTAATCCTTTGTCGGCAGCTTTCACAATAAAAATTCATAGAGAGAGAGGGAGTTCACTTTTTACTTGAAGAATCGGACCTGCTTGTCCCATTGAAATATCAACTGTCTTGTCCCGATCAGACCAACAGTTAAATTAAAAGAAGCCTTCAGAAGACCCAAGAATGCGATCTTCAACCTTGCCCATCGCCCTCCTCGCCGTCCTCGCATACAACGCCATCCCCGCCCACAGTCTTCCCCCACGCTTCTCGATCAAGCCGCTCAGTACTTCCGGCACGTGCGACCTCCGAAGACTGTAAACACTTCCCCTCCTCATTCGACCACCACCACCACACAATCTCACTAACCCCCCTATGCAACGCAGTGGCGCCGACTCGCTATCATCCAAACTAACCTCCCGCTCCTCAATCCGCTGGGCCACCCCGCAAGCTCCCAGCGTCGTCCTCCTTATAACCAGCCAAGTCCCCGACCCAACCGCACACGTGTACAACCTCATCAACGAGGCCGTCGAAGGAATGTGGTGGGAAACCACCAGCCGAGGCCCCATGACACCGACCAACGGGGCCCTCAGCATGGAAGCCGATCACGGGAGCTCAGGCCGGAATGTGTTTTCGACATGCCTGGCCCGGGATGAGCCCCAGGCCCGTGCGCTCTTCACATGGTGGGTGGCGTACGAGGTGGCGGTGGCGGTGCGCGAGTATTTTCGCGCCCAGGGAACGAAATATATGGAGTTTGAGATTTATGTGGTGGTGCCGGGGGTTGTGGGGAGGGGAAGGGAGGTTAGGGTTGGGATGGGGTTGGTGACTCATTTTATATCAAGCTAGGGAGGGCTTAGTGGCTAGTGGGTGGTTTGTTGACGAGGTTTAATGTGAATTGGGTGGAGGGTTTGTTTGGCGGGGGCGTTTGGGTCGACGGCTAGTTGCGGTGCAGTGATGGCTTCAGATTGGATGATGAGGGAGATGCTGGATTTTCTTCCATGTTCATGCTACGCTACATCTGTCAGTATTTGATGCCTTCTAAGTAATATACAACATGTTGCATCTCCAAAGATGACGAGGAAGAACGGCATGAAGTCCGACACCCATAGCGAAAATCTCAATAACCAAAAATAATAGATTTAAATAGGGCGTTGTGGGGCGAGACAGTGGTGATAAGGTTGTTATGTATGGCTTCTTACTAACAAGAAAGCAAGAATACCCTGAATCAGAAGAGCTGAATACTCATGACACAATTGTCACTGTCAGAACAATCAAAAACATACAGCAGCAGTACTTGCTGATGTCACTGAAGTCAATTATCAATTCATTGATCTGTGATGTACAAAGACACCTGAGGAGTTGTCCCAGGACACCGCAAATGCATCTGCTTCGGCCAAAATAGGTAAAGGCACAGCGGATAGCCACGTGATCTTACAATTCCGACTAGGCCGCATAGAGGTTTCCATCCCCGCTCGTCGAACGTCTCAGCACCTCATCAGCGAAGATGGTCTCATATATTGATGACAAGAAGTGTGGGCTGATCACCATCGCTGCGCGATGATGGGTTATTGAGGCGTTCAACGATCACAGTCAGAAAACCCCGTTTCTTGACTGCTTAGCGCCATGATGATAGACATTATTACTTGCTTGATTGGATGCATTATCATATATCATCACGATGGATGTGGGGAGGTCACCGTGGCATGATGAGTGCTGAGACGTTCGACGGCCATCTGTTCAAACCCCACCAATACAGATTTCTCACCAAGGTACTTTTATGATTGGGGCACGATTGAGCACGGGTTGCTTTTTCTGAACTACCTCATTGATGAGTACGATACTACTCTTAATCAAGAATTTTTCTAACATGCTCAATAACCGTGAATTGATTGATCGACGCACCGATGCTGGTGCCAGTGTGTATGGACGTATATTCACCGCAGTCCCCTCCCTCTCGACCGTGGAATCGTTGACAGCATCGCGCCGGGAAATCGAAATGACTACCTCGAATAATCAAGCCCTTCCAACGAAACCACGCAGCCAGAAAGGAATCGCAGTTTAACCCAATCCATCTGGCCATCGATCCATCATTGAAACAGAATCCTGAAACCCAACCCAGAAAACTCGTCTAGTAGCCCGTCACTCATCGACAATCATCTTACTCCTCCGTCTCTAGGTACTCCTGCTCCACTCCCTCATCTCTCGACTGCTCCCTCTTCCTAACAACACCCAAAGCAACCAACCTCTCCCAAACCCAATCCTTCCTTTCGACACCCTGGAAATCCAATCCATCCAGTCTCTTCAGACTTTTACACCCGCTCGCCATGAGCATTTCGTAGACTCTGCGACGAAGCTTGGTATCTGTGTCCAGGCGCTCGCGGTAATGGGAGTCTTGGGCAGCGGAGGTGGGTGGGAGTGAGTATGGTGAAATTGCATCCGCGTCTGGATGTGTCTCCGCTGTTGTAATGGTAGTGCTACTGATAGTGGTGGTGGTGGTAGTGGCCGCACTCCGCAGTGGCACGGCCGTCGAAGCCAACGCATAGAACCCCAACGTGAAAACATTATTCCTCAGATCCACATCTTTCAAACACTCCAGCCGAGCCAGCACCCCCGTCGTACGTCTCAAGCGCGACAGCCGATTGCCCACCAACTCGAGCTTCTCAAGACGCATGATGCCGAGCAGAGGTCGGATATCTTTCAGCGCGTTGAAATTGAGGTTTATGGATCGGGCGTTGGGGATGCGATGGCCAAAAGACTGCGGTAAGCTTTGGAGGCCGCAGGATGCAAGTTCGAGTTCGTGGAGATTGAGGAAGTTGGCGTGTGGAGCGAGTGTTGGCAGGACGTTGGCGGAAAGATAGAGGGTGCGGAGGTCGACGCTTTCGGTGATGCGGACATGATTATCTGTGGGAAGGGTTTGCTCGCGCAGGGAGAGGGTTTCGAGGTACTTGATTCTACTGAGGTTATCAACGTGGGCGATGCTGTTGTTGTCGAGACGTAGGATGCGGAGGGAGGGAAATATGGAAACGTCGAGGGTTTTGAGGGAGTTTCTGATGAGTGAGAGGGTCTGAAGACCTTGGAGCGGTTTGGATGGTTCGGTGAAGATGGCAAGCCCGTTGTGATCTGAGATGGTCAGTCGCTGTTGCCTGGGATGATGGTCACTATCTGGGGCTTACCAAGGTTGAGGTGTACCAATGCTGGTAAGAGGTGCAAGTTCTTGATCTGGGTTAATTGATTGCCGCTGACGTCGAGGTGCGAGAGTCGTGTTCTTCGAGATGTTAGCATGGCCCGCCGAGGGTACACGTTACTAATACGTACAATTCAGCACTCTCGAAATCCACCCTCTCCAAACAATTCCTCTGTAGGCTCAGACTGATGAGACCATCAAGCTCGAAGACACCCTCGATGCTACTGATTTTGTTGTCGTTCGCCCGCAGTTCCCTCAGGTGTATCAAGCTGCTGAATCCCTCCAAGCTCTCTATTTGATTACCTGAGACGTCCAAGAATTGGAGATTGCTTAAGTGCGCCCAAGCCGTCAAGTTGGAAAGACAATTGCGCTGGATCTTAAGATGGCGGATAGTAGAAGGAGCGCCGTTCAGTTGCCCAAGTTGGTTGTCAGACACATCTAGCTCTTCGAGTCGTCCGCAGAAGTCTCGGAGCAGATGCAAGGTTATCAATCCTTGACCTCGGAGATGAAGCTGACGCATGTATTCCCAATAAGGTTCGAAAGGCTCAACGTCTGTGATTTTCTTCACGAGCTCGGCAACTGCCAGAGAGAAGGTGCTTTGAACGTCTTGGACTGACTTATTGGCACTGCGTTTAGCGACATGACCGATGTCGAGCTGGAGGGATTCATCAAGCTGATGAAGAGTAAAGTCTGGCAATGGGCTGAGATGGAAACTGTGATTAGACGGTCGACCCGTTGAAGATGGAACAGCACGTGGTGTGGAGATGGAGACTTCGAGGTTAGGTCTTCGGTTTGTGTCGTGGCGTTCGTGAAATGATACCTCAGCATGCTCGTCTATTCGTGAAACTGGGCGGACAGTAAAAGAATGACCCCCAATTGAGACTCGCCGTGCCTTGCTGGAGAACGTCGCCTTCCGACCGAATCGAGTTGATGTGCGTTTGGAAGCAACACGATGGTGGTTCCCCAGGCCGGAGCTATGCTCAGTGGGAGAACTTGCCAGTATTGGTTCACATGCGTCTATCGATGATTTCAAATCACGATCTGGAGATAAGTTGTAATCCTGTGTCTGAACATGATTAACCAACGGCGACGAAAAGGCAACTGTGACCACTCGAGCTCTGTGTTTAAGGCGATCGGACCGCGGAGGAGTCTTAGATACTCGACCTTCAAGGATACTGATCTCGTGTTCGATCTCATTCTCACGAGTCGGAAGCACAAGCTGCGACTCATCAGTGGTGTCTTGGGCTTGATCAGGATAGACCTCTGGCAGAAGGGATTCCTCGCCCCAGGAGGTCGCCCGAGTCTCAGTTATCGGCTCGCTGGACTCTATACGTGAATATTTCGATACAACGGAACTGATGTTCAGCCCCGCCTCCTCGGCGCCACCTCTGGTAGGTCTTCCTGTCATAGCGCTACTGCTTAAACCTTCTCCGTCATGGACTACAGAGTTCTCAGAAGCCTCTTGATGAGCCGCAAGTCGCTTGAGGTCTTCATCTTCCTGTATCGCAAGTGTCTGTATACGCCTCAGCTCCTCAAGCTCGTCAACACTGAGGTCTGGGATATCTTCGAAGGGATCTTCTTCGGTTGCTTCACTTGTACGTTTCTCGAACTTGGCTGGAATCGAGACATCTGAGTCTTTACGCTTAACCCATGCTTGCTTAACATGATCAAATGTCATGCCAGCAGCCTGAGCAGGTATGAGATGAGAGACTCTCTCGGGCGCAATTAATGCTTTGTTTCTTGAGCTTCCGGAGGAGCCTGTTGGAATGGAACGTTCAGTCGATGGTCCGCTTGATGGCTGTGAAGTCTGGGTTGGTATCTCGTCAGGAGATTGCTGGGGCGTTTCATCCTGAACAGAGGAACTGAGGTTTTTGCGCTTTGGCTGTAATTACGCACGCTCAATGATCCGTATGTTTGATGGTTCACTCTCGATGGCTACCTCCGAACTCGTGGTGCGTATGTACCTGTCTCCATTTCCATCAATCGTGAGAGACTTGAAAGATGATGTGATCACATCCCCTATGTCATCCTTCTCTTCAAACTTCCTTAGATGGCTGAGAACTCTAGCGTCCAGCTGCTTGGGAGCCCTCAATAGACGAAGACTTCCACCCTCACGACTTGGTGGCCGTGAAAACTCATCCTTCGTGGATTGCTCGTCATACGTTTGCTGGTCAATCTCTGCATCTTCTTCCTCAGACTGCTCTATGCTTCCCAAGCCACTTGGGGGCTTCCCCTTCGATCGAATGATATTCATAACTTTTGTAGCTTCATTGAGAAAATCCTGAGTTGTAATGGAAGGCTTACGACTATCACTGGCAACATTTTGCGCAGCGTGGATCGCAAAATTAGCTAGTTCTGCGGCCACAGCCGTTGTTTGAGCATCAAGATCTCTGGTTACGCCTTCCGCCAGTGACCCTTCGGGGTCAAGCTTGTTCTGTTCACGGGATGATCGGGCAATAGACTCGGAAACTTCTGTTGCTCCAGCCTCTCGAGTTCTCTGGCGATGACGATTCGGCGTAGGCGTTCTTGGGCGCAACATCTGTCTCAGAGCTAGAACTTTTGGGTCCGCTTCTTGACCATTGACATCGTACCGAGCATCTTTCCGTTTCCGCCCGATGATAGATTGCATTTGCTGAGAGCGCTGTTCCACTGACTGTACATCTGCAGATACAATATCACCACTTTCGTTGTCGTAAGTACGACGCCGTTTTGGGGCAGGATCTTTCGCAGGTGAGTTCGGAGGACGTTTCGATTTCAGCTGCCCTTCGACTTCTCGCTTCTCGTGCAGGCCCTCTGTTTGTTGTGTAATCTCGTCCGTGGTGCTTTGCGCAGTCGCAGTCTGAACTTTTGCCACCCATCTTCGTGTAGTTTGGCATGACGTCCTCGTTGAAGTCTGCTTCGATGTTGTTCTTCGATATTTGCGGCCGCTACTAATCTCCGGAGAATTTCCTAAATGAATAGCAAGACGCAGCTCGGCACCATGATCAGGTTCAACGAGGGCTGATTGACTTCCTGTTCCGTTATGTTGTGAGATAGGCTGAGAAGAGGTGATGGAAATCTCTTCTTCGAACTCAAACCCATGAAGATCCCCATTTCCGAAACTGCTCATTCTGCTGGTTTGCTCTGGCACACCTCGGATTGTGAGAGAGCCGTCAATTATGCCCGATGTGAGGCTACCTGCAGTCTCGAGACGCGCCTCTTGTTCGTTAGTGCTGATAGGAGAGCTGCCTTCGAATTGACCCATCCTTCTCAATAGTCTGTTATTAGTGAATGTATCGTACCCCCCAAAGAGCTTCAACGGACTTCCTGACGATCCCTGTTTGGCTTCGATCACACCAGCATGGCCTGGGCCCATAGTTGGAGGTTTCGGAGCAGCCGGCGTCTCTGTGACCGTCGATGGGTGCTGGCGCTTGACCGAAGAACCAGGTCCATGTAATGGAGGAGCATGGTTTCGACATTTATCGTGCCGACTGCCGGGCATTTCTATTGTATTGTTGTCGGAACTGTCAAAACGAGGAGTTGAAGAGGGACTCAGCCCCCGCTGGAGGAAAGAACCATCATTCGAATAGCCTCCGCGATGAAAGTTGACAAAACCACCCTTAGCAGCGAAGACCTCTGTACTTGTAGAGAGATCACCCGGTAGAGAGTGGCTTGTCCAGTCATGTGATAGATGTTCTGGTGAAGCAATATCACCTGGGCTGTCAGGGTGTCCGTACTGCACATCATGATCGCTAGACCGTGTTGTAGGTCGACAACCTTCGTGTAGGGCTGAGTGTTCAATAGGTTGCTTAATTTGTCGGTAAGATGGATCAAGCGCAGCGTAGTCTATGCGACCGTCGACGGTGTTATGCCGGGAGACATAGACAGGACTAAACTTCTCATTACGAGAGTCTTCGTGACCACTGACAGTTCTATTACATCCCCCGTGATCCTGTGGGCTCTTCGAGGTCCAATCTCCAGAGTGATCATTAGTATGATGAATGGGGCATAATGCGCTTCCATAACCGCAGCTTTCGTTCTTAGACGCAGCTCCAGTGTCGCTAGGATTTCCTGGCTGCACAACCTGTTCTGGACTGCCTTTTCTGCTTGGATCATATTCCCCCTCGTCCTTCTCAAGGGTTTGCGAAGCGCCCTGCTCCACATGCCCCTGGCCGGCGTCTGATCCCTTGGACAGCGGTTTCACGGACGAATCACACTGAGGAGGACTTGATGGAAGCTCGCTGTCCCTAACACAATCAAAAGTACGCGACGTCTTCGGCTGTGGTCTTGGGGGTGCTGCTCCGGGGTGGAAGATGCTTTCCAATCCCATTGGACTGAACAGATCACGTTGTTCGCCATAACCCATTTCGCCTTGCAAGACCCGTCTCTTCCATTGCGGTGTTTCAAAACGCTGTTGACCTCCATTTGAGGAACTCGAGCCCTTGTGCTGAACAGTGTTGTGGATTACCGATTGTAGAGAGGACTCCGAAAGGGTCCTTGAATTTCTGAGACTATTACGTGGCGACGGGAGTTTGGCATCCGGCTTCCTGGTATCCTTTTGCGATCTTGGTGAGTGAACGTTAAGTCTGGACGAAGAGCGCTCGCCCAAGATCCGGCCATTGCGCTGATCCGACTCAGCACGTATTCCACTCCCCTTCGAACTTCCTGATTGTAGGACAGATGTAGAGTGTGTTCGTAGTTTTGGACGCGGTATCCGACTGCGCGATCCATTCAATGGGCTCGATGTGTCTGAAGACACCGTGGGGCTGCCATTGGGAAGAGATGATGGTGAAGACGACCGTGGTTGTGATACCCATTCTTCTGACAAAGTATCAATCCAGCGATCCATGATGCGCGTGTATTGGGACCAGATGCTGTAGGATGTTCAAGCAACACGCAACAGCATGTTATTTTCAATCAAACTCAAGCCAGCTATCCACGGATAAATCTTGCGACTGTGCGTCGCGAAAGGGCAAGCGGTATCGACGGATCTGGCCATCAGCCGTCGTTACAGTAAGTCATGTCGTGGCGTAACCGTCAGTTCCACCACTCTTTTTCGAGTTCGTTCCTAGATTTGGTGATGACCGTGTCTGAGGTTTGTTTACACCACTCTTCACAAAGTTCATGTGGGATGCCGTTAGCGCTTCCGTGTTGGCGATCCTGTTAGCGGGATCGCTGCGCGTTACAAATATGGATATTATCCTCCCACTCTTCAAGCTATCGTAAGTAACACCTTCGAAACCCAATAACAATCGCTTTTCACGAAAGCAAAAAGTGATGGAACTCAGAGCTCGAACTTCTAAGGCATTCGGCCGTGGTACTGCAAGCTCACGTGAGTTGCGCCCTGTGCGAGAAGCACAGCGTCCCCAACCCAAGCAAAAAGGCCCTAATTTCATGATTGAGTGTCCTTCATAACGTATACAAAGGTAGCAGGTAAGATTATGATTGAAACGGCATCGGAATCTATGGATTTAATTAAATCAATGATTCCTGCTTGTCGTATTAGGCTCACAAACAATATAATACTCGTAGTGGTGTGGGAAGGTAAAATGCTTCACGTGACCACGCGACATGGATATTCAACGATTTCGTTCAGCCTAAGAGCCACTGGTTACGTAGCAGTGAGCAACCGCCCCCCATCGCCGCCAACTTCTCATAACCACGACGATGGATGGTTCCATTCCGACTTCGGTGCACATATTCACCAAAGCTGTGCCTTACGAATTGCTTGAAAAGCGGTGTGGTTTGAGCACGGGTTTAACATTGTCCACTAGGCTACCGCCTTGACTGCTGAACCCACCGTTCTCTGCATCTACAATGTCATATTTGCGCCAACCATCTCCACTGACATTTGAGCCATTGACTCCATCGCCTTCCGAAGCAGAATCTTCAGACTATGCGTTTGATACAGAGTCAGGTTATCACCAAGCGAAGCGCCGGCGAGTTGAAGACCTTGGTCGGCAATACCTGGCGGGACGAACGCTCTTTATTCAAACTGCCAATCTCAGAGGCCCATTTGATGATGGATGGGTTAACCCTTGGAAGAAGGAGCCGAGAAGCAGGACCATCAACGGAGAGGAGAGGCAGTATGGGCAGACGCTGGCAAGTGTGGCTGTCGCGGCAGAGGTTCAACACCGTTACGAAGAACAGCCTGTGAGGTCTCAAAGGATTGCTATACCCAAGCAGCGTCCGGAGGATGAACAATGCCGGCGACGTTTACATATTATCGGCAATGCTAGTACCTTACACGGTATATTGGATGATACTGCGAAGGCGAGCGGATCAGCCAAGGTGCGGCTCGATCTAGAAAGCAAGGGGCGGAAAAAGCTACGCAATGCGGGACAGACGCCGAAAGCAAACCTCCTCCAGCGAGATGGTTTGGGCAAGACGCTGGAGCAAGCTCTAGAATTGACCAGACCTTTTCAAGAACAACAAGCCTTTACACCAGGGACCCTTATATGTGGAGCTAACGAGTGGCTAAAGTCCGATGATGAGTATCTGCAAGCACGGCCGCAGCAAGAGCCAAGGTTTTCTACACCAACACCAACCCTAAAACCAGAAGACAAACACGCCTCTTCAGGACGATCTTGTGCACCTGTCGCACGCACGTCACCCAGAGCTCTAGCGGCTCCAACCATTCCTGGAGGCTTCACACCTATCAACGCGCGTTCGTCTAGTATGAGACAGGCAAATTACTCAAGCTCAACAGCCCGGAAGAAGGGCACCCCGCGGGTAGCGTCTGGTACTCCTATGGCCGCAGACAAGCCGAAACCGATCGGTATTCACTCAGGTCCGGGAAAAACGGCAGAAGCGCCCGGAACTTCTTGCCGAGATGATCAGAATACAGAGGAAACTCCACATGGAGCCACCTTGGCTGATAGACCAGGTGAAACCGTCTTCCCCGACGTGAATTCACAGTCTAGATCGACGGATCCAGCTTGCAGAATTGCACCCACAAAAACATCACTTACGCCGAGCCGTGGCGATAGATCGAGTATACGGGAGGCCCAAGCGGAGACACCAGGAGGACTAACCGCCCCTTCTGGCCAATTGCCGATGATAAGGGCAGTTTCCACTGAGGATTCTTCGAAGACTCGACGAAGTCTCGCTGTTGCGAATAAGGACCCGACTTTCAAGGCCGCACTGAGCTTTGCAACCCCAAACATCAAGGAAGCAATCCATGCAATACCTCCATCGACAAATCTACCGGAGTTCGTCTACCGGCGAGCCACCCACATCACTGGAAATCCGCAGCCCAAAAACCCAAAAGCTAGCGATGATACTTCTAACTTCTGGGTTGGAAAGAACCGAAATTATAGAGACTTTGGTCACAAAACCCTGCGAGATGATCTTTATGAACCAACAGCAAAACCTCTAATAAGTGAGCCGATACCAGAGGGGAAACACACTGTTGTAGATGCTACCACTTCACAGCATAGCGGAGGTCTCATCGATAGATCCGTCAATGGACCGGCTGTGACATCAACGGCAATTGACAAGCCGCCATCAGAGCCACAGAGCAAGGATGTCAGTCGAAGATCGAGTTTGTTTCAAGAAGCTCAGGTTGTGTCCAACCCAGCCGGGAAAACCGCGCAGATTCCATCAGCACCATCGACTAATCTGCTGGAGACCGACAAGCAGTCGTTAGATTTTAGTACAGAGCATGACGACTTGAGTGCCCACCTCTCCACCCAGGCTGCGATCCTCAAAGCTCAGCAGTCTTTTCAAGCAGATCTTGCTTCGCCAATCAAACAGCCCTCCGTACCGTCAGCTGTCAATAGAGACGGTACTAAATCAACGTACCGTGACGTCTCCCATGTAGAACCGGCCAGACACGAAATCACTCCGTTCCAGACATTCCGTACCCCGACCCCTGATAACCTAACCAATCAGGTCTTTGCAGCGTCCA
>QQTW01003238.1_pt1 | contig 11986 bp, 14 predicted proteins | sample 1904831 | NCBI WGS metagenome assembly QQTW01 (sample SAMN09435610, study PRJNA476489) | Subsurface metagenome, whole genome shotgun sequencing project. | reverse complement strand
GCGCCCCCTACGGCAGCGTTAATCACTGGGGGTCGGTAGCCAGAATTAATAATGATTGAGGTTTTGCCAAATAGCGCTCTAACATCTTCCAAGTAGTCGGCAAGGGCAAAAACATTTTCGACAACGCGCTGATTTTGCGGAACGCGCGACAGATTCTTTGTAAATTCACCCCAGCTGAAATGTCCTCCCAGGTGAACGCGATCATTTGCGGCAACCCAACCAATTTTAGGAAAAAAGGCTTTATGTCCTCTGTCAATCGGTGCGCTTGTGTCTTTGGGGACTAAATGAGTAGCCGTTGCCTCTAATAATGCTTGAGCGGTAGATGGTCCTAATAAATTTGGATATTCTAAGTATTCTAGTTCCTTGAATTTGGCAAATGCGGCTAGAGTACGCTTACCTGCAATGCCATCAATCATGCCATCTAATAAATGAACTTTGCACAGTTGATTCTGTACTGCTGCAACTACTTCTTTTGGCGCTTCTGGCAGTTTATAAGTTTGTTCTAAGTTTGCAAGTACGCTCATTCTTTTCCTTCTCTTGGTACTAATTGCCCTAAATACCCACCCACTCCCACTTTGGCTAAATCCCCAAATACATCTCTAAAAGAGGGGTCAATTAGCGCCAAATACAATACCCCAGTTACCAGAATCAGCACAATAAGACTTCGAGTATTGAAGCGCTGCAACAATCTAATCATCTTCTTTCATAGATTTTGAGCGTAAGTCAGCAAATAATAATGCTTTGATTTCTGTAAGGTCTTTATCAATGCGATCGCACCTGGTATCTAAATCTTTTCTTCCCTCCCTAAACTCTTTCTCGAAAGTATCAGTTTGAAACTTGAAAGCTTCCGCTAGCGATTGATAATAAGTTTTTAAATGGTTAAAATCCCTTTCTGCTGCGTATCCTTTAATTACAGAACCGCGATACAAAGCAGCTATGCCTATAGCGCTAGTAAGAATGCCAAGCACGCTACCGATCAACCCCGCCCACACTATTACTGCGTTCACATTGCAAATACCTCACAATTATTGAACGTGATCGCTCGTCGCCTAATGGCTGAACGAGCGATCACGTTCAAAAAGTTAAATGTATTCTTCTATTGAAACTGTTACGGCTGTTGAACCAGTGCCGTCTAGCATTCCCCAGTATTCGCCTTGCCATCCAGGAATATCAGCAATGTAGACTCTGCCAGGTGCAACTTTAGCGATCGCGCTAAGAGGAGTAACAGTTGAATCTGTATCGATAAAAAGGTTCCTATCTGACGAAGTGTTGTAAAAAGTGGCGTGCTTGCGACTGCTAGTTGCATTTACTGGTAACAACCTTATAGCTGTATTTGCAGTGGGGCCAACACCTACAGATATTGGGTTTTTGGTTGTCGAAATTGCTGGATTAACTAAAGGTTTTTGGGGTTGGTCGGGAGTTAAATCAACTACTGGCATAAAGATTTGAATGGTAAAGTCTGTTGTTGGTTGGTTAGGTAAAACTAGCTTTCTAATTGCTAGCCTGTAATCCCATCCCTTAATAGGTTCAGGAAAACTGATGATTTCTGAAGGTAGATAAGAGCTAATTCGTTGCGGCTTGAAAAATTCAATGCTATCTACAACATCGCTTTGAGGCATATTCGCTAAAGCGATCATTCCTGCCGAGTGACGTGCTTCCAAGGGGGAAGATAGATACACAATCTTAAAATCTTTGCTTTTGACTTGGCTAGAATACTGCCAGTCTTTACTAAGTGTGAAAGTTCCTAAATCTTGCCATTCCACAAATTAATTAAGGTGTAGAGTAACTATCAAGTTTTACTTCGATTCTTTCTAAATCTTCTCTAGCTAGTAGTAACGATTCAGTAAGATTATCTGAATCAATCCCGATGTACTGCCAGAAAGTTACTTTGATATCTTGCATCCAGCGAGGCGGTGCAAAGACTAGTGCATACTCAGATGTGTATCTGGGAAGCTCTATCAAAGTTGAGCGATTCAATAGAATACCTCGATTAGATAAATCGACTGTAGGTAGATTGCTAGCAGTACCCCCACCCCCTAGCTGCAATCTTTGATGTAAGCTGCCAGCGTATCGCCAGGTAGATTTAGCACTGGTAGAAATTGCTCTAATCGCAATGATATGAGTATCAAATAGAAAACCAATTTCAAACGCAGGTATAGGGGTGAAAACTTTGTCAGTAATAAACGTGCAGGTTCGACGCTCCTCATAGACCTGCTGCCAATTCCCCTCAGTTGTAAACTGAACAACAGGCTTACTCATTGATTATTCAGCTTCAAAAGTTACGCTGTATCGCTTGCCAACTTGAAAGAAATTAGCCGCAGAAGGTTGGGTAAGGTAAAGCTCAATACTTGCTTTAGATTGCCCATCAAACAAGCTAAGATTTTCCCCTGCTTGTTCATCAATGGGCGCTGGATGCAGTACAACCTTAACGCCTGAAAACCCTATTGATACAGCGCTGCTGATAACTTGGAATTTAGTCCTAATCATTGTCTTGTTAGCTGCTGCCTGAAATACCAATCAACATCACTTAATTGTTGCTCTTGATCCATGTTGTAATGTTGCAGAATATCCGTATAATCAGCACTACTTATTTTGCCGTTAATCCAGTCAGTAGTAGCTTTATTAAGTGCAATCATTGCATTAAATTCATCATTTGTTGCATTGACTAAGTCGCTTAATTCAAAAGCAAAGTATTCTTTTGGCGGTAAAACAAGTAGTGATTCTTGGTTCATTTTTAACTCTAACCTTCTGGCGTAAAAATGATTGAGTTACCTTTAACATCGTTAAAGGTTTTAAAGGCTGCATCATTTTTGATATCCCTTACTGCATTTTCATAACTATCAGTAGCGGCTTTTTTACCGAAGGGCATTGAAGCAGAATTAGTACTATGCCGAAAATATCGCCTTCCAGTGATTCTACTAGGAGACTTACTAGTAGCTGTTGTTACTCGAAGCTTCAAAGTTAATTTTGCAAGTTTACTAACTGGAAATAAGCTTCCGCCCTCTAAAATTGTGTTAGTTGTCCCCGTTGGCGCGGCTGCCTCGTAATATCCTGAAAGCAAGCCCAATAAAACGCTAGTGGGAGCGTTTTCTCCTGCTTTTGGAGCTTGAACAGCAACAAACACATTTCTACTTGCAATCCCGAAAGGAGCAATATGCACTGTTTGTTTGTCGTAAGTAAATCTATTAACATTCAAACCATCGTATAAGACCTGCCGCTCCTCACTATCTTTTGCTGCCCAAGCGCGGTAGCGGGTGTAATCTGCAAGGATCTTGTCGGCTTCTGCTAACCTGCGAAAACTCATATGTAGCTGTTGGTTTTAGTACGTTTCAAATCTAAACGCAAGTAAAAGCACTGTCTAAAATACCGGAACCCTTAAGGGTTCCCGAAAATTAGCCAAAAGATTGCAGTTAATATGCTTTGACAATAGGGTTGGGTTTTATTCCAGTGCGATCAACTAAGCACAACGGCTCAGGGCGATTATGTATAAGTAAGTGTGCATACATAAACCTAACTTTAGCTGTCGGTCGCCATCTTTGCTTTTTAGTAGGTTTTCCTAGTATTAAAATATTTTCCGTAACGTTATCTGAGTTCTTTTTAGGTACAGTGACTTTAAACTTTTTTTCATCAAAAACGTGATTTCTAATACTTATTATTTTGCGTACTACTTGTTCGCCTTCAAGCTCATTTAATGTATAAAGTTGAAAATCATAGCCGTGTTCTTTGTCTTTATATTTACAAAGATACTTTCCTTTATTAAATGTGTAACCTTGCGCTAAGCCTATTTCATTCTTAATTTGATTTGCTAACATTTGAACATTAGCTTGGCTAATTGTTGTTGTTGATTCATTCATTAATCTAAAACTAATGTTTGCTTCAACAGGATGGTAATTGTCTGGGACTGCATCTGAATCTTGTTTGAAAAACAAAGTTACTTGAGGCTTGTAAGCAACTTCATAATGTTCTAAATCCCATGTAGGCTTATTCATCCCAACAACTGTAGGATGCAACGCTTGCGCCTTGCCAAAAGTAAAATAATACAGCATCATTCTGGCGCTTGTTACAGCGATTGGATCTGAGTCTTCATGCAACAGCGCCCGTAGCATTGCGCCTCTAGTTGTCCCAACTTCTGGCTCCCAGGTATCGCCATCGCCAAATTTATCTCTAAAAGCTGCTCTAATTTGTTTATTTAAATAACGGCGGATAGTTAGTTGTAAATGCTCAATGTCGCTAAATGGTTCTGGTAATGCCATATAAATATCAAAGGTCTGTCAAAAAACTAAGTAGACCCGTTTCATCTTCGCCTGTTGGATCTTTAACTAGATTAGCCTTGATTTTTTCGGCTTCTGCTTTAATCAACTTGTTATCAATTGCTTCTGGTCTGTCGGCATCTGCCAAAGCTTTCTTAAATTCAGTAGTAGCTTTAACAGCTTCTGTATATTGCTCTTGACCTTCTACAACGTTTTCAGCAATTTCGTTAATTGTTTCTAGCACTTGGGTAACATCACCCACTTTAGTTTGAAAAGTCATAAACTTAGAAGTTTTGACAGTGATGTGTTCGCTCATGAAGTTGTAGGCATTTTCCCTCACTACGCTAGCGGCTCTTAGGGCGTTGCCAATCTTGCCTGTGTATTCTGCTGCTGTTTCTAGAGCGTCACCAATTGAGTTGAACATTGAAGCTGTAGCATTAAGGGAATTGGTAGCAGCGCGGTAGATTGCATTGTACTTGCGCAGATTCACTTTTAACCCCGCGTAGTTTTCTGCTCCCATGATTGTCACCATGAAGGTTTCAATGCCTTGGTTGAAAACTTGGTTCAAGTCTACGTTCTCGTTTTCTGATGTCTGCAATAGTCCTGTAGCATTGCCGACAGATGACAGCATTTCTAACAACGTGACTTTGAGGCTGGCGCTGAGCATCATTGCATTGTGCAGATTTGAAGCTATGCCGATTAAGTTGAGGGCGCGATCAATGCCTAGTGAACTAGACAGTCTACCCAAGAATCCTGAAATTCCACCATTAGCAATCGGCGCTCCTAGCTTGCGATTGGCTAAATCAACACCATTCTTAATTGGTTGAAGTAGAGCTAGCTGCGCGGCATTAGCACCAGTATTGAAAGCTCCACCTAGTTTATTAAGTAGATTGTTATTAGCATTGTTGGCTGCGTTGTTAGCTATTTGGTCAACCATACGAGTAGTGCAACCGCCTGGTTGTGCTGTCCGACAGTTGGCTGTAGTTGCAGCAGCAGTTACAGCGCCTTGGAATGCTGGGCTGTTAGCTATATTGCGCGGCATATTATCTAATGCTATTTTTAACGCTCCTACCCCTACTACTACTTGAGCAAGTTTCTCTAAGGTTTCTGTATCTCTAGGTTGTGTTATTACTACAGGTCTATCAATTTGTCTTACCCTATCTGCTACCAAGTTTGGTAATGCAACTAATGGAGTATTTATAGAATTGATAACCTCATTATTAGATGCACGTTGATTATCTATAATTCTTTGAAACTGTGGTTCTAATGCCTTTTGATTTCTAATAGATATATTTTCAAATGTATTTTTAATATCTGCTGATGCTTGTTCTATTGATATAGGTACAACAGCATTTACTGTCTTAGTAACTGAGTTAACTATGGTAGGTTCTATTATTCTAGGTAAATTATCTATTTTGGTTATTACTTGTTCATTCATTTTTTCTTGCTCGTTTACTTTAGTTTCTAATCTATTGATTCTGCTTTCCAATTCAGGCGATCTTAAATTTGGGGGATTAAGATCTCTAATTGTCGGTACTCTATTTAAAGCATTATTGGCTAGGTTTAAAGCAGTAGCCGAAATATTTATCGCCGCGCCTGATTGCAGTAGCGCTCCTTGAGAATTGCTTAGTGCAGTATCAGCTTTATCTCTTATTGGCGGTATTTGTCCTAATGCGTTATCAGCCTTTTGGTTAGCTGCGTTTGATCTATTAATAGCTGTATCTGCTGTATTTACTGCTACTCTAGCTGTCGATTTAGCCTCAGTAGCATTTTGTTGGGCTTCACTTACTTGGGGCTTAAGCGTAGTTACTTCTTTGATAGCTGTACTTGCTGTATCTGAAGCTTTCTTTGCTTCTACTTCTGCTGTAGTCGCCTTACCTGTTGCAAAATCAGCTTTTCCTGTTGCTATACCTGCTTGGTTTATTGCTGCTAGTGATTTAGTAAACGATTCAATAGCTGTCTCTTCTGCCCTTTCTGCTTTGCCCTCTGCTACCTTAGCTGCACCTATAGCTGCTAATGATTTTGCAGTAGCTTCATTGGCTATATCTGTTGCTTTTTCTGCCTTACCTTTTGCCTCTTCAGCGTCTTTAATTGCTGTATTAGCCTTCCCATTAATTATTTCTACCTTATCCTTAAGTTTTCTTACTTGGAGGTCATTATATTGCGCTATTCCATAGGCTTCCTCACCTACTTTTAATGCCTTATCTGCTGTCTTCTCTACCTCTTTTATTTTGTTTGCGTTACTACCTATTAGAGATAGATGTTTAGACAACTCGTTGTCGTGTACTAATAGCTGCCTATCATGTGCATCTAGTCTAGGGAATACTATTTTTAATGTTGCGTATAGGGCAAACAGACCCGCTATGCTACCCGCCAGGGATAGTACATTAGCAGCTAGTAATATTACTTTCCCTAATGCTGAATTGGCTAAAGTATTGGCTGTTGTTGCTACCCCTTGTGCTACTGCTGCTGCTCTAGTTGCTATGGTTGCTTTTGCTGTTGCTGCTGTCGCTGCTGTATTAGCTGAATTACTTAGTGCCTTGGCTATAGCTGATTCTGCTTGTGCTTTAGTTGCAGTGCTAAAGGCATTTCCAGCCTTCATACTAGCTATTTCACTTAAACTTACCGCCCCTTGTGCCGATTTTTTAGCTAACTCTGCTACTACTGCTGCTGATCTAGATTTAGCTGTTGCCTGGAATGCTTCTGTAGTTGCGTATTGAGCTAGGTTTGTAGCTATACCTGATTGCTTTACTGCACCTGCTGCTACGACTGCAACACCTGCGATCTCTGGTTTTAGTAGTGCCTGTGCTCCTTCTATAGCTTTTTTAATAATTGAGTTTTCATCTACTGGCTTTAGTCTGGCTACTTCTGCCCGCAATGCTGCCAGTTCCGATCGCAACTCTGCACAACAATCAGCCATTATTTAAGCTCCTTACAAGATTTGCGATCGCGTTTATTTCGCTAGCTATTTCTTTACAAGGCAAACAACAGTAACCAGGGTAGTTAGTTGTTAAACATTTGGTAGTTCCAGGTGGACATTCATCATCACAAGCTACTGTAAAACTACAAGGGGAACTACCAGAAACACTAAATAAAGTCTGTTGATTGTGTATTACTTTAATCGTGCATTTCCCTGGTGGTGGATTACCACAATTATCAAGCTGGTTATCTTCCCGTACAAGTGAATCAATCCTTGAGGTAGTATCAGCAGGCATATTAAAATTGCGCCCAACTTGCCACCATCCCAAGGTAAAAGGATCAGGTAAAAACCCTCTACCATACAATTCATGATTAGCGGTAAATGAACCAGTACCGTTTGGAACCAAAACCGATCTAACATCTGTTATTGGTCCCCAAAAACCTACTAAAGTAGTGCTACTCCCAGTGGAAGAAACAACAGTATGGCGTAATGTGTATCTAACGCCATCACATTGCCCACCTATAAAGTTAGCTCCTTCATGTATTTCTATAACTTCTACAGGAGCTTTATCACTAATAAACCTACCTTTTTTATTAGCAAAGGAGTAGTCAACTGTTGCTTTTTTAGCATTAGGGCAATAGGTCATAATTGTAATTTTTAAGATATAGCTGCTAGGTGTCTAGCTTTTATTCTTACTGCTGATAACTGTTTGTATGTAATACTAGGTTCGTCTATTAACCCATTAAAATAGTTACCATATTTACCCCAGCCTATATACCAATTAGCATTATATTGTTGAGTGTTTGTATTTGAATTACTAACCGTCAATTCTCCATCTATCCATATTTCAGCGCCTCTACTTCCTACTGTTGCTAATACTGTATGCCACTGGCTATCGTTATAGGTGTTTGGCGTAATTATGGTTGCTCCGTTGTAATTTAAAAATTTAATCCTACCGTTCTCTAGGTACACATCTTTGTCATAAGAATTACCATTGTCAAATCCAAATAAACCGCCATTTGCGTTTGTAGTTTTAAATCTGCACTCAAGTGAAAAACTGGTAGGAGAAGCTCCAGCAGGATTAATTACTATTCGTGTATTACCGTCAAATTTTACTGATTTATTTTCTGGATCAGAAACTAAAGAACTTTCTTGCTGGTACGTAACACTGCCTTGATATTGACAATCATATTCATTTTGGGATATATCAATTGCTGTCGAACCTGATAAATCATTTAGTTGTAAATAAGCATAGGGTACATCTTTTAACACTTCTTGGGCATACTTTCCGTATTTTGATGTAGGTGTACTAATTCCTATAAATTCCTTAAGTGTAGATAATTTTACGCTTCTAAGAGCTAGTGTAGTTGCTTCCTGCAAGAGCAATAAATCGCTATCAGACAAGGTAGTTAACTCAGGATATTGATTGAATTGCATATTCTTCTACCACAAAAGTATCTAGTATTTTGTTTGTATTTTGGGAGGTAATATATTGATGATTCCAATAAAATACATTTAATAGTTCAAATAGCTTTGAATTGTTATAGGTGATAGGGTGGTTTAATTGGTCTGTGACCAAGCGATCTAATTCATCAGTTACATTTCCTTCAAATTGCCTACAAGCATTTATTACAATTGCGACTAGCAACGATTCGGCTGTATTAGTGGCGCTAGCAGACAGATTAAATAGATCGCCTTTATTAATTACCAGGCGATCGCTATCTTGATAAGCTCTAGCCCCGAATAGCTGTTGCAACGTCAACTGCTGCATTAATAGTCGTCTGGGTCGATGGTGCTACCTGTATCCAGCTTTTGTAGATTCACTGAGTAAGTGCTTTGGCGATAGGTTGCATTGTTGCGACTGACTAGAGTTTGGAAGTTGAAGTCAGCTTCGGCAACTGTGACTGATTGATCGGGATTACTTTCTTGAGCAGCAAGGGTAAGAGAATTTTTAGCCATTAGCAGCAGCGCTACAAATAAGCTTTCTGCTGTATTGGTGGCGGCGGCGGTTAATCCAACGGTGGCAAGGTCTGCCTTAGCGATTGATAATGTCGTTACTGTTTGCGCCGCACCGCTGCCGAATACTTGCTGTAATGATGGTTCTGCCATGAGTAATACAGATAGACTATGGCAATGTTAACCTTGCTTTTACTGATTTGGTGATTGCTAGAATTCCATAGATACTAATTGCTGAAAATGAGCCATACCGGAACTTTATGATTAATAGATATGTGACTAAGTTAATAAATTGGTGGCTGAAGCTTAGAGGCTATGGACAGTATCCAATTGTTGACCCTAATAGTACACCCGCTAAATGCTATCGCTGTCGTAAAACAGTAACTTATGGGGAGGTTATGAACTGCCAAATTAAACAATGTCCAGTTACACCAATTCCTTTTTGAGATGAACGTTATTGATATAAATCTGGCGCTAAGTGGTTGCTGTCCCCTAAAAGCTAACTGCTATCAGGAAACAGGGAATATAACCAACTATTACCCTGGGGATTGCCCGATGTATGCACAATGCCAAGCTGTCTTGGCTACGTTGAGTGCTTTTGATAACAATGATGAATTAGAGGATTGCGATAGGGAATGATTTATGGAATCTTCAGAAGTTGATAAATGGCTTAACAGTCTTGACTCAGAAAGTGATGAATATCATTGGTTAGTTAGTTTCCTATCTTTAGGTTGCTGTCCTTCCTGTTATTCAGAAACTTTTGAGATGCGACTACAGAAATACTACAGCTGCACAATATTAAGAGTTGAAAGTTTAACAATAAGTTGCCTTCGTCCTGACTGTTCTGAAGACTTTTCCTTTGATATAAGGCATCCCTCTTAAAACAAGTGCACGCAGATATATGTTGATTAGTGCTGAAAACAGTCGATGCCCGTCAAGTTGAAAATTTAATGAGATCACCTAAAAAACGTAAATCTACCCGCCGCCCTTGTCCGCTCGATATTGATTGCGAGTTAGTTGCAGCCGAACGGGGTAAGGTTTGTCCAAATCGTGACTATTGCGAACACGTTGCAGCGCCCTGGGTTCTACCTTATATACAAACTGTTTTACCAGATGGAACAAAACAGCTAAGAGTTGATAATTGCGTAATGTATAAGCCTGAAGGTAGTCCAAAACGTGAAAAATATAATGCTGGTTGGTCTTGTGCTGAAACAATACCCTTTAAATACATTTGTATTCCAGAATTTTTTAAACCTATATTGCTAGTCTTATTCGAGCCAGAAATAAACTCAGGATGGGCAGAAGCCAAACCTCTAGGCGAACGCTATGAGATGTGGGCATCATGCCAACTTGGGATAAGTTATCCAGAATTTTACAAAAAACACTTCGATCATGGCTTGTATTACTACTACGGATTTGAAACACTAATTGACCCGCAAAGCAAACATCCTCATTGCATACTGCCACCTAACTTTTAATTCCGCAAATAGTTGAAACCGGAATAATAATGGATAGCAGCAACGCTACATAAGGTATTTGAATGCTGCCAGTTGAAGACCCCAAACCCACGAAAGCGGAAGTATTGAACAAAGGTCGTACCAACTTAGAGAAAAGACCTAGAGAATACTTGCTACCAGGCGAAGTCAATCGACTGCTGGTAGCGAGTAAAGCTGTCGTCAGGAACGCTCTAAGAAATAGTACACTTATACTGCTAAGTTATCGACACGGCTTAAGAGTATCTGAAGCGATCGCTCTGACCTGGTGCGATATCGATTTTAGCGGTGGCTCCATTCACATCAATCGGCGCAAGAAAGGTAAAAGCGGTCGGCATCCACTGCGTAAACCTGAATTAATTGCTTTGCACAATCTGAGAAAGCAGCAGCGCGTAGATACACCTTATTTATTTATCAGCCAGCAAAACACACCGCTTTCAGAGCGGATTGTGCGCAAAATTGTTCAGGAAGCTGGTGAGAAAGCAGACTTGCCTTTAAGTGTGCATCCGCATATGCTGCGCCATGCCTGCGGTTACTATCTGGCAAATAAGGGCTTTGATACTAGAGCGATTGCTGAATATCTTGGACACTCAAGCCTTCAGCATACATATCGCTACACGTCGATCGCACCTGGTCGATTTAATGACTTTTGGAACGATTAGTAATCTCCTAGTAGATTGCAAGTAATACATTTATGCTAATCTAATAGTAATCTACTGGAGATTACCACAATGGCAACCAATAAACCAAAAATCCAAGGCTACATAGAGCAAACTACTTTCGATTGCTTTGAGGTTTATAGGCAAGATAATAATTTCAGCCAATCCCACGCTTTAGAGAAAATTCTAGCTAGCTTCTTTAGCAGTGAGCGCATTACAGAGCAGCCCAATAGCTTTGAATTTAATCGGCTGCTCCTAGATAGATTAGATCGCTCTGATGATCGAGTAGCAGAAATTGAACAGCGAATAATAGAGATCAACTTTTTATTATCTACTAGTAATCTAGGAAGTAACCTACCGGAGATTGCTAGTAATCCAGAAAGTGATACATTAGAGATTACTAGTAATCTGTCAGAGATTACTAGTAATCTAGAAAGTGATACATTAGAGATTACTAGTAATCTAGAAGGTAATCTGCCAGAGATTGCTAGTAATCTAGGAAGTGATACATTAGAGATTGCTAGTAATCTGCCAGAGATTGCTAGTAATCTAGGAAGTGATACATTAGAGATTGCTAGTAATCTAGGAAGTGAGTTAGATAGTAGCTTACTTAGTGAGTCAATAATCACTGAAAATATTGCTGTCTCTTTGCCAGAGAATCTGTCGCAAGCCTTGAGTGAATCGCCCATTGAACTGAATAAGATTGTG
>QQTW01003237.1_pt1 | contig 11988 bp, 9 predicted proteins | sample 1904831 | NCBI WGS metagenome assembly QQTW01 (sample SAMN09435610, study PRJNA476489) | Subsurface metagenome, whole genome shotgun sequencing project. | reverse complement strand
TAAAGACGGGCGACCATCGGGCAAGTACGAGGTGTTTGCCGAGAATTTCGCGGGGGTAGCGGAGGAAGCCAAACCCGGCGACACCGCCAACGCGGGCAAACCCGACCTCGTTAGCCCCGGCGATGCCAAAGCCCGCCCGGTGGGCTTAGCGCAGGGACCGGATGGATCGCTCTACGTGACCGACTCCGTGAAGGGCAAGGTCTGGCGGGTGATGTACGCGAAGAAATAAGCTATCAATGGAAATGGTACGCGGCTCGGGCTGACGTACCATTTTTTCTACTGATTCTGATTCGTGTACAGAAGCACGTTAATCCCGTGTATAGGAGATAGGGTTGACGCGTTACATGTCAGGCCAATCTTTTCCAGCAGCCGTATCGATTTTTCGTTAGTGGGCAGGACCGTCGCCAGCACCACTGGAATGTTGAGCTTTTCGGTTGCATAAACCATTGTGGCACTGGCTATTTCGAGGGCATATCCCTGACTCCCAAATTCCGGTAGGATCCGGTAGGAAAGCAAAGCCAATGTCGGGATGCTCTAAGTAGTCTCGTTTCAATAAGCCACACAGGCCAATCGGCGTTCCATATCCTTTCAACTCGACCAGGGACAGGCCGAAGCCGTGCGTGGCATAGCTTCTCAGCGGCCCGTCCTGAAGGTAGCTGACCGCATCGGCCGTTGTCCTGACGTTCCTGTCCCCAATAAATTCCAGCCAGCCGGGGCTGTTCAGCAGTTCGAGAATAAACGACGCATCGCCCTCACTTAGTAGCCGAAGCGTCAATCGGTCGGTCTCCAGCAGGTTTCCCGTAGATTGTGAATGATTCATTGTCAGTTGTTCGCCCAAAATTATACCTGCCGCTTTTGCTTACTCCAATACTGTTGACGCAAGGGTCCCGTAGTAGAAGCCGCCCAGGCTTGGACCGGCTGCAACGGTGGTGTAGGGCCGGTTGAGTCGGTTTTCTCAGTTAGCCAGCCGGACCTCAATGGCGTTTACTTCCCGTATCCAGCGAGCGGGCTTTTTCTCGCCGGGAACGATTACCCGGTACGGCCCCACCCCAGGCGGCAACGGTCCGCCGTCGATGCTGTCGGCCAGTAAAATAGTCCGGGTGGCAAAATCGGGGTCAAGTTCGGGTAAAGCAAACACCACTTCGTAACCGTCAACGGCTTTCACAACAACGTACTTTGTGAGGTTCTTACCCCGTAACTCACCACCCAGGGTAGTCCCCGCCTGTTTGAGCAGGTCCACCAGCGGCACACCTGAGTAGCGGTGTTCTTTGCCGTCGCGCTCCTTGCCCATAACCTCGGTGTGTGGCATGGCCTTCAAATCGGCCGCCTGAAGCGTCATCGGTTTGGCTACGTCGCCGGAAATCGTCAATACCGTTTGCCCGTAGCCGGTAATAACGACCAGGTTAAGCAAAAGTAATAACGGGCTGTAGGCCCATCTGACGTACTTAGCCGATGAAGCAGGTCGGGTCATGGTCTGGTTGTTCATAAATTAGTGAGCAAAAGGTTTACGAAAAAGTTGCGGCCTGCCTCAGGAAAGCCTTCAGCCAGCGCGTAGTTGCGGTCGAAGAGGTTATTTACGCCCCCTTCCAAACTTAGATATCGCTGGAGCCGCACCGATGCTTTGAGATAGGCCACCATAAAACCGCCCGTCCGGGTTCCGTAGCTGGTACTGTACCGGGCTGAATTGTACTCAACACTGCCCACCACGGTTGTCTGGCCCACCACTGCCCGGCGTAGCAGCAGTGCCTGCGCGTATGCAAACAGTTTGTGATCGGGTACGTCGATAAAGTTGAGGTCTGGATTGCTCAGATTCTGACGGTGAATGTATGAATACTGCACGCCCGTCTCGAACGCGGCCCGAACAGGCACTTTAACAGACACGTCCCCGCCGTAAAACTCCGCCCGGCCCGTATTTTGAAACTGAAAAATGCCCGGCTGCACGTTGTTAACCTGCTGGATAGCATCGGTCAGGCGGCTGTAAAACAGGCTGGTTTGCAGGACCAGATAACGGCCAGGCTTACCCAGACTAAGCTGATCGGTGTAGGCGGTTTCGAGGTGCAGGGCTGACTCTGCTTTCAGGTCAGGATTTGGAATGGCGGCTCCCAGGCGGTACGAATACCGATCTTTTATGGTGGCAAAACGGGTTTTACGCGCGGCTGTCAGGCTCAACTGCCGCTCCGTCGTCGGACTGTAAAACAACCCGGCCTGCGCATTCAGCGCCTGACTGTTGTTGCCGGCGAAGGCCGTAACGAGCCGGGTCCTGCTTTCGTAATTTTCGGCCCGCAGGCTCTGCCGCCCATTGTAACTCACTCCCGGCACGACCGATAACCGGTTGGTCAGTCGGTAAACGTCTTCTATGCCCACCGACAGTGTCTGGTCGATGAACGTGCGAACCGGCTCGCCGAGGTTGTTTTCCCGGTGCCGATCCTGTTTGTAATGCACCGATGCTTTCAGACTATGCCGATCCGCCAACTGGTTTCCATACTCGACTGAGCCGCCCTTCGTGTCATCGTTGTAGTAGCTGTTGAAGGAAGAACCTCTTCGCTGAACAGAATACGTATTATCGTCGAAGGTACTCAGGAGGTTTTTGAAACGGTCGTAAAACAACCGGGCTTTCAGGTAACTGTTGGTGGAGAGTGCCGTACGGGAGATAAAATACAGACTTTCCTTGTTCCAGTAGGGCCATTGCCAGAACCGGGTCACTTGCCGGGCGTCACTGCCGACGTAGGGGGGTGTTCCCTTTTCTCCCTGCTGGTTAACGTAGCTAAGGGCGTACTCATCGGTGGCGTTGGGCGTAAAACCCGCCTTCAGGCTGTATTTTCGGTCGTTGCGGTAGGCATTTTCCCGATCACCGCCATCTTCCTGCGGACGGGTGACGAAGTTGGCCGATAGCGGATACGTATCCTGTTTCAACTGCGAGACCGACCCCTGAAGGTAAAACTTACCCAGATTACTGCCCAGATTCAGGTTGAGCCGGTGGCCCCGACCACTCAGCAGCCCGGCCCGCCCGTCAACTTCCAGCCGTTGCCGGGGTCGGCGGGAAACCAGATTAATCGCGCCACCCAGCGTGTTGGGACCGTAAATAACCGACGAGAACCCTTTCGCCACGTTGATTTGAGCCAGATCGAAGGTTGTGAACCTCCCCAGATCAACGTACCCATCGTAAGGAACATAGACTGGAATGCCATCAATAAACACGGGCACCTGCCGTAAATCGAAACCGCGCACGTAGACCATCGTTTCGTTGCGAGCACCCACGTTTGACAACGTCACTCCAGGGAGTAAACTGAGTGCCCGACCCACGTCGAGCCGGTTGAAGGCTTCGATTCGGCGGCTCAAAGCCGTGCTGGCCGAGTCGAGACTTCGCCGACCCAGCACTGAAACCTCGCCTAAGCTGAATGTCCGGGTTGAGTCAGGGGAAGGAAGTTGTTGGGCACCCAGCAACAGAGCCTGCGTCATCTGACCTGCGATAAGAAAGCCAGCGAAGAGGTGTTTCATAAACGGCGTTATTTCCGCTGAAATATAGCGACCGTTGTGTTTTGATGGAAATAGCGATGGAGAAAAATTCGGAACAAGGAGCGATGTGTACGGGTCAGGTGGGAAAGTTAGCCGATTCGTCGGTCAAAAATCGCTGAAACCGTTCGTGCAGGGCGCGGTAGTGACTAAGGTATTTTTCACCCTCGGCGGTGATGATCGCTCCGCCCCCTTTTTCACCCCCGGTTTGGGTGGCCACTAAGGGCGTGTCAGCCAACGTGTTCATCGAATGCACCAGTTCCCAGGCTCGTTTGTACGACATTCGCATTGCTTTGGCCGCCTGATTAATGGAGCCGGTGTGCTGAATCTGTTGAAGCAACTCCATTCGGCCAATGCCCATGAACCGCTCAGTAACATCACCCGACGTGGTTTCGAGCCAGATACGGCCGTTGATGCGGAGGTTGTTCATGCTGAAAGGAAGTGCTGTTTGGGACGCTAAACTACAACAAAGGCGAAATTAGCCAACGTCCTCCCTTGTTACCCCGTCAATCTCCAGCACTAAGTCTGCGCCGTATAAACCTGCCGGGGTCTGGTAGCCGGCTTCCCAATCACCACTGAGCACTTTTTTGGTGATGATCAAGGCCGTCAGCGCAGTGAGCGTGTACCCTTCGGGACCGTGCAGCCGGGCCTGGGCAGTCTGCCCCTGCGCGTTCCAGGCTTTGCCCCAGATATGGGTGCGGGCACGCTGGCGCCTGGCGTCGTCGGGGCCGGTGACGCGTTGGGTAATTTGCTGTTTCAGGAACGACCGCACCGCCCGGTTGCGCAGCAGCCAGCCGAAGTAGTTACCCAATTTGGCCAGCCGGATTTGCCCCGCCGATGAGCCAATAAACGTTTCGATGTTGGGAATGCCCGTGGTGCGGTACGCCGTTGACACATCGCCCCACGGGATGCTCATGCAGGGAATCGGGTACCCGCTACCAAAGTCGACGGACAGGGTTTTGTGCGCGTTCGGTACGGCCTCAATCCGTCCGTTTCGCCGGACTTTACCACCCCTGCCCGCCCCTTCCAGTGCGGTTTGTGCCGTGCCCTGCGAGAGGCTGCCCCCTTCCGTGTAAAAGGCCAGTTGCAGATGCGTCGCATCGGGAAGGCGGTCGTGGAGATAGCGGGCAATGCAGTCGGTCGGTACCACGTCGAACCCCACGCCCGACATTAGCATGACATTCTGCCGGACGGCTTCAGCGTGGAGCGTCATCCCGTGCTCAAACACGTCAATCTCGCCCGTAATATCGAGGTAGTGCGTCCCCGTGCGCAGGCAGGCCTGCTGCATGGGGGCGGCCGTTTTAGAGAAAGGTCCGGCGCAGTGCAGCACCACGGGCACGTGGGTCAGGAGTGCGTCGAGGGCGGGGGTATCGTTCAGGTCGGCAACGCGGTAAGTCAGGCCGTGCTTCTCGGCGAGGGGCTTCAGCTTGGCTTCGCTCCGGCCTGCCAGCACGGGTGTCAGGCCGAACGAACGGGCGAGGTCAATAATGAGTCGGGCCGTGTAGCCGTTAGCACCGTAAAGCAGAAAAGTGGGTGGTCCGTCATACGGCGGTCCGTCGTGCGGGGTTGTCGTCGCGTTCATAGGGGGTTAGTAAGGACGTGTGAGTTACCTGGAAGGTCGGCTTGTTGCGGCCGGTTCAATAGTATCGGCGTTGCCATCGTTGGTTGAAAGACGGATTCAACAAACCGTCACGCGTGTTTAACCGTTTATCGACCTATGGAGTTACAAACGCTGAACCACGGCCTGACCCAGAGCCGCGAAGAAAAATCAGTTTCATCACCCGTTGCGGCACCGTCGCTGCCCCGCGCCGTCAACCGGTCCGAATCATTTTTACTACTCGATGGCGAGTGGCGGTTTGCCCTCGATGCCGATGACCGGGGGCTGAGCGATGGCTGGTACCTCGGCCACAATTACGGACGAACGGCTAACTGGCCGGGCACGGTGGAGGAACATTTAGCCGAAGCCAAAGATGCGTCGCAGACGTCGTGGCAGGATACGGTTGTGGTGTGGTATGAGCGCGAATTTGCGATGCCACCCTTGGCCGAGCTTACGGCCGATAAGTCCATGTTTCAACTCACTTTTGGGGCCTGCGGCTACGAAACCCGCGTTTGGCTCAACGGGATGCCGCTTCAGACCATCGAAGGTGAAGAAGCGCACTACGGCGAATACACGTCTTTTTCCTACGAACTCAACGCCGAGTACCTGCGGCCGGTCAACCGGCTTACCGTCCGCATTGCCGATTCGATGGACGCCGACGTAGCGCGGGGTAAGCAGGAATCACTCGTGTATAAACGCGGGGGTATCTGGTACCAGACCTCAACGGGGGCCGTCCGTAGCATCTGGATTGAAGCCGTGGGGCGCAACCGGCTGCGCTCCCGCGTGGGTATTGTGAGCATGATTGAGGACGAACTTGTCCGCGTAAACCTGACTACCCGCATTCATGACCCCGGTCAGTATATTATCCGTCTGCAGGTATTCAGCCGCGAAGACGACCAGGCAGGTCCATTAGCCGAATCCGACTTCCCGTTGCGGCTGGAGGCCGGACAGAAGCAGCAGCGCGTGGTTATTGAGGTGCCTGGAGCGCAACTGTGGTCGCCCGAATCGCCAACGCTGTACCGATTGGTAGCCCAGCTCATCGACGCCGACGGGCATGGTTCACCCATCGAAACGCACTTCGGCCTGCGGAAGGTGGAAGCCAGGGGGTGCTGCGTGTACCTGAACGGCCGCGCCACTTACCTCGACGGAATTCTGTACCAGCCCGGTACGGCCACGTTCGACGAGATGAAGCGGCATTTTGAGGCCATGCAAAAACTCGGTTGTAATCTCGTACGGGTACACATTGCGGGTATTGACCCCCGGATTTATAACCTCGCCGACGAAATGGGCCTGTTGTTGTGGGTGGAAGTGCCCAGCCCGCACAGCTCAACCGTGCGTAGCCGCGCCAATCACCAGGCGGAACTGATGCGGATGCTGGCCCTGATGGAAACGCACCCGTCCATCATCATCTGGAGCCTCTACAACGAAGACTGGGGCGTGCAGGACATTGCCACCAATCCCGAAACCCGGCGTTACATCACCGATATGTATCACTACATGCAGATTCACCACCCGCAGTTTCTGGTGGTCGACAACGACGGCTGGCGTCACGTTTCCAGCGAAGGCCGGTTGAAGTCTGACCTGTTCACGGCCCACCTGTACACGCCCGACCCTGACCGGTGGCGCGACATGCTCGACCGCCTGACGCGGGGCGAACTGGAAGGGGCAACGGCTTTTCCGATGGTGGTGGGCGATCCGTTTTTTTACCGCAATCAGGTGCCGTTGGTCATTAGTGAGTGGGGCGGCTTTGGCTTTGCCAACTATGGAGGTCCGACCGAAGCCGATGACCGCGCCGACCGAATTCGGCTGTTCAAACAGGAACTGCGTAAACGGCGCGGCATTGCCGGGGATGTGTACACCCAGGCAACCAATATTGAAGACGAACGCAACGGCCTGATCGACTTTCACACCGGCGAAATAACGGTTCCTGCCGGGCTGCTATCGTCGCACGAACGGCCGGTAAATGATTAGCGGCCCGTGCCAATTCTGCCGAATGCGTTATTTAGCCGGACCAGTTCGCGGTTGCGTAGGCTGATCGAATCCTGGGCCTGCTGGCTCAGGCTGCGGGCCGCACTGTCGGACAGGAACCAGCCCAGCGGATAGTTGTCATTATAGGCTAACCGGAGCGTCAGGTAGTTGGTTTTAGGATTGCTGAAGCGGTTCATGAACGAGTTGAACATATTGTCGCGGGTGATGGACCCGTTGTCCCAGGCGTTGAAAAACCCCAGCAGCGGTATTCGTACGGCCTGTAGCACCGAGCGCTTGCGGGGTAACCGCCCGACGGTATTGCTGTTTTGAATAAAAATGATGTACGGGATGATCGTCACCCGTTTTTCCCCATCGAGTGTGTCTAATCGCTGGATGTCCGGAACGAGGTTGTTGAGAAGCTGAATACAGGTTTCAACGCCTGAGTTGTCGAAGTAACCGCCGTCGACTACGTGCCCGCCGTACCGGCGGTTGCGCCCGGTCTGGTCAACGCTGTCTTTCTGGATCAGTCCCCCGTTGGTAATGATTGGAAAGCGGCTGGACAGCGATGCGGCCGTTTTGAGCGGTACGTCGGCACCCAGTACGTCGAGTGTGGAAACGACATCCTTGAAATAGCGCGGGTCAAGTTGCAGGTTGGACGTAATGGTTTTTTGCCCCGATTCGGCTAACGTGCCGTTTAGCAGCAGCGACGGCAGGTCGTAGTTGTAGCCCACCGGCGTCTGGTACAACTGCGTCATCGACTCGTCCAGGGTCTTCAGGCTGAGGTTGTCGTGGTAAGAATCAGCCCACGAATCTTCGAGCCACTTGGCCCGTTCCAGCCGGGGAATCGGCAGGGGAACAATCCGCTGAATCGACTCGGGGAATAGCAGAGCCGCTGACACCGCCGACAGGTAATCATCCCGAATCACATTCCTGAACCGGTCGAACTGACTGATACGCCGTTGGGCGGGTGTGTCGCGCAGAAACGCCGTGTAAAACACCGCGCCAACGCCCCCGCCCGATACGCCACTGATGGCGTAGACGTGCCGACTGAAGCCCGGAATGATCGAGTCGAGCCGGATGAGCGTTTCGGCCGTCCAGTTGAGCGCCCGCGTACCGCCTCCTTCGGCGGCCACGAGTACCAGCGGAATGGTGTCGCCATCGGTCTCCCGCCGGTTTGCCACCCACTGGGCAAAGTGGGCCGCAATGGTCGGGCGCTGCGCAATGGACGGCACGGTTGGGTTGGGGGCCTGCCGAACGGCTGTATTATCATTCCAGGCACTAATGACAATCAGATACAGGCCAACGCCCAGCACGAGCGGACGGTAGCGGTAGTCGTTGAAATAAATGATCAGACTGCCCCAAAACGTGAGCATCGAAATGCCAAAAATGACAACGGCCGTTGGGCGGAGCCGCCGGGCAATTTCCCACTCAACGGGCAAACAGAACAGCACCAGCAGAAAACCCGTCAGTATGAAGCCGCTTCGGAGCGTCAGTCGGCCCAGCGGATGGCGCCACAACTCGCGAATATCATACCTGAAGTTCGTGTAGCGATTGGAGAAGTTCCAGTTTTGGGGCAGCCCAAACACGGGTACGTGCCGTTCGACCCGCAGAAACAGCGCCAGCATCAGCCCGCTTTCGGCCAGCAACAGGTACGAATGCCAGTGCGCCGGTTGCCAGAAGGCAATCGCCAGAATAAGTGTGGGAATCATGCCGCCGAGCTTGGGCAACCACCGCAGCAGCCGGTCGCATTCGTCGTTGATGCGCAGGCCCACGGGCGAAATGTGCAGAATCATCCGGGTGCTGGCATACACCACCCAACTCCAGACGAACGCGCTGAGCAGAATGTACTGAAACAACCGGCTGAAGACGCCCGTGTCGATCACGGCGTGGATCATGTCTTCGGCCTGGTTAGGAACCGTCAGCACGTAGAACCCAACGGCCAGCGTAATGAGCACCACAAAGGCGTTGCGTTGCGTTTGGTAAAAGGCAACAATATAATTACGAATCTGTTGCGAAAGGCTGGATCGCTGGGGGCGTCGTACCTGGTGCATAATAGGAGTCAATACACCTTGAAGGTAGCGCTCTGTTACGCACGAACCAATAAATGATCGTTAATTTTACGTGACCTGCTTCCGTAATGCATTCACCAGATTATGCGCCCGTCGTGTCGGTTCGGGAATTCTATATCCACCGTTTGTGCGCAGGGTTAGGTCAATGGCCGTTTGTAAGTCGATCAGGTGGCCGGGCGAGACGTAGACCGGGTTGACCTTGTTTTTCGTCCGCAGAGCCGCGCCTACTACGTCGCGATAATGCGTCATCGGCGACCACGAGCCGCGTTCCGGGGCCGGTTCGTCATATTTACCCACCAGCACGGATTTGCCGCAGCCGAACGTTGGGCGGTTCAGAAACAGGCCGCCGTGCGACGCAATCCCAATCCGGCGCGGGTGCGCAATGCCGTGCCCGTCGAACATGACGACGTCCGGCTCAATAGTCAGCTTTGCCCACGCTTCGAGCAATGACGGAATTTCGCGAAACGACAGCAGCCCCGGAATGTATGGGAAGGAAGCTGTGCTGACCACGCCCGCTTCCTCAATGGTTTCGAGCGTTTCCAGATCCAGCACGACAATGCCCGCGTAGACCGTCTCCTCAAACTTGTTGAACGAAATGTCGCAGCCCGCGATGGTTCGGGGCGTTTTAGTCAGCGGCTCAACCCGAATCTGCGAGCGTAGTTGTTGCTGTAGCGCGACGGCTTCGGTGGGGGAGAGGTTCCAGTCGTGGAGGGGCGTGTAGTGAGCCATGCGAGTACGTAGTGAAGTGCTTACGTAACACGGTCGGCCAGATCAGGGTTTAGTTTATCTTCTTCCATTCCGTATCTTCCCCGTGTTCGCGAAGGATGGCCTTCACCACCTTACCCGCTTCGTCCTTTACAAATGTGATTCGGTTGTTGAGCGTCCATAGGAAGAAGGTATTTTGTCCGCTCGCATAGAGCGCCAGTTCAGGTATTTGATTCCGACCTTTCCCCAGCGCATATAATCTTCCCTCCTTCAATACTATGTCTGTTTTGTATTCGCTATTCAAGGCATAGCTACCGATGTATTGGCTTAGTATTGTCTGATCAATTTTTACCTCCTGGCGAGGTTCCCACAAATTATACGGCTTGTCCATAACGATAGCGGAAAGGCCCATAATGTGCGAAAATAAGGCGTCATCATAATTGCCAAAATTGTTGAACAGGATTATGGTTATGTCTTCCCCAGGATAATAAACGAACTCCGACATGAAGCCAGGGTAACCGCCGTTGTGCCGGATGTATTGTTTACCAGAGTAATCACCCGTTGTCCAGCCGTACCCATAGTCATTCAACCGGGGTTTGAAGGCCTCCTTCCAAGATTTGGCCGAGAGTAGCTGCTGGTTAGCGACGGCCTGACCCCATTTATACATGTCGCTGGTGGTGCTGTAGATAGACCCGGCTGAGTATAGCACGGTTGAATCCGGGTACGGATAAGGCGAGTAATAATCTGCGGTCAACGTATCGTAGCCGAACGCTCTGGACTGCGCCGGAAGGTTGATAAAATCAAAACCTGACTGCGACATGCCAAGTGGTTGAAAAATCATTTCCCGAACGACTTGCTCGTAGGGTTTGGCGGTAACTTTCTCGACAACCATGCCCAGCAGGAAATAGCCGGAATTGTTGTACGCATATTGCCTACCGGGCGCAAATTCTAACGGCTTGTTCCAGAACAAATCCAGTACGCGCTGTCGCGGCACGGGATGGCAGACAATCGCCGAATCCCCCTCGTCAATCATCTGAGTGTAATTGAAAATGCCGGACGAGTGCGTCAGCAGATGATGCAGTTTGATCTTATCACCATTGGGAAAATCGGGAAAGTACGTCGTTAGCTTGTCCTGCACCGACAGTTTACCCTGCTCCTGTAACTTCAGAATAAGCGTCGACGTGAATGATTTTGTGATGGACAGAATCGGAAACAGAGTGCCAGTATCGTTCGGTGCTTTTGTAGCCGCGTTCCTGACACCATATGCCTTGTGCAGTAAGATTTTGCCTTTGTGAGCTACCAAGGCCGTGCCATTAAAGCGGTACGCGTGGTGTGCCGATGTTAGGTATTCGTCCAACTTTTCAGCGGTTGTTTTGGCTGGTTGGGCGTTGGTCGGTTTTAATGAGACTAAGAAAAGCAGGGAGATAACTGCCCACGAAAGAGTTTTCATACGCATCGTTTTTGACGTGAAGCACAGTCAAAATGACGCACGTAACTGCTCAAATCTGGATTTGAGCGTTTATTATTCTGATTTCGCAGCCTGCCGTCCCGCAAATTCTTTCGGCGACACGCCCGTCGTCTGCCTGAACGCCCGCTGAAACGTTGCCTGCGAATTGAAGCCGCACTCGAACGCAATGCCCGTCAGCGTCAAATGCTCGTTGGCCGAGTTAGTTAATTGTCTTTTAAGAGCTTCGACGCGGTACTCATTGACGAACGTATTGAAACTCTTTTGCAGATGCTGGTTAAGCACGTACGAAACCGTCTTCGGGGGCAGCTGGGTGTGTCGCCCAAGCTTCTCAACGGTCAGTTCCGGATCGAGGTACAGTTTGTCGATTTGCATAGCCTTGGTTAACGAACAGACTGCTTTTTCGACGGTTTCGGCGGGGACAGACGCAGCATTAATTTTGCGGACCACTGGGGCGACCGGGCTACTTCTGGAATGCAAATAGCCTTTTAACCCAAGCCAGTAAATGAGAATCGCGATGGGAATATAGATTGGATACCAGCCGAAGTTATCCAGCAGCGGGCCTCGCAGGGCAGGAATGATATAGGGCACTAAATGAACGAGCCATACTCCCTGAAAAATTAGAAAGACGTTCACGAACTGGAGAGGCCACTGTAGATTCGGGTGCTGAC
>QQTW01003236.1_pt1 | contig 11988 bp, 9 predicted proteins | sample 1904831 | NCBI WGS metagenome assembly QQTW01 (sample SAMN09435610, study PRJNA476489) | Subsurface metagenome, whole genome shotgun sequencing project. | reverse complement strand
CGGAAAAATACAAGTAAGGATCAAACGGCACTACCATAATGCGTTGGGTAGTTTTATGAAGTGCCGTAGCCGGAGTAATGGTGGTACTAACCGGGTCATTAGGTGCCACTGGAGCAGCCAGTTTTCTGTTTTTAGCTGTATTTGAAAAAGGCCTGGCAGGAGAAGCAGTTATGCGTGTACCAAATTGTAAATTTTCACTTAGTCCCTCAGAAACCTGATTACGCACGCGAATCATTTTCCCGATAGGTAAGCTTTCTCCATTCCAGGCTATTAAAGAATCAACCGGTACCTGGTAGATTTTTGCCAAACGGTAATACGTATCGCCCGGCTGAACCAGGTACTGACCCGATGATTCTATCCTTTGGCCTGCCTGCAAAGAATCAGTAGCCGGTTCCTGAGCCTGAACTGATTGACATACAATAAATAGCAGAAATAATAGCCACTCTCCTAGCCTTCTCCATCTTTGCATGGCTTTTCATTTTAAAATCAGGTAAATAATTTATAGATATCGTTGCCAAAGGCATATACCATTAAGCCCAGCAGCAGTACCATACCTACCTTTTGCGCATTTTCTAAAAATTTATCGGATGGCTTTTGGCCGGTAACTATTTCGTAGGTCAGAAACATCACATGGCCCCCATCTAAAGCCGGAATTGGCAGCAAATTCATAAAAGCCAAAACCATCGAAAGCATGCCTACCAAGGACCAAAACATCACCCACGAGCCACCAAATAAACTGGCAATCCCAATCGGTCCGCTTACGGCATTACTGGCTTTAATTTCGCCCCGGAATATTTTACCAAACCCTTTAATGTTTAATACAATTACATTAAAGGCCTTTTGCGTACCCTTAGGAATGGATTCAGCCAGAGAATAATTCCGGGTATTATAGTTGAGTAAACTTTTTACTTCTATGCCTAACTGGCCTTTTTTATTTACAGGCACCTGTAAAGTAACATCTTGGTTTCCTCTTTTTACAACTACGGGAGTTACCTTACCGATATTACTTTGCAAAGCTTTTTGAAACTCGTGGTAGTATTGCACCGGCTTCCCAGCCACCTGCACTATTTTATCGCCCGCTTTTAAACCTGCTTTAACGGCAGCTTCTTTTCTCACGCCAATAACCGCAAACGGACTTCGTTCCACCGCAATCGGCTCATTTTTCTTGGTAATTTCGTCTAATAAGTTTGCCGGAGGTACAATGTCGATCAGTTTACCGTCGCGGTTAATGGTATAGGTAATTTGGTTACTACCGAGCAATATATCCGGATTGTTGATTTCGTCGAATTCCTGGATGGCTTGGCCATTTACTTTTACTATTTTGTCACCATCTTTTAAACCTATCTGTTGACCAACCTCGGTGGCTACAATGCCATACTTGGCATCATCAGCCAAAAGGTATCTTTCGCCGTTAAAGTAAAGCAGTAAAACAAAAATAATAATACCCGCCAGTACGTTCACAATAACGCCGCCCAACATCACAATCAAGCGCTGCCACGCGGGTTTGGCTCTAAATTCGTACGGTTGCGGGGGTTCGTTTAATTTATTCGTATCCAGGGATTCATCTACCATTCCGGATATTTTAACAAAACCACCTAAGGGCACCGCACCAATCATGTACTCGGTTTCGCCGATTTGTTTACCAATAATCTTGGGCGGAAAACCAATCGCGTATTTTTCTACGCGCATGCCAAACCACTTGGCCGTTAACATATGGCCAAACTCGTGAATGGCTACTAAAAACGAAAGCCCCAAAAGAAATTGAGCTACGGTTATAAAAAAGTCTAAAATTTCTGCTGCTGAGAATTGCATTTAAAATAAATTATAAAATTCCGCTGGCTATTGTAGGAAAGAACAACAACCGTATGAAAGAAACAAATTTCGGGGTTTAAAGTTACATTTTAATCATATCCTGCGCTATCCGTCGCGTCTCCTGATCAGTGGCTATATAATCGGTAAGTGCCGGATGAGCAATATAAGCAACTTTTGCCAGACAACTTTCGATTATGTCGGACATTTGCAAAAAACCCACCTTATTCTCCAAAAAAGCCTGCACGGCTACTTCGTTGGCGGCATTTAAGACGCAAGCGGCATTGCCGCCCTGCTCCATGGCCGCAAAAGCCAGCGCCAGGTTGCGGAAAGTTTCTAAATCGGGCTTTTCAAAAGTTAGCTGCGGATAATCAACGAAGTTAAAACGCGGAAAGCTGTTTTTTAGTCTATTGGGATAACTTAAGGCATATTGAATGGGCAGTTTCATATCGGGCAAACCCAACTGGGCTTTCAGCGATCCGTCCTGAAACTGCACCAGCGAATGCACAATCGATTGCGGATGCACAATTACTTCGATCTGCTGGTTTTGCAAATGGAATAACCACTTGGCCTCAATTACCTCCAGGCCTTTGTTCATAAGGGAGGCCGAATCAATGGTGATTTTAGCGCCCATGTCCCAGTTCGGGTGTTTTAAAGCTTGCTCCCGGGTTACGGTGCTTAAAAATTGCTGGTCTTTGCCCCGGAAAGGTCCTCCGGAAGCAGTTAAAATTATTTTTTCAATCGGGTTATGAAATTCTCCAACTAAACATTGAAAAATAGCGCTGTGCTCGGAATCTACAGGATAAATATTTACCCCCTTATCACGGGCCAGATCCGTAATTAACTGACCGGCTACTACCAAGGTTTCTTTATTGGCCAGAGCAATATTTTTACCCGATTCAATGGCTTTAATAGTAGGTTCCAGGCCCGTATAACCCACCATAGCGGTTAATACCACATCAATGGTATCCATCTGCACCACTGAATTTAAAGCATTTTTACCCGCGTATACTTTTATATCGTGTGCATCCAAGGCCGCGAATACTTTATCGTATAAAGTTTCCTGGCAGATAACTACTACATTGGGTTTTACCTGCAGCGCTTGAGTAATCAGTAAATCGGCGTTATTGTTGGCCGTCAGCACTTCTACTTCAAACGCCTCGGGTTGCGCCAGAATTACTTCCAAGGCTTGGGTGCCGATGGAACCGGTAGAGCCTAATACCGCTATTCTTTTTTTCAATTTACTTTGGTTTATGATGTAAACAGGGGATGAACTCGCTATTTTTTTAAATTTTTACCCGTAAGAGCGCTTCTGCTATGGTTCGGTCGTTACTTAAACGGGGTACTTTGTTTTGACCGCCCAGTTTTCCTAAATCTTTCATGTAGCGCTGAAAGGCATCGGGCGGCAAAGCCGTTAGTTTTAGCGGTGCCAGAATATTTCCCACTATTAAATCATCGTAATACACATTTAAAGCCCGAAGCTGTTTATCCAGTTCTTGACTAAATGCAGCTAAATCCTGCGGTGGTTTAGCAAAGGCCACCAACCATTCGTGGTACGATTTACCGGCCGTTTGGCTCACGTAGGGAGCCACCGTAAATTCTACTACTTCTACCTCCCGAAATGTTTGCATGGTTTGGCGCAGTGCTTTTTCTACTTCTTCGCCGATAACGTGCTCGCCAAAAGCCGAAATAAAATGCTTGATGCGCCCGCTCACGATTACTTTGTACGGGTTAGTGGCCGTAAATTTAACGGTATCGCCGATAGAATAACTCCACAAACCGGCATTGCTGCTCACTACTAAAGCATAGTTCACCCCGGTTTCTACTTCCGAGATGGTTAAACGGCGTGGGTTTTCGTTGTAATAGTCACTGGCTGGAATAAACTCGTAAAAAATACCGGTATTTAATAACAACAACATGCCCGGATCGTCTTGCTCGTTTTGATAAGCAAAAAAGCCCTCCGAAGCTGGGAACAACTCAATAGAATCAATGGGTTTACCTATGCTCTCGATCAGTTTGGCCCGATAAGGTTCAAAGTTTACGCCGCCGTATACAAACAAGGAAAAATCCGGAAATACGTCTTTTATTTTTTTACCGGTTCGGGCGGTAATTTTATCGAAGTACATCTGCACCCAGGGCGGAATGCCCGAAATCAGGGTCATGCGTTGGTTGATGGTTTCGGCAATAATGGCATCCAGCTTTTCTTCCCAATCATCGATGCAGTTGGTTTGATAGCTAGGCAATTGATTACGCCGCAAATAGGCCGGCACGTGGTGGTTGGCAATGCCGGATAAGCGCCCGGTTTTAATGCCACTTACTTCGTCGAGCTCCGGACTACCCGATAAAAAAATTAATTTACCATCCAGAAAAGCAGATTTACCCGTTTGGTGCACGTAAGCTAACAAAGCATCGCGGGCGCCGTTGATGTGGTTGGAGATAGAATCGGCGGTGATCGGGATGTATTTTGTACCGGAAGTAGTGCCTGACGTTTTGGCGAAGTAAATGGGCTTACCCGGCCACACCACATCCGGTTCGCCTTTCTTTACTTTTTCCAGGTATGGCGCTAAACCTTCGTAGTCGCGCACGGGTACGGCTTGCGTGAAATCGGCGTGGGTACGAATATTTTTAAAATTATGATCGCGGCCAAACTTAGTTTGCTGGCCTTTCTGAATTAAGTTATCAAAAATTTTCTGTTGAGTTAGAGCCGGGTGTTGCATCCAAGCCTGGTTACGCTGGTGCATGTAGGCAGCAAATGGTTTACTTAAAGCAGCTTTTATACCCATAGATCACGTTAAACACTTAGCGGTTGGTAAAGGTAATTATATTCGCTGGTAGTTGTAATGGTTGGTCTTAGTTTTTAAACTTCTCGGCCGGGCATGCGTTATCAGGAATTGTTACCAAGCAGATTTTGCAGCGCATAATCCCCGTTTACTACCTTTGCTTTCTTGTTTATTTTAAGTAAATCGCGTATTAAACCCTGAATTAAATCAAACTCTAAAACTATGGCATTTACAACTGGTAAAGCTGTCTGGAATGGCGGCTTAAAAAATGGGAACGGTACGGTATCTACCGAGAGTGGGGCGCTAAATACCCCGTATAGCTTTCGGACCCGTTTCGAGAATGATCCGAATGGCACCAATCCGGAAGAACTAATCGGGGCAGCTTTGGCGGCCTGTTATTCGATGTTTTTGGGCAGCCTGCTCGAACAAGCTGGCAGCCCGGCTACGGCTATTCATACCTCGGCTAAAGTAACTTTAGGCAATAAAGATGGTGGCCCGTTTGTCACCCGGATTGATGTTACTACCGAAGCCGAAGTAGCCGGCCTAAGCGACAGCGATTTTCAGGAACACGCCCAAAAAGCTAAAAAAGGCTGTCCAATTTCGCAGGCTCTGGGCGGCGTACCGGATATTACCTTGCAAGCTTCTTTAAAGACAGCATAAAATTTTATTAGCGGCCTTTTTTGGGCCGCTAATTTCTTATTGGTAACTTAAAATTTTTCTATGAAATCATTGGTACGCGTAGGATTGCGACCTTCCCGAAACGCCCGCCTTTCGTTTGGGGTGCAGTTGGCTTTAGTTTTTTTCTGGATTATTTACGCCTTGTTCCTGCTGTTTACGGAAAGCCCTACGAACGACAGCCACTTTTTTCATTATGTTTTTCTGACCTTTGCCGTTGGGTACTTACTTTATATTCTGGCTCAAAATACCCCTATCTTCGGTACGCAATCGTACTTCGAAATTACCCCCGATTACATTGTATTAAAACGCGGACACTTTCGGCCCAAAACTATCTATTCATTTGAGGAAGTAGCTGAATTGCACATCGCCTCGCTGTCGTTGCGCTTACTTTTGAAAAGCGGCGAAAGGCATATTATTGACCTAAAAATCATCAGTCGTCGTAAAAATTTAAAAAAAATCAAAGAACAGCTCCGCATTATGGCCCTGAAGTTTGATTTTGATTTAACCGAAGGGCAGATTTCTACCAATAATTCTTATTGATTTGGCCGGAGTAGCTAGTATGAAGGCTAAGATTGAGATTATTCGTTAATTCCGGATTTGTCTATTAAACTGCAATTAATACCAAATAAGGGAAGCACCTTCAAGTCTATTTTATCAGGTACAAGAAACAAGAAACAAAAAACTAAAATCAAACACCTAAAGCCAAATATAAAATCCGGAGACTTACCAGAATAACCAGCACACCCACCAAAATCATAAGACCTTTTACCGGCAGGTTTTTCGATAGATTAGCCGCAATAGGAGCCGCAATTACCCCACCTAAAATCAAACCCGCTATAATTTGCCAATGATGAATTCCGATCATGGTAAAAAAGGTAAGCGAACTGGCCAAAGCAATAAAAAACTCGGCTAAGTTAACGGAGCCAATAGTAAAACGAGGCGAATGGCCGCCCGCTATTAACGTGGAAGACACAATCGGTCCCCAACCACCGCCACCTACTGAATCCATAAATCCACCAAAAACGGCCAGAGGCGGAATTAATTTCTCTTTTAGTTTAGTACGGTTAGGTTTAAACGCTTTTACAATAATTAAAACTCCCAGCACCAAAGTATAACCGGCCACTAAGGGCTTCATAATGTGGTTATAACTTTCCAGTTCTGATAAAATGTACGCGCCTAAAGCAGCGCCAATTACCCCCGGAATTAATAAAGAGGTAAACAACTTACGGTTTACATTTTTTAATTTTAAGTGCATCAGGCCGGAAGCACCACTGGTAAAAACTTCGGAAGCGTGCACGCTGGCACTGGCCGCGGCTGGCGAAATACCCACCGAGAGCAGAAAGGTAGTTGAAGTAAGCCCGTAAGCCATTCCTAGGGCACCATCTACCATTTGCGCAATAAAGCCACCCAACATGTACAGAAAAAACTCAGAAGTAATATTTTGGGCTATTAAATCGTAAACAGTAGCCGAATCCTGAACAGGAACCAAACTCAATAGAAATAAACCAACAAACACAAATAAAGCCCATCCCGCATAGCGGATGATTGTACGGCCTTGTCTCCCAGGTTTCTCCGTTTCGCTCATGGCAGCTGGTAATACAGTAGTTACCCCGGTTTTAACTTCAGGTTTATTATTACCGGAAGGATTAGTAGGTAAAGGCATAGAGGTTAATTAGGGAGTAAAGCTTTTTTAAATTTTATGATGCAACGCCGGAATTTCTGAACAGGGGCGTAATAAACGAGGCACAAATGCGGAATGAAAATAAAAACTACTGCAATACTGCAGTTAAGGTTTTATAATTAGAAATGAAAGTAGCGGCCGGAGCCGCTACTTTTATTTAAAAAATCGATTAAATTACAAATTTGGCTGCGGCGTGGTGCGCAGGTAAGGTTTAATAATCGTGTGCCCTTTCGGGAATTTTGCCGGAATATCTTCGGTAGCCACGGCGGGTACTATAATACAATCCTGGCCATTTTCCCAATTAGCCGGGGTAGAAACGCTGTAATTAGCCGTTAGCTGCAAGGAGTCGATTACCCGCAGAATTTCCGCGAAATTACGACCTGTAGATGCCGGATAAGTTAAAGTTAGTTTAATTTTTTTATCGGGCCCGATCACAAATACAGAACGCACCGTAGCAGTGTCGCTGGCATTTGGGTGAATCATATCGTACAGGTTGGCCACTTCTTTCGTGGGGTCGGCAATCAGCGGAAAATTTACCGTGGTATTCTGGGTTTCATTGATATCGTTAATCCAGCCGGCGTGCGAGTCAATAGGATCTACGCTAATGGCAATTACTTTCGTATTACGCTTATCAAACTCGCCTTTAATGCGGGCTACTGCTCCCAGCTCGGTGGTACAAACCGGCGTATAATCGCGTGGATGCGAAAAGAAAACGGCCCAGCTATCGCCTAGCCACTCGTGAAAATGAATAACGCCTTGCGACGTTTCTGCTGTAAAATCGGGAGCTATATCCCCTAATCTTAACGTCATATTTTTAATTATTTTGAGTTGAACATGTATTAAGTTGCAAGTTGCAGATTACAAGTTAGAAAGTTGCCAAGTTAAATATTTGCTGGTAACTATAAAAACTCCCCGCTAAACTTAGCAATGGCGGTATTGGTTGATTTGGCTTAACGAGCATACTTTTTAAATTATACCGGCTGTTTGCGCAACAGATAGGTTTCGAGGTAATTGATAGGTTTTATGTTCTCGAACACAATACTGAGCTCTTGCTCCAGCTCCGGTAAGCGGCTTTCGGCTACCCGTACTTTCAATAACTGGTTCTGGGGATCAACTTCGGCATGGTGGTGCAAAAAATAGCTTTTCCGCAGCACGGTATCGGCAAACAAAGTAAAGGCTTCCGGATCGGTCGAAAACCGGAACGTTAAACTTTCGCCAAAAGAACTTTGCTTTACCGGTTGCTCCGTTCCGGTAATCTCACCCGGCAGAGAATTATCTATTTTTTTGGCGTGTAAAAACTTAATTAACGCTACCGAGTTGCGCACTTGAGCGCGCAGCGATTTGGTTAATTTTTGAAGTTCGAGTAAAAGGGTAGCTTTAAGTACAGTAACCTTAGGCTTAGCCGGAGTAGACATTAGAACTGACATTACATCTATGGCAGCGGCCGGGTTAGTTCGCGATTTATCAAAAGAACTCCGGGTAACCATTCCCGGATGCAGGGTATTGGCATATAAAGAAGTAATTGCTTTCATGGGGCAAAGTTTTTAAAGTAGAAAAATAGTTTTAACTGATTATTACAGCCAGACCGTTTATCTACTCCGGGCCGGCAGCTAGCGACAACAACAACGCATGTAGTGGCAGCAGCTTAGGATTTTAAAAACTTTCATTTTGCTTTTTATACTTCTATGGGTTATAAAACCAATAAACTTTGATTTTGTTACAGATTAATTACCCGGGTAAATTTAATTATTTATTTAACAATCCATCAATAGTTACCGCTACATAATACAAGCCCCCGATAGTTGGGCCGGCGGCATACTGGATGTATCGTTGGTTAAAGATGTTAGCGCCACCGGCTTTAATAGTAGTGTTTACTTTCGGCACCCGGTAAGTAACTTGTGCATCAAAAGTATGATAAGCCGGCACCGCTCCGTTGGCCAGCGGGCTCTCCCACAAGAAAGAATCCTGCCACTTCCAAACAACGTTAAAGCCTACATTTTTAAATACTTCGCGGTTACCAACCGATAAGTTGGTGATAAACTTAGGCGTGTTAAAGCCCGTTACGAATACATCCCGTTCGGCGTTAGTTTTAATGTTATTATAATTAACGTTACCCGCGAGCGTAAATCTTTGATAAAAATTATAAGTAATACCCAAAGATGACCCATAGTTATTGTAGGTGTTTTTGGCATTGGTATACACCCGGTAGCGCGTTTGCTTGCTCCGGTTAGCGGCTAACATATCGGTTACACCAGCATCGGTACCTACTCTGCCGGAGGCGGGTACCGCTACTTCAACCTGGCCTAAAAAGCCGCTGTACTCGTTGGTATACGCATCAATATCTACAATTAGCTTGTTATCCAGCAATACACTTTTATACCCAATTTCAAACGAGTTAATGCGTTCTGGCTGAGTAGGCGATAAATTGGTTGCTTCCAGCAAAGCCCGGTTTTTTAAGGCAGCATCGTTGGCGGTTAAGCCGGCGGTTACATCTTTGTTTACGGCCGCGTTAAAAGTGTTCACCGAAGCTAAGGTATAGGAATTATTTAGATAACCTAAGCCTTCGTTAATGTATGGCAACCCGCCTACGCGCCGTACGTTGCCATTGTTTACGTAAGATAAGGCCTCAAATAAAGACGGAAAACGAAATCCATTCTGGTACGAAGCCCGGAAGTTGTGCTTGTCCGATAAGGTATAAACGGCGGCTACCCGCGGGTTTAATTTAGGATCAAACTCCGGATTATAATCCAGACGCAGCGAACCAAATAATTTTAATTTGTTGTCGAACAAAGTTTTGGTTACTTGGCCAAAACCGCCCACTTTTTTGTAGTACACGTTATTGCCGCCCGGTAAAGTTCTTTCTTCGATAGGCCGCGAAAAGTCCACGAAGTTGTTGCCATCCGGAATAATTTCGTACAAACGGGCATCCAAACCAACTAACACATTCACAAATTTAATTTTATCACCAAAATCGTACTGCGCATCGGCGTGGTATAAGCGGCTCATTTGTCTTAACCAGGCGCCACCCGTGGCCGGCGCGCCCGCGATTACGGCACCATGATCCCAATTATTGATACTCCGGATAGTATTTTTTAAATTTTCGAAAGCCGGCGTGCCTGGTACCGGCCGACCTTGGTCGGCCACCTGGCGAGCATTTTGCATCGCAGTAGCTAAGTCGGTTCCGTTATTCAGATCGTTTTGCAGAGCTGTTTTAAATTTACCACCCCACACCGAATTTGTTCCGCTCCCCGTAATATCCAAGTTATCTACCATTGGCTTCACGTTATAAGAATCACCCGTATTTTCGATGGAAGCGTAACCCCGGATAAAGTAATTGGTACCTTTTAACTCAAGCCGATGGTTTTGCACCTGCACATTATCCAGTTGTATTTTATTTCCTCGCTGAAAAACACCGTCCATTTTACCAATGCGGTAGCCGTACGATAGTTCGGCATTTTCGGTTAAGCGGTAGTGCAAGGCCGCATCAAATTTTAAATTATCTACAATGGGGCTTACAATGTCGCGCTCCCAATAGCCCGTACGTCGCACCAGAAAGGTTTGGTTTTTACCCTGGTATTGCACGCCACTTAAAGTAACCGCATTGTTGTTTTCGTCGCCGTATTTATTCCAGGCATCGTAAGCCGGGTTATTAACGCCCGCTAGTTCCGGGAAATTTGGATTAGCGGTATTTAAGTTATTGGGGTTTTGGTCGGTAGTAGTGTTGGAGCGCCAGTCGGTACCGCGCATGTAGCTACCATTTATTTTAAAAGCCCATTTGTTATTAAAAGCTTTGGCGTAGCGAATAGCGGTTTCGGTTAACACACTCGGGTCATGATCAATGCCATCTACGTGGTTTACCCCGGTTTTTTGATATACGCTTAAACCTTGGTGCAGAAAAGGGCTTTTGGTAATCAGGTTGGCCATCCCGTTAATGGCGTTCATGCCGTACAAGGCCGAAGCTGCTCCTGGGGTTATTTCTACGCTGGCAATATCTAACTCCGTTGGCCCAATCGCATTCCCCAGCGGTACGCCCAAAGTAGCGGCCTGCATATCTACGCCGTCCACCAATTGCATAAACCGAAAGTTATTGGGAATGTTAAAACCGCGGGTATTCGGCACTTTAAACGTAAGGCTGGAAGTTGTCATCTGCACGCCTTTCACATTTTCCAGGGCATCGTAAAAACTAGGAGCCGGCGTATCTTTTATAGCCCTTCCCAAATTTCCGTGGGTAATGTTATCCGCATGATCGACGGCCCGCTGGCACCTATTCCTTGCGTAAGTCATTTGTACTACCGCAAGTGCGACGAGTGCGTAGACGAAGTAACCTGCGAAATCCGGATTGTCATGAAAAAAGTCCGTGACGCTACTGCTAACATCCTCGATACCACCTATTTAACGGATCTGGAAAGAATAAATACCTTGCTGGCCTAAAAAAGATTTGGCTCTTTCAAAACTTCTTTCTTAATTTGTCTATAATTTCTATAGAGTATATTTAAAAGTTTGTTTTCCGGATGATCTTAGGAAACTACTTTTATTCATCTTTTATAGAATGGCTCCATATCGTGTTTGCCCGGCACTTTAGAGCGCGTTAACTTTTAAAACATTGTATCCATTACCAATCCAGGTTTTAGCTTTCTACTCATGAAAAAAACATTTTTACTCCTGTATACTCTGCTGGTAGCCGTTCTGACTACGTATGGTCAGGAAAATAATATTATTGAAATTACGGGCCAGGTCACGGATCAGGAAGCCAAAGGTCCTTTGCCGGGCGTGAGTGTTTACGTAAAAGGCACCGTTACCGGAACGGTAACTAATAATTCCGGCGATTTTGCTTTACGTACCCGTTTAAGATTTCCATTTACCCTGATTTTTTCTTCGGTTGGTTTTCAGCAGCAAGAGTATGAAGTAAAAGGAGTTGGCTCTAAACTGAATGTAGCTATGGTTACCCAAACCGTTTTGGGTAAAGAAGTGGTTATTACCGCTTCCCGGGTAGAGGAAAGTATTCTAAAATCACCGGTAGCCATTGAAAAATTAGATATT
>QQTW01003235.1_pt1 | contig 11990 bp, 7 predicted proteins | sample 1904831 | NCBI WGS metagenome assembly QQTW01 (sample SAMN09435610, study PRJNA476489) | Subsurface metagenome, whole genome shotgun sequencing project. | reverse complement strand
TGGCGTTCGAGCTTATCTATTGCCGATATTGAAAAAATTGTTTCTCTTGTTAAAAAGCAAAACCCCAATACAGTTTGTTTTGTCGATAACTGCTATGGAGAATTTATCGAAGACAAAGAACCCACCGCCGTAGGAGCAGATTTAATCGCCGGATCGTTAATTAAAAATCCTGGCGGTACAATTGTCACGGCAGGGGGCTATGTTGCTGGTCGTGCGGACTTGGTAGAGGCTGCTGCTTGCCGCTTGACTGCCCCAGGAATTGGTAGCTATGGGGGGGCAACCTTTGACCAAAATCGGCTGTTATTTCAAGGGCTTTTTCTCGCGCCGCAAATGGTAGGAGAAGCAACTAAAGGCAATCACTTGACAGCTTATGTCTTTGACAAATTGGGTTATCCCGTTAATCCTTTGCCCATGGCTCCCAGGCGCGATGTGATTCAAGCGATTAAGCTAGGTTCTCCTCAAAAAATTATTGCCTTTTGCAAGGCAATCCAACAGCATTCGCCCATTGGTTCCTACCTAGACCCCGTTCCAGGGGAAATGCCGGGGTATGAGAGCTTGTTAGTGATGGCTGGCGGCACATTTATTGATGGCAGCACCTCGGAATTTTCTGCCGATGGCCCTTTGCGGGAACCCTATATAGTATTTTGCCAAGGGGGTACTCATTGGACTCATGTAGCGATCGCTCTTGAAGCTGCCATTACTGCTGTAGAAGCTGTAAATACTTAGTGGTGGGAGCGATCGCTCTATTAGATTTTTGCTTTGAAAAATTCCAAAGAATTTTTCGGGAATGCTTTACTTGGGTGTTGAAGTAAGACTTAGCTAGTTACAAAAAGGCTTATGTATTAATTTGTTGTCAGTGCTATTTTAGTTATTCTTCTGACAATATTACTAATCTAGATATCTCAGTAAATATTTAATTATTTACTAAGCTTGTGCTTTTCAAGCCACAAGATTCGGTTTTTTGTAGCTCACTATTTCAAACTCACAAAACTTTAAAAAAATTATTGTGCTTATGGCAACTTTAAGATCGCTTACTTGTAATAGTAAAGTAAATAATGCTGGGGATATGATATTTTTACATATAAATGGTACGCGCGTTGCTACTCTGCTTTTTGGTAGTGCGGTAACTAAATCATTTTCATCACCTTTCTCTGTAGGCAACAATGCCTTGCTTGAGCTTGTTGTCAGGATTAATGGAACTGGTGTGGACCAACCTATGGGGTCACCAAAAACTGCTGCTACTCATCCATCGCCAATTCCTTATCTTTTGGGTTCAGGTAATTACGGGCTAAACTACGATTAAGTTTAAAAAATGCAATTTTAGTAAATTTTATCTCCTTACTTGCAACCAATAAAAAGTTAATTACAATTGACTAAATAGCAATATTAAAAATGAATGCGAACACCTAGTAAAAATTCTAGGGTGTTCGCAATACTATATTTTATTTGTTGTATTTATATATGAAACAGCACTTTTGTAATTTTTGGGTTATTCAAGGGATTTCGTTAGGTTGTTTGAGCATTAGTTATCCCATCCAAGCACAAAATGTTACCATTCCAGATACAACTTTGCCTGTTAACTCTCAAGTAGAACTTAATAATCGAACTAGCTCAGTTACCGCCGGAACAGTAGCAGGTATTAACCTATTTCACAGTTTTACTCAATTTAGTGTTGACCAAGGATATAGAGTAGATTTTGTTAGTCCTAGTGGAGGAATTGAAAATATATTAGTACGGGTAACAGGAAATAACCCTTCTAATATATCGGGTGTGCTAAGTACGTCAGGAGCTTCTAATCCAAATTTATTTTTAATTAATCCTCAAGGCATTTCTTTCGGTCAAAATGCAAGTTTACAAATTAATGGCTCTTTTGTAGCAACAACGGCTAATGCCCTTGGATTTAGCGAACAAGGCTTTTTCAGTGCTTCAAATCCTAATAATCCTGCCTTACTAACAGTTAATCCTTCGGCTTTTTTATTCAATCAAACTGTGGCTCAAGGAATTGAGAGTAGTTCTACACATATATCAAGATCGGGACTAGTAGGACTACAAGTTGATGCAGGCAATAGTTTGCTATTAATAGGAGGGAACATAACCCTAAATAAAGGAATAATTACGGCTCCAGGTGGTCGAGTGGAATTAGGAGGATTAAAGGATACAGGAATTGTCGGACTGACGATAGATGGTCAAGAGTTAAAATTGAGTTTTCCTGATAATGCACAAAGAGCAAAAGTCACGCTTACTACTGGAGCTAATGTTATTACAACTTCTGGAGGAGGTGGAGATATTGTTATCAATGCTGAAGAACTACAGCTTTTAGATAGCAGTACGTTGAGGACAGGGATAGGAAGAGGTTTAGGTTCAACGGGCGCTCAAGCAGGAAACATTGAGCTTAATGTTACAGGACTGATAACAATTAAAGATGGCAGCACAATTGTAAACTCAGTAGATAGTAAGGGTGTGGGAGATGGAGGCGATCTCTTAATCAAAGCTGGTTCGCTATATATTAATCAAGCTGAAGTATTTACTCTCACTTTTGGTCAAGGAAATGCTGGAGATATATTTGTCCAAGTTGATGATTCTATCAACTTAAATCGAGGTGGCATTCATACAAATCCAGCGCCAGGTAACGCCGAGTTTTCTCAGCCAGCAAACACTGGAAATGGAGGACTAATTGATATTAAAGCAGATACACTTTCTTTAACTAATAGCGCTCAGATTTATACTACTACTTACAATAGAGGTTCTAGCGGTTCAATTAATATTGATGTTAGACAGCTTACTATGGTTGATGGTTCAGAAATCCGATCGAACACTTCAGGAACAGGAGACGCAGGCGATATTAATCTTCAAGCTTCTGAATCAATAAAAATTTTGAGGTTGGATGCCAAAAGCGGGTTTTCCAGCCGAGTAGTTGCTGGTAGTCGGGTAATTGCTGATTCCGAAGCTGAAAATAGTGGAGAAAGTGGAGATATTAACGTTACAGCTCCTAACTTGTGGATTTCTGATGGAGCATTTTTGAGTACGTTGACTAGAAGTAGTTCTCAAGCAGGAGACATTGCTATTAATGTAAATAATCTAATGCTGACAAATGGCGGACAAATTGTTGCTAGTACTTATAGAGGTGGTAGTGCAGGAGATATTTCTGTTAGTGCAACTGACGGTGTTTTAATTACTGGCAGCTTTGATAATAATATTCCGCGTTCCAGTCAAGATAATAATGGACTCAAAAGTGGATTGTTTGTTGACGTTATCAGCGAACAAATTGCGGTCGCAGGTAATATCAAAGTGGATACACCATCTTTACGAATTTACGATCGCGGGACTATTTCTGCGGAGACAAGTGCTGGTGCAGGCGGCAATATCGATATTAATTCTCAAGATATTCGCCTGCGCGATAATGCCTTAATTACTGCTAGTGCGGGCGGTGTAGGCAATGGCGGCAATATTACCATTGATACTGATACTTTAGTTGCCCTAGACAATAGCGATATTAAAGCTACCGCCGTAGAGAATAGGGGTGGAAATATTGATATTACTACTCAAGGCTTATTTTTGTCGGCGGATAGCGATATTGATGCAAGTTCAAAGCAAGGAATAGATGGAGTTGTAGAAATCAATCGCCCAGAAAGCGATCCTAATGATGATACACTTTCTGTCCCCGTTGAACCTGTCGATTTGACCGAACTAATCGCGACGGGTTGCGGCGCAAGTGGAGGCGTGGCGGCTAAAACTTCTACTAGCAAATTTATTATTACAGGACGCGGCGGATTGCCGCCCACACCTACAGAGGTGTTAAAAAGCGATCTAGCATTGGCAGATTTGGGGACGCGCCAAGACCTAACTGCTAGAACAATTACCGCGACTAAACAAGTAAATCTTCTTGAACCTAAACCACCAACCCCCATTGTTGAAGCTCAAGGCTGGATAATCAGCCCCAAAGGACAAGTAGTTTTAACAGCTTCGGCTCCTGATGTTACTCCAGAAGTTCCTTGGCTAAAATCTCCCAGTTGTCACAATTCCTAATAGAGGGAACACCATAATGAAAACTACTATAGGTATTTTAGTTTTGATGAGTATGGGAGTTGCCCCTACTTGGGCCGTACCTCTAGCACCAAGCAGCATTCAAAGCGTGTCGCCCCCGGATTTGGTGCAGCAAGGTAGAGACTTATATCAAAATGAACAGTTTACAAAAGCGATAGAGATTTGGGAGCAAGCTTACACGGAGCAAAGCGATCGCCCAAGTCAAGCTATGGTGTTGAGTAACTTGTCTATGGCTTATCAGCAACTAGGACAGTGGGAAAAAGCAACAAAGGCGATTTCTTCAGGCCTTAATCTATTGCAAACTAACCCCAATCCGCAGGTTTTGGCTCAAGCTTTATCAGCGCAAGGCAGCTTGCAACTAGCCAATGGTCAATCTCAGCAAGCCTTAAATACTTGGCAAAAAGCAACGGACGCTTATACGCAAGCAAAGGATGAGATTGGAGTTACAAGGAGTTTAATTAATCAAGCTCAAGCTTTACAAGCTTTGGGACTTTATCGCCGTGCGGTAGTTACGCTAAATTCTGTTAACCAAAAGTTGCAAAAACAACCAACTTCCCTACTCAAGACGGCGGGATTGCGTAACTTAGGCAATGTGTTGAGAATAGTAGGCGATTTAGAGCAGTCGCGGCAGCTATTACAGCAAAGCTTGGTGTCCGCCCAGCAACTAAATTCACCGCAAAATATTAGTGCGGCTTTATTTAGTCTAGGTAATACCGCCAGGGCGCAAAAAGACCGTCAAGGAGCGTTAAATTACTACCAGCAAGCTGCAACTGTTAGTACGGGGATTAGCAAAACTCAGGCTCAACTAAACTGGCTAAGTATATTAATAGAACTAAAACAATTAAGTGCTGCCCAAAATCTGCTCCCGCAAATTAGAAACCAAATAGTTAGTCTACCGCCAAGTAGTAAAGCTATATACGCTCAAATTGAACTTGCCCAAAACTTACAAGCAATGCAAGCATTGGGGATTGCAAATAATCCAAGTTTGCCGGAAATTGCCGTATTGTCAGCTAAAACTATCCAGCAAGCCCAAAACCTAGGAGATAAAAGAGCCGAAGCCTATGCTTTGAGTAACTTAGCCCAATTGTACGAACAAACAAAACAATGGGAAAATGCTCGACAATTAACAGAAAAATCCTTACTCATCGCTCAATCAATTAACGCTCCAGACTTAGCCTATCGCTCCTCGTGGCAGTTAGGAAGGATATTTAAAGCTCAAGGTAATATCAAAAATGCGATCGCAGCTTATACAGAATCCGTTAGTTTGCTCAAATCCCTACGCAACGATTTAGTTGCTATCAATCCAGATGTACAATTTTCATTTCGCGAAGAAGTAGAACCCGTTTATCGCGATTTAGTCGGTTTGCTGTTGAGTAAAGATAATTCAAACGTTAGCCAAGAAAACTTAATTCAAGCGCGGACGGTAATTGAATCTCTGCAACTTGCCCAACTAGATAACTTTTTTCGAGAAGCTTGCATTGAAGCAAATTCCGTACTAATCGATCGCCTCGCCGATAGAGAAGAAAGTGGCGCAGCGATTATATACCCAATTATTTTAAGCGATCGCACGGAAGTTATCCTCAAACTACCCAATGAGTCCTTAACTCACTACACCATTGACCAATCCCAACCCCAGATAGAAAAAACTTTAGAAACCCTCCGCACCAAGCTAACGGAACCCGATAGTATTAAAAAAGTTAAAGCTTTATCGCAACAAGTTTATAGCTGGTTAATTCAACCTGCCGAGGCGCAAATCGCTAAGAGCGGAGCAAAAACTTTAGTATTTGTATTGGATGGGGCATTTCAAAACATCCCCATGGCAGCTTTGTATGATGGCAAACAGTATTTAATTGAAAGGTACGCCGTAGCTTTAAGTCCTGGCTTGCAACTGTTAGCTTCTCCGCCCTTGCCTCAAAACGGATTGAAAGCACTAACAGCAGGACTTAGCCTTGCTCCTGCAAACTCCCCTTACCCCCCCTTACCTGCTATCAAAACCGAATTTAATTTGATTGAGCAAGCCGGAATAAATACAAACGAACTCCTAAATAACAATTTTACGAGCAAAAGTTTGGCTACAGCAATTAATTCTTCAGGGTTTAATATCGTTCATCTTGCAACTCACGGACAGTTTAGTTCCGAGGCAAAAGATACATTTATTCTTGCTGCGGATGGGAAAATTAATGTCCAGCAACTAGACGATTTGCTCCGCAAAGCCAACGGAGGGCAAAATCAAAGTCGCAATTCTCCCCAGGCGATTTCTTTATTAGTTTTAAGTGCTTGCGAAACTGCCGTAGGTGACAAACGCGCGGCTTTAGGGCTAGCAGGGGTAGCAATCCGAGCGGGGGCGCGCAGTACCTTAGCTTCTTTATGGCAAATAGATGATGAAGCGACGGCCTTATTTATTGGCGAATTTTATCGAGAGTTAGCAACGGGGAAAGTTACCAAAGCTGAAGCTCTCCGCCGCGCTCAGGTCAGTTTTTTAAAGAAATATCCTAACTATAGCCGTCCTAGTTATTGGGGAGCTTATGTTTTGATTGGTAATTGGCTTTAAAACTTATATTTACTTATCAACGATTTTTCGTCTTTGTTATCTATTTTCTTAATTGATTCTGAGGCTAGATTAGATAAATCGATTGTCTCTAGTAAATGATGCCAATCGGCTTGAGAATCTGCATCTTCTTCTCGGTTTTGCAAGCGCATTTGCGCCAAAATTGCCGCCGTATCGTACCAAATGCCATTCTCCGCATACAAGGCTACTTGTTGCCGCAACGAGGTTGCTGTAGCTATTTGATTAGCAATAGTGGAGTTGAGGGCAATTCTTTGTACCCAGCCCTCTACAAATACTGGGCTTGTCATATTTTGACTGCAACGAACTTTGAAGTACCAATGATACATTTTGTCGATCGCTAATGGTGCAGATTCAAGTGGTAGTTGCAACCTAATAATCCCTGGCTCTTGAGGAAGGTTGACCGGAGCGCGATATATATCATTATCCTCGGAGTCTTGCAGGACAAACTCACCACTCGCAGCCGCTTGGGTATAAGGAACGTAAAATAAAAAAGTTGGGCGTTCTTTAACGGTTAATCCCCAAACATTAGTTGCAACGATCGCATTAGATCCGTTATCAATAGATTTTTTGACGCTAGGGACTAAAGCTGTTAGAGGTATATTTACGTTATTTAAGCAGTTACCGCGTCCTGCTGCGCCTCTTTGTCGTCCGCTAGGCGCGCCATTATTTGGTAGCTTAGGTTGAATAAAACTCACTCTCCCCGATCGCTTTTGAGGCTTGACAATAGGCATATTGGGAACTTGCCTGAGCGATCGCTTGCTAGCGTCCACAGATCCAATAGTTTGTGCTTCTACCTGGACGGGATAGCTTGTACTAATAAGCGCCAATGCAAGAATACCGAGCGTATGCTTGGCAAATGCACTGCCTTGGGTCATGTTTTCCATAGCTAATTTCATCCAAGTAATAAGTTTTAATTTAAAACAGCAGCGATCCTAGGTCGATTTATAATTTCGATAAATTACTATACTTGTGCTTGTAAATATTAAAGCTAATGCTGGCGGTACCAAAGGAACCAACTTGCCGTGAAGCAAAAGGCTAAAACATAAAATATACAAACTTAGGAGCGCAATTAATATTGCTATTCCTAAATATATTATTTGCCTAAAATACCCTGCAAGCAACCCCCCCAAAAATGCCCACCCTCCAATCCAAGTAATTTCTATCCATAAGCTCCACATTCCTAAAATAGGTCTGCGATCTAATACAGCACTTAAAATATGGCTAACCATTTGCGCCTGTAAAAACACTCCTGGTAGCTGTTTTTCAAAGCGCTGCTGATTACTACTATAAGGCGTAAACCAGTAATCATTAACACTAGTTGGTGCAGTAACACCAATAATGACGATCCGATCTTGCAATTGTTTCTTTACTGCTGGAGTAAGGCGATTGTTTAAAATATCATTAAGACCAACCTGAATAGCAATATCTGTAACTTCACGGTAAGGGCGGTAGTTCAACACTACTTGATAACCTCTCAAGTCAGCATTTTTGTAAACACCACTATTGTTAGCAGTTAAGCGTTTAAAAATAACATCATCAAACTGTAAGTCACCTCGATCCGTAATTTTTGGGGCAATACCTTCACTCGCCAAGTAGTACATTGCCAACTGAAGACTAAAAGCATATTCGGCAGTACAAGGCGAACTTGGAGGGGGGCTAAGATGCAGTAGCTGACGGCGAACGACCGTATCGTCGTCCGGCATGATATCACTAAAACCAATAAATTCTGGTGATAGTTCTGGAGGTGGCGCAATTCCAGGATTGTTTGTGTCGGAATCGCTAATTTTGCACAAACCAATGAAACGATCGCTTTTTTGCAGATATTTAGCTAAATTTGGATAGGTCGCGCTGACGGGAATATCGCGATAAATATCCAAACCAATCGCTCTTGGTTGATATTGTTCGAGTTTAGTTAATAGTTGCTCTAAAGTGCGATCGCTTAAACTTCCTTGTCTTTGCGGTTGTGCTTGAATATCGGATTCAGTAATTGTGACTACAAGTAGGCGCGGATCTGGTGCTTCAATTGGTCGCCAGCCCTGCAAACCATCAACAGCTACTAATTCCCACTTTTCTAGAATGCCAAGCTGACGCACGCCGACAACCAAGCTTGTGACTGCAAGACCAGCCAAAAATACCTGCACTGTACGCCAAAACTGACCTGTACTTGGGCGATGGACTTGTGTGCGCGTTGTCTGATTAACAGTAGTGGTAATTTGCTCCGCCGTTAGAGGTAGCCTAGTTTCATCGCGAGCGTTACCTTTATTTAGGCACTCTAAAATATTTTGCGAGTTTTGCGGTCGATTTTGTGGAAGTGGGGCGATTAGTTCGTCAATTAAATATGCCAACCAATCGGAAACTTGGGGCGCTCGATCTCGCCATATTAACTTATTATTTTGCGGATTTTTGGGCAATTCTGCCGGGTAAATGCCTGTAAGTAAATGGACAAACGTGCGTCCTAAAGCAAAAAAGTCTGATTCTCTAACCGCTTGACCTTCAATTTGTTCTAGGGGCGTATATCCCGGAGAGTAAACTTGCGTGATATCGCTTTGAGCTAATTTATTGACATAAGTGTGGGTAAGTTCTCTAACCGTACCAAAGTCAATCAATACAAGTAATCCATCGGGACGCAGCATTATATTAGATGGCTTGATGTCGCGATGCAGAAGTTTTGCTTTATGTACTTCGCTTAAAATACTTACCAGTTGGGTTAGCCAATCAATTGCTTTTGGTTCAGAAATTGGTTGATTTGCTTCTATCCAATCTTTGAGATTTTGTCCCTCAATTTTCTCCATGACCAAACAATGCAATTTTTTGGTTTCATTGCTTGGTAAAAAAGTAAAGTATTCGTAGACTCTCGGAACGCTCAAGTTTTGTAATTTTTGCAATACTTGGGCTTCTTGCTGTAATAGTTCAATCAATTTAGAGCGATCGCTATTTAATACCTTAATTACTTTTGCCACGCCGCGATCGTCTACTACAAATATTTCTGTAGTATGTAGTCCCGATAATTCCCGTAGTGGTTTTACTAACCGATAGCGTCCGTTAATTAACAAGCTAGAGCCGCAAAACTGACATTTTTGCAGGTTAGCGGGATTTTGGCGCTTTTGACACCTGGGGTTGATACAGTAACTCATTAAACAACTCCAAGCTTTGCTTCGCTTGCTATTCTGGCAAGCGATATTGAGCAACTATCTTCTTGGCATATTCCGGTACATGAGCATTTAATTTTTCTGGGTGCTGGCGCTTAACGTAAAGGTAGTTGCGAGTAAAGTGGGAATCAATCGAAAATCGTGCATATTCTAAACCTTTAGGGCCAATTTTTTCAATAACCACACCCATCATTTTGGCTGCCCACATAGGGAGTGTAACGCCTTTGTCGTAAGCCGGAATGCTCTGTTGGACGGCGGAAGTGCGATCGCCCTTTGACATTACTTCTTGAACTTGCAACTGATCTTGCACCAAGTCAAGCATTTCTTGCCCGGTATTATTTCGTACTACAATCCATTGCCAGCCAAACGGCGCGCCCATATAGCCTACTACCAAATCGGCTAAAGAATTGACATAATCAAAACAACTCATGCAAGAAGGGGCAAATACATCTTTAAGTTGGTTGGTTTTGAGTCCAAAAAACGGTACAGTTTCCGTCGAGCCATCTTCGTGCTTGAAGTGAACTCGAAAGTCTTGCATAAATTCGTAAGATACGACAGTTTCCGGCGACTTGCTAGTTGTATCTAGAAACTTTTGCAATCCCGCGCGGGTAACGTTGTCTACACACGGCGTACCCAGTACATAAAGCTTTTCTAAGCCTAGTTGCTTTTCTACGGCTCTTAGCGCTTGAATTTGGCAGCCTACACCAATTACCAGCAGCTTCTTCATCCCCGATTGTTCAATTTGTTCTAGTACCGAAAGATTTGGCGAAAGCGTCGGTTTATTTACTCTAGCTTTTAAAATATCTTCAGGAGTCCGAGCAATGATTGGCATCGGTTGAAAGCGATCTTCTTTGGTATTTTGGACGCAGACCACACCCTCAACTAAGCCTTTATTCAACATCTCAATCGCAATACTGCTAACAATTCCCGTCCATTGCGCCCCTTCAATTGGCTCGGTTTTCCGCGCTGCCATCATGCCTTGATTGACACCAAAATACAATTCGTCCGCATCATCTAAATTGCGGCTGCGAGTATGGGTTTGGGTTTCTAACTCGGCTATTTGTTGATTAATAAAAGCGCAAGCATCCTTGACATAATGAACGTAATATGTGTCGCATAGCCCGCACTCGCTACAAAGTTCTTTGGCTGGGCGGCGGCTAGAAGGCTTTAAAGCTTTGGCTTTCTTGTGGCGGGCGGAATCGGGAGAAACTAAATTCATGTACGCTAAATATGTAAAGCAGAAATATTATTTTTCAACCATACCTCAGAGTTTGGGCTGGTTGTGTTGAGACAAGTTAAATTTACATAGTGCGATCGCCGTATAAGCTTTTTTTAAAGTCTCCTTCAGCATTGATAATAAATAAAATACTATAGCTCTCTAAAAATAGAACTTAGATTTAGTACAAAACCTGGTAATATATCTTCCCCAGATAGAGTTGCAGGATTTTGGAGGATTTCTACTTGCTTTCCTAAGCGATAAATTTCTACTTTCTGGGTTTTTTGGATCGATTAACCAGCCTAGCTTTGCACCATTATCTATATACTCAAGCATTTTTTGTTGTAGGGTTTTGAGCGAGTCAGTTTCCGATCGCAATTCAATAACGAAATCGGGACACAATGGGGGAAACTTACGCTTTTGTTCGGCATCTAGACTATTCCAGCGATCGCGTTTTATCCAACTTGCATCGGGCGCTCTTTCTGCACCATTAGGCAATTTAAAACCCGTAGAAGAATCAAAAGCAATTCCTAAATCGTTTTGTCTACTCCAAGCTTGTACTTGAAAAGCTATTTCAATGTTTCTATTACCTGTTTCTCCTCCTGCTGGGGGCATAATAATTATTTCTCCAGTAGCAGTGCGTTCTAATCTTAAGTCACGGTTTGCTTGACATAATTCGTAAAATTGATCGTCAGTTAATTCTAAAACTGGGTGTAAATTCAAAGTTACCGTCATAGTTTTACTCTTTATAAACTAAGATTCAATCTCTGCTAATTCAAGCCAGCGCTCTGTTGCAGTATCAATGGCTTTAGTAACATTTTCTACTTTTTCATAAAGCTCTCGTACTTGCGTAATCGCACCAGGAGAAGCGGCATATAAAGCTTTTTCTAATTCAACTTTTTCTACTTCTAACTGGGCAATCTTACTTTCTAATGTTTCATACTCGCGCTTTTCTTTTGAAGACAATTTACGCGGCTTGTTGTTATTTTCTGGCTGTTTATAAGTTCTTTCT
>QQTW01003234.1_pt1 | contig 11995 bp, 9 predicted proteins | sample 1904831 | NCBI WGS metagenome assembly QQTW01 (sample SAMN09435610, study PRJNA476489) | Subsurface metagenome, whole genome shotgun sequencing project. | reverse complement strand
ATCACAATGCTCACAACTTCTGTATCCGGCCTTTATAAGGCTACTATGGATTTCGCGCACCACTGGGAGTTTGCGGAAAACGAAATTGGCCCCTTCCTTTTGCCGGATGGCACCACACGCGCCGCTTTTAACGCTCTACGCGCCGCTTTTAAAGCCGCCGATGCTGCGGTGGGGGTCGCGGAAGGGGCAATTATCACCGCGCGCGGCGACCGCGACCGGGCGGAAGTGGATTTACTCGCGGTCGCACTCATTTTTGCGCCCACCGTTCGCGCCCTTTTGAACCGCTCGTACCCCGTGGTCGTGTATCTGCCCCGCGCGCCGTCCGGCAACCCCGCCCCGGCCAAGATTTTGGCCTATACGCAGGAGTTGGCGCAGGTTTGGGAGCGAGTCAACGCCCTCCATCCCCCCGATTTTCCCACTATCACGCTCCCGCTTGTGGTAATGAATCCCCAAACGGGCAATATAACGGTCGGAATCGCGGATTTTGTGGCCCTACGAGCCGCCTATGAGGGTTTTGTGAACGATGTTACCGACAAAGAAACCGATTTGCGCCTTGCCCAAGCCCGTCGCAAGGAGTTAATGGCGCGTTTGGAGGCCGTCTGCGTGTCGTATCGGGCGATAGTATTGGGCAAATTCCTCAAAGGCAGTTCTATTTTGCACGTTTTGCCGCGCATTAACCCCCCGCGAAAGAAGAAGGCGGCGCAAACAAACAGGGATAAATCCGCCCCGGAAACTGTATAAGAGTTGTATGGATGTAACAAACTTAGAAATGCCGGACGCACGGGATTTGGACGATTTAGGGAGCCTGTCGCGGCGCGTGGAAGCCGACGAATACCGAGAACTCGCGGTCGCGCGGCACAATGCGGGCGATAATGAGGAAGCGGCGGCGTATTATCAGATGAGTTTGGACACCTGCCCGACGGCGGAAGCGTACACCGGGCTTGCCGTAACGGTGGCGGGGCGCGGGTTGTGGGACGAAGCGATTGAGTTGTGCTTATCCGCGATTGAACTTGACCCGGATTTGGGCAATCCGTACAACGACATGGCGGTTTACCTGAGCGAACGGGACGAACCGGGCGATGTGGACGAGGCTTTGGAGTATTTGGAGCAGGCGATAAACGCGCCGCGCTACGACTGTCGCCATTATCCGCACTATCACAAGGGTCGCTTATTGGAACAGCAGGGCAAATTCATGGCCGCCCGGGATGCGTACCACGAATCGCTTGCCATTGAGCCGGAATGGGGGCCTGCGATTGTGGGTTTTCGCCGCGCGTTGGGCTGGTTGAACTAAGCCATGCGAAAATTGCGCCTTCCCTCGTGGATTTTCCCCGCCCTCTTGTTAGCGTTTGGCATGGCGGGTTTGCTTTTGTCGCGTCCGGGCAAAATGTCGGTGACGGTCAAACCGGTTGCGGAGCGTCAAACGGCCCCGTCGCTATCGCTCCGAACGCTTCAGGGCGAGCCGTGGAAGTTGTCGGACTATGCGGGGCGCGTGGTTGTGATCAACTATTTTGGGTCGTGGTGTCCGCCGTGCCGATTGGAAGCCCCCGACTTGGTTTCGCTCCATGAAAAGTTCGCCGCGCAGGGCGTAGAGTTTGTGATGGTGTCAGTCGGCGAGGAAGGCGAGGCGGTCGCATCCTTTGTGCGGGAGTTTAATGTGGTGTTTCCCGTCGCCCAGCGTCCCGCGCCCCCGGCCTTGCCCGGAACCCCGACGTTGCCGTTGCCAACCACGGTTTTAGTGGACAAAACGGGACGAATCGCGGCAACGATAGCCGGACGTGTGGACAAAGCGCAGTTGCAGGCGGCGATTACGTCCCTGCTTGCGGAGTAATGCGGCCTGCTTTATCCGCGATAAGTGCCGCATCAAGCAGTGCTTGTGCAATGCGTGCGGTTTTCCAACGGAGTGTCGTGACAAAATCGGCGGGCGCGACCCGTTTTCGGGCTGTCGTTTCGTGTTGCGGTTCAAAGGGCAACAGTGTCACCCTTGCCCACCAGCGCGTTTGGTAGTAGGGTGCATTCAACGCGGGGTCATCTACCCGTTGCGCTCCCAGATAAACGCACTGTGTCACCGTCGCACACGCTTCTTCGCGCACTTCACGGATAAACGCTTCTTCGGCGGTTTCGCCCGTCTCTAAATGTCCGCCCGGAAGCCCCCAATGCAAACCATCTCCGACTAAAACAATTTGCCCTGCCTTCGTAAAGCACACCCCACTTGCCTGCGTAGTTTGTGCGACCGACGGTAAAGTCGCTGACGGTTCCCACGTCACGGACAAGACGCGCCCTTCCCACTCCGACGCTTCCACAATCTGTGCCATTGCGTTATTTCTGCAAGTCGTAGGCGGCGTTGTGGCGGGTGTGGTCAAGTTCGTCCGGGCTAACCCACTCCACAACGGTACGCAACTGCTTGTGCGCGATGATTTCTTCCACACCGGAGTCTCTGGGGAAACGAATTTTTTCGCTCGCGCTCCACCAACCGGCCCAGTGGATGAGGGCTATCATGGGGCGGGGCGTTTGCGTGTGGTTGGGCATCCCGGCGTGCCACAAACGGATGTCGCGGAGTACGACGCTTCCCCTTTTGACCGTGGGTTGCAAGGGCGGGCGGATTTCGCGGCGGGCTTCCAATACGCTTTCGGGGATACGCAGGGAGCCGTCATGGACGCTGTAGGTCGTATCCAAATGGGTACCGGGCCAAAGTTCGGTCGCGCCATTGTCCGGCCCCATGTCTACGACCGGAATGTTGACAACAAGGCCGAAGGCGGGGGTGGGGTGCGCCAAGTTCGCCCACAACTGCGCGACATCGGGGTGGACGGGCTGACGGGTTCCACGGGGAAGGGCCGTATTGCCACTGTAGAACGTGTTTTTGACCCCGTTGCCTAAGACCGCGTGGGTAACATCAATCACCAAGTCGTTGACCAACACGTCGCGGAACAGGTACGGGGGAAACGGGGGCGGGTCTTGTTGCAGGTTGCCGGTGTTGAAGTTAAATGGTGCGTCGGGGCGGGCAAGAATCGCCTGCAAATCTTCGGTCATGCGCCCTTGTAGCGCGTCCAAGTGGGCCGTATCCACGATGTTTTCCAGCACAACCACGCCGTCCGTGTTCAAGGCGTAAACAGCGTGTCCTCGGTGGGTCTCGGTCAGGTGTCCGGCCTTGATTTCGTCCGGCGTGGGCGTGATAACGGTGAGCTTGTCCATGCTTTTTTCCTACCCCATAAGCAGTTCGTTGACCGCGCCAACAACATCAGCGACGGGGATTTCCCGGCTTGTGGTTGCGTCACGGCGGGCGCGGATTTCGATGTTTCCGTTTGCCAGCCCTTTGCCGACCACAACGCGCACGGGGTAGCCCACCAAGTCTGCGTCCTTGAATTTGACCCCGGCCCGTTCGTCGCGGTCGTCCAACATCACCGACACGCCTGCACTTTGAAGCGCGTCGTGGATTTCTTGACCGGCTTTGGCGGCGGCTTCATCGCGCACGTTGGCCACCACGACAACCACTTGGAACGGGGCGACGTTGGGGTGCCAGATGATGCCGTCTTTATCGTGCGAGGCTTCCACAAGGGCGGCTAAAAGGCGTGAAATCCCAATACCATACGAACCCATGAGGATAGGTTGCGTCGCTCCTGCCGCGTCGGTGTAGTTGGCTCCCATCGCGCCGCTATATTTGTCGCCGAGTTTGAAGATATGCCCGACTTCAATGCCACGCGCTTCCTCCATCACCTCGGTTTGACACTTGGGACAAGTATCCCCGGCAACGGCGACGCGCACATCGGCCCAGTCGGACGGGCTAAAATCGCGGCCTACGTTCACATGAACCAGATGCGTATCGGCTTGATTTGCTCCGGTAATAAAGTTGTGCATGACGCGCACGGCGTTGTCAGCCACAATGCGAAGGCCGATAATTCCGGTTGGCCCCGCAAACCCCACCGGCGCACCGGTCACGCGCTCTACAGTTGCGCTATCCGCCATTTCTAAGGTGCTGGCTTTGAGGAAGCGTCGCAGTTTAATTTCGTTGACTTCGTGGTCGCCGCGCACAAGCACCGCAATGGGTTCGTCGTCCGCGACATATAAAAGCGTTTTCACAAGGGCGGTAGTCGGCGCGGCAAGCATACCTGCCACTTCTTCAATCGTTCGCGCTCCCGGCGTAGACACGATTTCAAGCGGTTTATCGCCGTTCGCACCGTTCGCTTTGGCTTCCTCGGTCGGAGCTAAAACTTCGCACCGCTCGGCGTTCGCGGCGTAGTTGCAGTGGGGGCAACGAAGCACGGTGTCTTCGCCGACTTCGGACAAGGCCATAAACTCGCGGTTGTCCAAATCGCCAATCGCCCCGCCGTCGGCTTCGACACTCAGCGTCGCAAGCCCCATTCGCGCGAACGAGTTTTCATAGGCCTGCCACTGCTTTTTGTAGGCCGCATCCATACCAGCCTCGTCGCGGTCGAAGGTGTAGGCATCAAACATGATGAACTCGCGGGTGCGAATCACGCCGCCTCTTGGCCTCGGTTCGTCACGGAATTTGGTTTGCAGTTGATACAGCGAAATAGGTAAATCGCGCCATGACCGAATATCGCGCCGCGCAATATCCGCCATCACTTCCTCATGCGTGAAACCTAAGGCAAACTCCGCGTCGCGCCTATCCCGCAGTTTGTAAACGACATCTACATTCCAACGCCCAGTTTCTTCTAACATCTCTTTGGGGTGAAGGGTAGGCATTCGCATTTCCAGCGACGGAACTTTGTCCATTTCGTTGCGGATAATCTGCTCAATGTTGCGAACGACCCGCCAAGCAAGCGGCAAGTACGTGTAAACACCGGCGGACAGTTTGCGAATGTAACCGGCGCGAAGCAAAAGTTGGTGCGACGCGATTTCCGCTTCGGCGGGAACATCACGCAAGGTCGGCAAAAAATACTCGGAAATCTTCAAAATGGCTCCTGAATCGGGCCGGAAAGCGGAACCATTTTTTGCGTTCCTCATGCCTTCCGGTCACGCTTCGCGCCCCTGCGTCGCGCCGAAACATCTCAAATGCGATAGTTTTAGTGTGTCATTATAACGGAAACGCGGCGGTGGGTGCAAGGTGGGTGTTGGGTGTTAGGTGTTGGGGGTTGGAATTAGGCAAAGAAGTGCAGGAATGCGGAAATGACTTCGGGGCAAATTGGCTGTGATAAGGCGTGTGATGCGTGTCACATTCAAGCGGGGGAGCAGAGGTTACAATATCAATGTGGAAAGCCAAGAAGGGTTTGCTTGGTGTAGTGGTGCAATTAAGCATCAAACAACGCAGAATTTGTCGGGCATTTTCGCCCAAAGTAATCTAACTTGCTGGGTAGGGTTGGCTGGATAGGCTGGAAGGTCTGAAAGGGCAGGAGGCTGTTATGTTAGGGAAACCTGTTTACTGTTGGAATGTTGTAAGCCGTTTGAACCGCTTAGGCGTATTTGCCGCGCTCACCGTGGGTGTGTCGCTGGGATGCGCTACCTATGCCGGGGCGCAAACACCGGAGCAGTCGCCCGCTCCCGCCGAAGGACAGACGGTTGAGACTGCACCGGTCGTTTCTGCCCAAGCCCCGCAGGAGATGCTCAAGGATGCCCTGCAAAAGTTGGAGGCCAAAGAATCGGTGTTGGATGCCGAAACGCGCAAACTGGTTCCCGGCTTCAAAGCGATTCTGACCCGCTACTATACGGACAAAGAAAGTCTGACACAAGAGGAAAAGAAGATTCTGTTTGCGCTTCGTCAGTGGCTGGGCATGATTAAAACCCGCGACATCAATTTGGAAGAGATGGATGCGACGTTTGTTACCAAAGTCAAGCAGAGTGCGGTTCTTCAAAAGCCGCCGCGTGTCGTTGTTGGTGAGCGTAAAGTTCCCGGTATTGCCGACCCGATTGGGATTGTATCGCTGGTGCAAGGCGAACAAGAGCGCGTGATTGCCGAAATTCCCAATGGGGCGGGGGGACTGACCGCGAAGCAACGCGCCCGCAAAGTGGCAAACCGCTTGGCGACTGCCGCCGCCGCCGACCCGCTTTGGTGGACAGGAGCCAGTGTCGCCCGCAAAAAAGGCGCGTATGTGGTCGCTGCCGCAACCGCCCCGGATGGCTATGTTATTACTGCCGACAACGATTACGCGAAATTACGTGGCATGAGTGCCGATAAGTTAGCGGCAACCCTGATGCGCGAGATTCGCCAAATCTACGGCGGTTCGGGAACCCGCAGTGTCGAGCGTTCCACCCAAACCGAGATAGCGGTTCGCCTGCGGGAACAGGGTGACACGGTTTATGCCAAGGGCGACACGGTTCAAGCCGAACGGTTATATAACCAAGCCGTGGAGCGTGATCCCGCCTATTTACCGGCCTATGAGCGTTTGGTCGCTCTGTATCAGCAAGAAAACAATCGGGTAGCGCGTCGCTACACTGCCGTTAAAGCATTGAAACAATCGGGATTAACCACTCAGCAACGGCAACTGTTTACCCGCATGGCAAAGTAAACAAGAAAATCATACACGGCGGGAACCGACCCACCAAACAAACGGGTACCATGTCCAGTGGAGGATGTTATGGAATATCGTTTGTTAGGTGGGTCGGGTTTTAAGGTGCCGGTGCTGTCGTTCGGAACCGGAACGTTCGGGGGCAAAGGAGCCTTCTTTGAAGCATGGGGGTCAAGCGATGTGCAAGAAGCGACGCGCCTTGTGGATGTTTGTTTGGAGGCGGGTTTGACCCTGTTTGACAGTGCCGATGTATATTCGGGCGGAGCCGCCGAGGAGATTTTGGGACAGGCGATTAAAGGCCGTCGTGACCAAGTGCTGATTTCTACCAAAGGAACGTTCCGTATGGGCAGTGGCCCGAACGAAGTCGGGTCGTCGCGCTTTCATCTCACCCGCACGATTGAGGCCAGCCTCAAACGCTTACAAACGGATTACATTGACCTGTTTCAACTGCACGCTTTTGACGCGCTGACCCCCGTAGAAGAAACCCTGCAAACGTTGGACGATTTTGTGCGAGCCGGGAAAATCCGCTATGTGGGTTGTTCCAACTTTTCCGGCTGGCATTTGATGAAGTCGCTGGCGGCGAGTGAAAAGTACGGTCTGCCCCGTTATGTCGCGCACCAAGCCTACTACTCGCTGATTGGGCGCGATTACGAATGGGAACTGATGCCGCTTGGGGTTGACCAAAAAGTCGGGTGCGTGGTGTGGAGTCCGCTCGGTTGGGGGCGTTTGACCGGCAAGATACGACGCGGGCAACCGCTTCCCGAAGGGAGCCGCCTGCAATCGCAGGTAGCCCGTGACTCCGGCCCGCCTGTCGAAAACGAATATGTGTTCAAAGTGGTTGACGTGTTGGACGAAATCGCTGGCGAAACTGGCAAGACGGTTCCCCAAATCGCGCTCAACTGGCTCCTGCAACGCCCGACGGTTTCCACCGTTATCATCGGGGCGCGAAACGAGGAGCAACTGAAACAAAACTTAGGGGCTGTCGGGTGGAACCTGACCCCCGAACAAATCACCCGCTTGGACAAAGCAAGCGAAACCAACAAAGCCTACCCTTACTGGCACCAGTACGGCTTTGACCGAAACCCGTTCCCGGCAGGATGATGAGGAAGGTCGCAGGTCACAGTGGGGAGAGTTGGCCCCCCTCCCCCGCAGACGACGTTCGTCCCACAAGTGGGGGTGACCCGACTAAGTTCTGCATTCTCTTTGCACCCGCCGTCTGCTAAACGGGGTCACCCCCACTTGTGGGACGAACGTCGTCTGCGGGGGAGGGGGGCCAACTCTCCCCACTGCGACCTTACAAATCCTCGCGCAGGCCCGATTCGTAACCGGGGTCGCTTCGGTTGTGACCGATTGCGTGGCGGGCGAGATTGAGCGGAGAAAGCGAAGGGTTTTCGCGCGTGAAGTCGTCCTGCGGGGCGTAACCGACCAACTCTTTGGCATCGGAGATGTCCAAGCGTTTGAAGCGGTTGTCGGATAAACCGTGAAAGACGGCGAAGCGGATATGGTCAGCGAGTACGCACTTCTCCATTAGTTGATGCAAGTCCCGGTTCGACACAAACGCATCCATCATAGCAACGCGGCCCGGTTGACGCGCCGCCTCTATCGGTTGAAACGCTCCGATTCGCAAACAAATCGCGTCCACTCCTTCTTGCTCCGCCATATATCGCCCCAACGCTTCTCCAAAACACTTGCTCACCCCATACAAATCGCCGGGATTGACCGGCTCAGAGGTTTTGACCTGCGTGTCGGTCGGATAGCCGGAAACCGCATGAATGGAGGAAGCATAGATGACCTTTTTCACCCCCTGCGCCTTAGCGGCGGCGAACACGTTGTATGTCCCCGCGATGTTGGTGGACAAAAGCGAGCCCCATGTGGCGGACGGGGACGGGTCGGCAGCAAGGTGAACTACGGTATGCACTCCCGCAAACGCCCGCTTCAACCCCGCCAAGTCCCCGATGTCGCCAACCACCACCTCGCCCAGCGCGTGAAGCGGTTGCACCGACTCCGGCGCATCCTCCACCCGCACCAACAAGCGGAGCGTAAACCGTTCCCGGTCGTGATGGTTGGCAAAATACGAACCGATACGCCCCGCCGCGCCCGTCACAAGCACAAGGCGCGGGGAAGAAACAGGCGGTTGAAACGCGGTGTCGTGGAGGTGAAACGAGTGGCCCATACGATAAACATCCTTCAAACGTGCAAAATATACAGCAACACAAACCGGTTGTACACCAACCGACCCCCCAAACCGTGCCGAATAGTGCTGGGCCATTTCAATGGCTCGGCACTCCACAGTTGGGCAATTTCCCCCCATTGCCCGTATACTAACCGTTTGAACGGGCCGGGGCGAAAAGAACGCTCCATTCTACCCCATTCCCCCGCGCTTTATCCCTTCCCTTACTGATATGCACCGTGACGAATACGCGCGAATGCGCCTTTTGGAGGACAAACATTGGTGGTTTGTGTCGCGCCGTGACCTCCTTCTGGGCGCAATCCGCCGCTTTCCCCCGCCCGTTCCGCCCGCAGGCGACGGTCGCCCACACGACACCGCCCCGCGCTTCCTTGATGTCGGGTGCGGGACAGGCGGGACAATGGACAGGCTCCGACACGCGGGCGTGAGCGTCATGGGCTTGGATATGGAACCGCTCGCCCTCCATTTTTGCCGCGAACGCGGTCACAAAGCCCTCGTTATCGGCTCGGCGACCACCCTTCCGTTCCCCGATCAATCGTTTAGCGCGATTATCGCCATGGATGTTTTAGAGCATATCCCCGACCACCAAACCGCCGCCCGCGAAATCGCCCGCGTCCTCGTTCCCGGCGGCCTTCTCTACGCCACCGTTCCCGCGCACCGGTCGCTTTGGAGTTCGCACGACATCGCTTTGATGCACCAACGCCGTTATTCTCACAGCGAATTCACCCACCTACTCCGCGCCTCTGGCCTGTCCATCGTCCATCATTCGTACACTGTATCGGCCCTGCTTCCCACGGTCTGGGCCGTGCGAACCATTCGCCGCAAACTGCGCCCCCACGCACCGCCAAAGGCTGATGTCGGCCCTGTCCCCGCCCCCCTCAACGCCGCCCTGCGCCACGGCCTCAAAGTGGAGAACGCTCTCGCCCTGCGCCGCCGTATCCCCTTCGGCGTGTCCCTTTTCGCTGTCGCGTCTCGTTAGTAAAACGTGTTCGGTTCCACGCACGGTTAAGTACGCCCCATCAACATCCGTGTACGGAGCGTTGACTATAAAGTACGGAGCATTGACTATGTGATAAGGAACATCTACATCAAATGTAAACACCCCTCATCACCCTGTAAACGGTTCTTACCGCAATATAAATACGCCTTACGAGACGGTGAAGGGGAAATATGTGCGGGTCAGGAGGGTAGACTTAACAGAACTGACAACTGACCACCCTCGCGGGGCCGCCCCGCGATGTCCACCGGCCCCTAACGCGAGCGGCGAAGGATGGTGCCGAGGGCTTCGATTTCCCGACCGTAGGTAGCCCAGTCGCCGCTACGCTGTGCCTTTTGTGCGCGTTCGTAGTGGAGGAGGGCTTCGCGTAGGGCGGCCTGTTCGTCACGGTTTTGTGCGGAGGACGGGGTGTCTTTGGGGAAAACCGAGCGCAGGGCTTCGGCAAGCGTCGGGGCGAGGGCCACGCGGTTGCCATGCAGGACGACCACTTGGCGCAACTCCGGCGCACTTGTTGCCCCTTTGTCGGTTACAAACGGCACCCCTTCGCCCCGGTTGCTGTCTGCCTCGCCTCCGTCGCGGGTGTAAAGCGGTTGCACATACACCACACCCTGCCCGACCGGAAACGCCCGCAGAAACCCCCACCGAAGGCCGTTTTCGTTGCCCCCGCCGCCCGACGAAGGAAATCGAGCGATGTATGTCCCCACCTGTTCGTCGGTTCGGACACGGCGCGAAGCGGACGCAGGCCCGCGCAAAACCTGTCCGGTTCGCACCCGGTACAGAATCAGTTCGCCGCGCATCTTGCCATCGCACCGTCCGGCAAGGAGCGCGGATAAGTTTTCGCGTCCCTGCGCCACAAATGGTGACATCAGGAAAAATTCGTCCGTGCGGGACGTGTTATCGGCCTGTGAATTTAAGGGTGAAGCGTCGGGAAGGCGAATTTGGGCAAAATAGGGCGCGATGATGCCGGTGTCGGTGGAGCTTTCCAGTCGCACCAGCCCGTTGTAGACCGCCTGCGTTGCCGAGGTCGTCGGAATCTGCCATGCATCGGCCCGGCTGTAAAGAACTTGCGGGTCGGTCGTGTGGTATACGGTCAACGCGAGCCGTTGCACTTCAAACAGACCGGCGGGGTAGCGACAATGCGGTCGCAGTTCGGGCGGAAAATGAGCATCGTCAATGAACAAATCGGGGAAGGCTTTGCGCCATGCGTGGAGTACCGGGTCACTTGGGTCAGTGGCGTAGAAAATTGTCGTGCCGTCAAACGCATCTACCGTCACGCGAACGCTCGCCCGCACGTAATTGGCCTGCATGGATGGCCCCAACCCGTCGCTCATTTCGCACCGGGCCGAGTAGGGGTAGGTTCCCGCCGTTGTGTAGGCATCTTGAATCCAGACCAATCGCCCATTCGCCACCACCGGGTAGGGGTCACGGTCAAGAATAAGGAACGGTGCGATGCGCTTAACGCGCCTGCTTATATGCCGCTCAAAAAGGAGCCGCGAGTTTGGCCCGATTTGCCCGGAAAGCAGTAAACTCCATGCTCCGAACCGCGCGGCGAAGGCGGCCCGGGCAACGCGCCCGAGCGGAATGCCGCCGCGCCCGGTGTAGGTGTACGTGTTGGTGTTACCCGCCCCGTCCTCGTAGGTTTCGCTTTCGCCGGTTGTCCCCGGTGTTGTCGGAAGGGGGGGCGCGGGGGGCGCATCCACCTCTTGGGCGTTTGTTTTAGCCGGTTCTTGGGAGTTCACGACCGCGTAATCGCCTAAACCAAACGTCGTGCCGTAGTAAATGCGCGGCTCGGACAAGGGGGGAAACGCGGACGGGTTCGCGCTTGGCACCAAGAAGTGGGGTTGTCCGCCGCCGTTTGCGGTTCCCACTTCGCTGACGACGATACCGTAGCCGTGCGTGTACCGCAGATGCAGGTTTGACCATGTATAGGCGGCTCCGAGTAAGCGGTCAGGAACGATTTCGCGCACCCCGATAGCCACCATTTTGGGTTGTCCGTTTATGGTGTAGCGGTCTACATCGGCATCGGCGAAATGGTAGTAGCGGCGCAGACCGTGGGCCTGTTCGTACACTTCGCGCAGGGCGTTTCTGTCCCACACGCGGGCGTTTTGTAGCGCGGGAAGGTAGGGCTGTGCCTCGGCTTGGGAAAGCGAGGACGCTTTTCCCCACGGTTTCACCCGCACGTTGTCAATGCCATATGCTCGCCGCGTTCCTTGGGCGGCATACGCCAAGTACGGGGCTTCGCGCACGGCTTCGCTGGGCAAAACGCGCACCCGTTGTACCACCTCCGGCACGGCGAAACCGGCAACCGCACACACCGCCCAAACTCCCACCGCTCCGACCGCAATCCTC
>QQTW01003233.1_pt1 | contig 12000 bp, 11 predicted proteins | sample 1904831 | NCBI WGS metagenome assembly QQTW01 (sample SAMN09435610, study PRJNA476489) | Subsurface metagenome, whole genome shotgun sequencing project. | reverse complement strand
AGAAGCGAAATAAAAGCTAACTTCAACTAAAGCCGCAAGAATTATTACTAGCGGCGATACATTATTGCATAATTCCTGTTTTTAAGTAGCTGTAGCGTTTGTAGTACAGCCTTAACCTATAAAGTAGGAAAAGTAGGAGTTGGTGTAATCGCAGGAACTATTAGTTGAAGGGAAGTATTGCTTAACTATTCCTGCATTTAGTTAAGAGGGACATTCCCAGCTGTGCGATGAATTATACACCGCAATTGCTATTTAATGCTACTAGCAAGCAGACAAAATTAGACCGCGATCGAATCTAGTTACAATTACCTAGCGCAGTATAAGAGTTTTAAGCGAAAAGAACGTTTTCTGAAATTGTTAATGAACATGCAGAATCTTGCTATCCTAATTGATAATCTATAGTCACCTGCACTATTAACATCATTGCTTTACTAGTGGAAAATCGCAGTTATTAGCAAGTTACCTCGACTTGTTAACATAGGGACTTCGTTCCGTAGCGAAAAGCTAATAGCGAAAATCTACAGCGGTAGCATCGTAGATGAAGTACAGTGTTGAAGTCTAAAAACCGTATATAAAACCTTTTTTCTTCCAACTTCTGTCTCCTAAATTCTGATGTAATCGCAATATATCTAAATTATCTAAGTATGGTAACTTTAAATCTGACTACGGGGATATCCAAAAAATAATGGTTCAAGAACGCACTTTACCTAAATTTGATGCCGCTTCGCTTGGAATAACTAAGCAAGAAGGTTTGATGTTGTACGAAGATATGGTATTAGGACGTACTTTTGAAGACAAGTGCGCCGAAATGTACTACCGAGGTAAAATGTTCGGCTTCGTCCACCTCTACAACGGTCAAGAAGCCGTCTCATCCGGCGTTATTAAAGCGATGCGACCGGGAGAAGACTACGTTAGCAGCACCTACCGCGACCACGTTCATGCTTTAAGTGCGGGAGTCCCAGCTAACGAAGTCATGGCAGAACTATTTGGTAAAGCCACAGGTTGCAGTAAAGGACGCGGTGGTTCGATGCACATGTTCTCTGCCGAACATCGGATGCTCGGTGGATATGCGTTCATCGCTGAAGGTATTCCCGTTGCCGCAGGTGCAGCATTCCAAAGTAAATATCGCCGCGAAGTCATGGGCGATAGCAGTGCCGACCAAGTAACCGCCTGCTTTTTTGGTGATGGTGCTACCAATAACGGACAATTTTTCGAGACGTTGAATATGGCTGCTTTATGGAAGTTGCCCATCCTCTTCGTCGTTGAAAACAACAAATGGGCAATTGGTATGGCACACGAACGTGCCACATCCGACCCTGAAATCTACAAAAAAGCCAGCGTCTTTAACATGGCAGGCGTAGAAGTTGATGGTATGGATGTACTGGCAGTGTATGCCGTTGGCAAAGAAGCGGTGCGTCGTGCCCGTGCGGGAGAAGGTCCCACTTTAATCGAAGCATTAACTTATCGCTTCCGAGGACACTCGCTAGCAGACCCCGACGAGTTACGCAGCAAAGAAGAAAAAGACTTTTGGTTTGCCCGCGACCCCATCAAGAAACTAGCAGGTCAATTAATTGAGATGAACTTGGCTAGTGAAGAAGAAATCAAAGCTATAGATAAAAAGATACAGCTAGAAGTGGAAGAATCGGTAAAATTTGCTGAAAGCAGCCCCGAACCTGACCCTAACGAGTTGTATCGCTTTGTTTTTGCTGAAGACGTTTAAGTTTAAAGTTAGGAGTGAGGAGTTAGAAGTGAGGAATAAAATCACAAGTCATAATACAAGAACTCTTAACTCCTAACTCTTAACTCCTAACACAAGAACTCTTAACTCCCTCTTAAATTATGCCATCCATCTCCCTCAAACAAGACCAATACAAAACTTACGTCCTCACTGACGAAAGCGCTAACTCCCAAATAGAAGTCGTACCCGAACGCGGTGGTATCATTACCAAATGGCGCGTCGATGGAAAAGAGATTTTCTATTTGGATGAAGAAAGATATACCAATCCCGAATTAAGCGTGCGCGGTGGGAATCCGATATTGTTCCCCATCTGCGGTAACTTACCGGACAATACTTATACAGCTAACGGCAAGCAGTATACACTCAAACAACACGGTTTTGCCCGCGATTTGCCTTGGGAAATCGAAGAAGTACAAGCGGAAAATAGTACTTTTCTAAAAGTTCATCTGGTTAGTAACGAACAAACCCATGCTGTATACCCCTTTGATTTTGATGTCACTTTTAGCTATGAACTCAAAGGCAGCACATTAGAAGTTCGGCAATATTACCATAACGCTTCAGCAACACCAATGCCGTTTTCGTTTGGGTTTCATCCTTACTTCGCGGTACAAGATAAAACCAAGTTAGAATTTCAAATTCCTTCACGGGAATACTTTGATAACAAGACTAAACAAGTCAACGCATACAATGGTAGCTTTGATTTAAACCAAGACGAAATCGACGCAGCATTTGGGGAACTTAGTGGAACCGAGGCTTCAGTGACGGATAGCGATCGCAAGCTAAAATTAACCCTCGAATACGATGAAGTATTCTCAACCCTAGTATTTTGGACGGTTAAAGGCAAAGACTTTTATTGCTTAGAACCTTGGAGTGCTGGTCGTAATGCCCTCAATACGGGTGAGAACCTTACCGTGCTTGAACCTGGGGCTAGTTACGCCACCTCAATCAAACTCACTGCAAATTTATTTTAGAAACCCCTTTACAAAACTATAGCTGTTTGTGTAAACTTATTAAGGCTTGAAAAAATAAATTTACAACAAACACACAAGGGTCGCTAACTCAATGGTAGAGTACTCGGCTTTTAACCGATTTGTTCCGGGTTCGAGTCCCGGGCGACCCATATAAAACTTAATAACTGTAAGCACCAAGCAACTCTGATTCTTGAATTAAGAGTTACAGAATTGCAATTGTTATTAACTCATAATATTTAATCATTGCTTAACTCCCAGTTAAAGTCAGCTATCTAATTTGAGTAGGATAGGTATCCTTACCCATCCCTGCTATTTCAAGGCTTTTTGACTGTAGTAGGTGATGTTGAAGTGCAACATCAAACAAACCAATTGACAAACAGACTATTTTATGGGTTCCACTTTAGGACTCAACACGAATCTTTGAAGCTTAAAGTTTTTCAACATAAGCACCCATCACTAGTTATAATTTCCTATAAGTTGAAAAAACTATTAAGATTAGCGCGATTATAATTGGCGCTCTATCTCGATACTAGCTTACACCACACTAGGAGGACTATCTATGGCGCTTGTACCAATGCGGCTAATGTTAGATCATGCTGCTGAAAACGGTTACGGCATCCCAGCTTTCAACGTTAACAACTTGGAGCAGATTCAAGCTATTATGCAGGCTGCCCAAGAAACAGATAGCCCCGTAATTTTACAAGCTTCGCGTGGCGCTCGTAAGTATGCAGGTGAAAACTTCCTCCGCCATTTGATTTTGGCAGCGGCAGAAACCTATCCTCATCTTCCCATTGCCATGCATCAAGACCACGGTAATGAGCCTGCAACTTGCTACTCGGCAATGAAAAACGGCTTCACCAGCGTCATGATGGATGGTTCGCTGCAAGCTGATGCCAAATCCCCCGCGACCTTCGAGTATAACGTTAGCGTTACCCGCGAAGTTGTGAAAGTAGCTCACGCGCTAGGTGTTAGCGTTGAAGGTGAACTCGGTTGCTTGGGTTCGTTGGAAACTGGCATGGGTGAAGCTGAAGACGGACATGGTTTTGAAGGAGCACTCGACCATTCCCAACTTTTGACCGACCCCGACGAAGCTGTAGAATTCGTTGAACAAACTCAAGTTGATGCTTTGGCAGTAGCTATCGGTACTAGCCACGGTGCTTACAAGTTTACTCGCAAGCCGACTGGTGAAATCTTAGCAATCAGCCGCATCGAAGAAATTCACCGTCGCTTGCCCAATACTCACTTGGTAATGCACGGTTCCTCTTCAGTACCTGAAGATTTGATTGCGTTGATTAACCAGTATGGTGGTCAAATCCCCGAAACCTACGGTGTACCTGTTGAAGAAATTCAAAAAGGCATCAAGTGCGGTGTACGCAAGGTAAATATCGACACCGACAACCGCTTGGCAATCACCGCTGCTGTACGCGAAGCTTTGGCTCAGGACACAAAAGAATTTGACCCCCGTCACTTCCTCAAGCCTTCCATTAAGTACATGCAAAAAGTTTGTGCTGAACGCTACCAACAATTTGAAACTGCTGGTAACGCAAGCAAAATCAAGCAACAGTCATTAGATGACTTCGCTGCTAAGTATGCTAAAGGCGAGCTTACTGCACTAACCAAGGCTGCTGCAAAAGTATAGTTATTTAAGAAGAGTACGCCGATATCGACGTACCCTAGCAGCTTAACTGTTATGTATATGACCGAACCGAGGTGCGTTTGAGTTCCTCGGTTTTTGTTTTGCTTGAGAAACCTGGTATCTTAAAGATACCGAGTTTCTGCCAGACATAAAAAGCTTGCAATTTGTGAGTTGTAAGGTATTTGAGGGAACAATACTTATATAAACCTTACACTCAATAAAAGAATCACTTAAGTGCTACTTTACTGCGAGCATTTTCATTCCAGCTTGAAATCCAGGTCGATTAGAAACGATAAGGTATGTGCCTGGTTTTAGATTGAGAGTAAGTAGTTTAGTTGCACCACTTCTAAGTTCATCAGTGTTAATTTCACCTATCTTTTGACCACCATATTGAGCAAATGGCTGACCTGTTTTAAGTTTATCTAGACCATTTTGAGTTAGAGGTAGTTTGTTAACAGCAAGGTCGGTCTTAATAACAGCCATTTCGTGCGGAATTTTACTTGCATTCGTGACTACAAATTCGACTTTTCCCGCTGAAACACTTGATTGAGATAAGCGAATTGCCATTTCATGTGTTGTTACATGCACCCGATTGATTTCTGTACTGTTGGCACGGGACTTTTTTTGTCTTGTACTTTCACCTCCTCTGTCGCGTTCTGTATTGCTTCCTCTTTCGCTATCTCCATCGCGGTCGATGTCGCTATCTCTGTTGCGGTCGGTGTCGCTATCTCTGTTACGGTTGGTGTCATTCCCTCTGTCGCGTTCGGTGTCGTTTCCTCCGTTGCGTTCGGTATCGCCTCTTGTCGGGGTTGACAGCGGCTGTTGTTCTGGAGGAAATGTATCTTGCGGTTCTCGTCTTTGAGGGATGTCGCGTGGATTACAACCTGCAAGAAAGCACTGAGTTGCAGTTAGAAAAAAGACTATAAGTCGAGACTTCAATTGGTCGTACCTTCTGCAATCATTTTGGTTTCAACGCTTCTATTTTTACTAAAAAGCATGAAGAAAGTGCAAAATTTTCCAGATTTTTTAAGTTGCTTAATAATTGATGGTTAGGAGTTATTTATTAATTGTTAGTGGCTAGCATTTGAGTTATATATAAATATTTGACAAAATTAGAACCCCGACAACTTTTACGAAGCCGGGGTTCTTTCTCTTATCAGCGCTAACTACTAGCTATTAAACAAATACGCGGTGTTGAAGGCTAGGCATTTGGCGACGGACTTGTTCGAGTCGTCCGGGGCTAATTTCGGCGATCGCAATACCAGGTTGCTCGCCAGCATCGGCTAAAATCACACCCCAAGGGTCGATAATCATCGCGTGTCCGTGAGTTTGACGGCGGGCATAATTGATTCCGGTTTGGGCAGGGGCGATAATATAGCAGGTATTTTCAATGGCACGAGCTTGCAATAAAACCTGCCAATGATCTTTACCTGTAAAAGCTGTAAAAGCAGCGGGAACAAACAAAACATCTGCACCCTGATGCGACAAATAACGGTAAAGTTCCGGAAAGCGGACATCATAACACACCGAAAGCCCAATATTTCCAAGTTTTTGGGTTGAACAAATATCGGGGAGTTCGCTACCTGCCATTACAGTACTCGACTCGCGGTAGGTGTTGCCGTCAGGGACGTTAACATCAAACAAATGGACTTTACGGTAACGGCTAAGTTCGTGCCCACCAGAGTCAATGAGTAAAGCAGTGTTGTAGACTTTACCAGAGTTACTGGGAACAGGGAAGCCGCCGCCAAGGATAGCGATTTGATAGCGTTGTGCCATCATCTTCAAGAAATTTTCGGTTTCGCTAGCAATATTTTGTGCAAGTGCAAGTTTTTGACTTTCTTCGCCCATAAAGGCAAAGTTTTCAGGTAAACCTACCAATTCAGCACCTTGACGAACAGCCAAGTCAATAAATTCTTCTGCCTGTGCCAAGTTTTTTTGTACATCAGGCACACTGGTCATTTGAATAGCGGCGGCTAAATAAGACTTCATAGATTCAAAAACGAACAGTCGAGTAATGCAGGGTAGATTATCAAACTATTATCATTGGTTTTTAGTTAAAAGTTAAAAGTCAGTTGTCAGTTGTAATTATCAACTCCTAACTCCCAACTCTTAACTCTTAACTCTTAACTCCTAACTCTTAACTCCTAACTCCCTACTCCCTCGACTTCCCTCACTCCCCGCTAGTCCCCTATTTAAGCTAGCTTTGTAACAAAGGCTCTATTAAAACTTGTTTGCTGTGAATACGTCAATTCTGATTAAAACTTTTGTTGCGGTGTTTGTGCTTGCGGATGCAGTTGGGAATATTCCGATCTTACTAGTGCTGACGAAGGGGATGGAAGCTGACCAACGAAATAAAGTGATTAATAAAGCGATTTTGGTTGCGATCGCAGTTCTTTTACTCTTCGCTTTCGGTGGTAAATTTATTTTAAGTTACTTAGATGTCAGTTTTGCATCATTACGGGTTGCAGGCGGTTTGTTGCTGTTGTTAATTGCGCTACAGATGCTTCGAGGCGATTTAGAGACACCAGTAATCGACCAAGAGCGCGATGTGGCAATTACTCCGCTAGCTTTGCCGCTACTAGCGGGACCCGGAACGCTGACAACAGTAATGTTATTAATGTCTGAATCCCCAAGTCCTCATGTAAGTGTGATTGTGGGAATTCTGGCGGCGATGTTTGTCACCTGGTTGCTTTTGCGGTTGGCAAATAATATCGATAAATGGATTGGTACAGAAGGGGAAGTGATTATTACGCAGCTTTTGGGGTTTCTGTTGGCAGCGTTAGCGATAGAAATAGGCAGCGTGGGAATCAAGGAATTATTTTTTTAATTACTGATTGGGGTAACGAGTATTAGGACAAATTTTACCCCTTACCCCTTACCCTTTACCCTTTACCCCCATGCGATCGAACTCGCTAATCCAATCTTGTAAAATCGGGTTAACGACTTCAGGTGCTTCATCTTGAGGACAATGACCAACACCTTCAAGCGGTATAAACTTTAACACCTGCCGATAATTAGCCAATTCTCGTCCCAATTCGATTGGTTCCCAAGGGTCTGCCGCACCCCATAAAATTATTGCTGGACAGGGTAAATGCGGTAGCAAGTCCTCTGGCAAAGGTCCGCTTGAATATGCTGTAAAAGCCAAAAACACTGCAACTGCACCAGGGTCGCTTGCAGGTGACATCAGAATATCAACCAACTCGTCGCTAACAGCCTCACCATTTACATAAGCTTGTAACAAAATCTTACGGACTGTTTTCGGTTTGGCGATTTGGTTGAAAAAGAAACTTCCCACACCTTGAACCGCTAATAAGCGCTGCAATAATGGTGTACCCATACGACGATACCAGGGCAGTACAGCGCGTTTGCGGTCGTGCAATAATCGCAACGAACAGTTGAGTAAAGCCAATCCGCGCACAATATCCGGATTATCGATTGCCGCCTGCATTGCTACAATACAGCCAACAGAATTTCCAGCTAAAAAAGCAGGCTCTCCGACTACTTCACGGCAAAAATCACCGATTTGTTGTCCCCAAGTTTCAAAAGTGTAGGCAATTTCCAGATCGGGTTTTGGCTTTGCAGAACCGCCAAACCCAATCAAATCAATCGCAAACACGCGACAATTTTCTGCTAGCACCGGAATATTTTTCCGCCAATGCTGCCACGATGCGCCAAAACCATGCACGAGAACAACCGCAGGCCCCATGCTACCTTGGGTTTGATAGCAGATTGGGAAACCTTGCCAAATCCATATTTGCGCTGAGGAAAGCTTATGAGACGTAGAAGTAGATATAGTCATGAGATATAAATTTTATTGATATAAGTTAACGAAAGCGCGAATATTGCCGCATCGATTACAATTATATGTTTGTTAATTTTGGCAAATCAGCGCCCCAATTTTATATATAGCAAACTAGGTATTTGCAATCTTGACACAAACTTTAATTTATATATAACCAGTAAATTATTAATCATTTTATATTTCACTTCATCGCAACTCGAAGTCCTACAGGACAATTATGCAATCGAGACGAAAACTATAAGTGTTATCGGGGATGAGGTTATGCAATATTACAAGCGACTGAATTCAGTAGTTTCACAATTTACGGCAGTCTGCTAGGTTCATAAAATGATTGGATATTAAACATTAAGCTAAAAAGTGGTTCGATGCAGTCAAGTGACGCTGAATTTGACCAGATTTTTTGTTCCTAGTTCCTTCAAACCAGGGGAAGATGAAAACGCTAGAAACAATTGATACTCCGATAGGGAGCTACGCACCAGATTTTGAACTGCCTGGAATTGACGGGCAGGTACACCATCTCAGCCGCTACCTAGAAATGTTCCGTGCAGTCGGCGTCATTTCGATGTGCAACCACTGCCCTTACGTCGGAACGTACCTCGAACGATTGAAACGCATTCAAAAGGAATTTGCCCCTCAAGGCTTTACATTAATTGGTTTGAATGGCAGCGATGCCAATCAAGATTTAATGCAAAGCTTTGACAGCATGAAAGCATTTGCGTCGCAACACGGATTAAACTTTCCCTACCTATGGGATTCGACGCAAGATGTAACTCGCAGTTTTGGTGCGAGTATTACACCAATGGCTTTTTTAATTGATAAAAATGGAGTTGTGCGGTATAAAGGGCAAATTGACGATAACCCTCACAAATCAGAAGCAGTGCAAACAGAGTATTTGAGAAATGCGATCTTCTCACTATTAAGGTTCGAGGAAATAGCAATTACAGAAACCAAAGCCACTGGTACTGCTTTTATGTGGCGAAATTAGAAGGGGGTAGGGAATTAGGAGTTAGGAGTTAGGAGTTAATAAGTATTTTCTTCCTCTACTCCCTCTACTCCCGACTCCCGACTCCCGACTCCCGACTTCAAACTTGATTTGGTTGAAGTAGAGACAGATTGTCGCGGTACTGCTATCTTAAATTGGAGGAAATTGCAACTTTTTCATAATCGTTAAAACGTAACTTCATGGGTACACATTACCGACGGGTTTTACTTAAACTGAGCGGTGAAGCCTTAATGGGCAACATGGGCTATGGAATTGACCCCGAAGTGGTCAAGGAGATAGGACAAGAGATAGCAGAAGTAGTGGCCACAGGTGTTCAAATCGCTATTGTCGTCGGCGGTGGTAATATTTTTCGAGGCGTGAAAGCAGCGTCGGCCGGGATGGACAGGGCAACCGCTGACTATATCGGTATGATTGCTACAGTCATGAATGCTATGACCCTGCAAGACTCTTTAGAACGAATCGGCATTGAGACGCGGGTACAAACTGCGATCGACATGCAAGAGTTAGCTGAACCCTATATTCGTCGTCGAGCCATCCGTCATCTTGAAAAAGGACGGGTGGTTATTTTTGGTGCTGGTTCGGGTAATCCCTTCTTCACTACCGATACGGCTGCGGCTTTACGCGCTGCCGAAATCGAAGCCGAAGTAATTTTTAAAGCCACCAAAGTAGACGGTATCTATGACGCTGACCCGATGAAAGTGCCCGATGCCAGACGTTACAATACTTTAACCTATAGTCATGTTTTGGCAAAAGATTTACGAGTAATGGACAGTACCGCGATAGCCTTATGTAAGGAGAATAATATCCCGATTCTCGTCTTTGACCTAACTGTTAGGGGTAACATCTACCGCGCAGTTATGGGAGAATCGATCGGCACGCTTGTGGGAGGTTCTTGTGAAATTAGCTGATATTGAGAGTAATATGCAAAAGACCGTTGAAGCTACGCAACGGGATTTTAATACGATTCGTACTGGTCGCGCTAATGCGAGCATACTTGATAAGGTAATGGTGGAATACTACGGTACGCCTACACCTTTGAAATCATTGGCAAACATTTCTACACCAGATGCAACAACCATTTTGATTCAAACTTACGAAAAAGGCACCTTAAACCTAATCGAAAAGGCGATTTCGCTGTCGGATGTGGGTATGACACCCAGTAACGACGGTTCGGTGATTCGGCTCAATATTCAACCCTTGACGAGCGATCGCCGTAAAGAATTTGTCAAACTTGCCACCAAATACGCCGAAAGCAACCGCGTTGCAATTCGTAACATTCGCCGTGAAGCCGTCGATTCGATTAAAAAGCAGGAAAAAGCTGCGGAAATTTCCGAGGATGAATCCCGCGATTTACAGGATCAAGTCCAAAAACTTACCGACAAGTACACGAACAAAATCAACGAATTGCTGGCAGCAAAAGAAAAGGACATTACCACTGTTTAAATAAAAGGGACGAATCAGATATTGGGCATTGGCTATTGGGCATCGGGTAAATAATGAGCGAATTGTTTTACCCCCTTGTAAGGCAGTTGCTAGAACGCGAGCCAATAAAATGCTCCGCAACGCACTGCCTCCCCTTTTACCTAATTTTAAATGCATCAAAGAATACATTTAAATTATTCACGCCCATTCTGGGATAGACTCGCGTCAGCCTGCGGAAAATAACGCCAAAATAGCAACCAATGAACCGCTAAATCGGTTTTAAATATATAAATTTACGGATTATCGTGGGTCATCAAGAATAAGTATTTTAGTCATCTGAAGTATAAGCTGTAAGATTAATAACAGTAAATACTGAAATTACTTGCACGCTGTTTTGACAGTCTGTTTGTAAAGTCAACAAAGAAACTGGACAGTAGATATCAAGTTAGAAGCGAGATAGCTCTATGTACGATTGCATTATTGTTGGTGCGGGACCAGCTGGTGGAACAGCTGCATATCACTTGAGCAAGCGGGGACGCTCAGTATTAATTTTAGAAAAAGAATCCTTACCTCGTTATAAACCCTGCGGTGGTGGAGTGTCACCTGCGATCGCGCAATGGTTCGATTTTGACTTTAGCCCTGCAATTTCGGTTAAAGCCAATACCATCCGCTGTACTTGGAATATGTCCGACCCTGTTGAAGTCGAACTTCAAACCCCCGAACCAGTTTGGATGGTTCGACGCGATGTCTTTGACCATTTCTTGGTTCAGCAAGCACAAAAGCAAGGCGCTGAACTCCGCGACAATACGGAAGTAACAGGTGTCGAATTCAAAAGCGACCATTGGCAGGTGAATACCAGCAATGGATCCGTAACAGGTCGCTACATCATCGCTGCCGACGGAGCTAAAGGACCAATGGCAAAATGGCTGGGCTTCAAAGAGCGCAAACGCCGCCTTGCTGGGGCTTTAGAAGCTGAAGCAAAAGCTGAAGTCGCAAATACTAACATTATCGACTTTGAATTTGGCATGGTCAAAAATGGCTATGTTTGGAACTTTCCCAAGTCTGATGGTTACTCGATCGGTGTCGGTACTTTTGTTGGCGGCGAACCGCAAGATTTCAAAAAGATTTTGGATGAATACTCAAAGAGTTTTGGTGTAAATATTACTAGTTGTAAGCAGTACGGTCATGCACTTTGCTTGTGGAACGGCGAGCAAACTCTTCATACCCAAAATGCGGTTTTAGCAGGTGAAGCAGCTTGTATTGTAGACCCAATGACAGCAGAAGGAATTCGTCCCTCGATTTATACCGGTGTCAAAGCCTCAGAAGCGATTGATAAAGCTCTCGGTGGCGATATCAATGCTCTCAGAGACTATTCCAATACTATCAATGAAGAATGGGGTAGCGATATGTCATGGGCAGCAAAAATCG
>QQTW01003232.1_pt1 | contig 12002 bp, 16 predicted proteins | sample 1904831 | NCBI WGS metagenome assembly QQTW01 (sample SAMN09435610, study PRJNA476489) | Subsurface metagenome, whole genome shotgun sequencing project. | reverse complement strand
CTTCCTGTACTCCCAACCTCCACTTCCGAATCGACACCGCCCCGCTTTCCGGCCTCTTGGGTTACTCCGTGTTCGGCTTTGGAGATAGGGAGGGGTGGCCGACAGAGGAAGAAGGCTTCTGCTCGCAAGCGAGAGAAGCGGACAAGTGGCTGGCGCGGCTGACCGGCCGGAAGCGCGCATTTCCGCTGGGTATGGGAGATGCAAAAAGCGATGCAGCGCAGCGTTTGGAGGAGTGGAGGTTGGGAGTACAGGAAGTACTGCGGGATATCGCATCCGGAAGAGGTCTGGGTGAGGGTATTCCAGGCAGTGGGGCTGCTGTTGAAAGCGACGACGAAGACAAGGAAGATGCGGAAGAAGACGACGCAGAGGAGGGCACAGCGATTCGAAAGTCCCGAAAGCCCAAGAAGAGCGCACGCCTGGACGACCTCGAAGACCTCGGCCGCATGGTCCAGCAACCATCCTCCTCCAAATCTCCCGATGCTCTCGCCATAGACTTCACAACCTACAAACCCACTTCCGCCCCAACGATCGCAGCTCCCCTCAAAGAAATGGTCCCAACCACCTCCCCCACTTACGCCGCGCTCACGAAGCAAGGCTACACGATCGTCGGCTCCCACTCCGGCGTGAAGATCTGCCGGTGGACGAAATCCGCGCTGCGGGGCCGCGGCTCCTGCTACAAATACTCCTTCTACGGCATCGCCTCGCACCAATGCATGGAAACGACTCCCTCGCTCTCCTGCAGCAACAAATGCGTCTTCTGCTGGCGGCACGGCACGAACCCGGTGGGCACGACGTGGCGCTGGAAAGTCGACCCGCCGGCCGCCATCTTCGAGGGCGTGAAAGCAGGCCACTACCGCAAGATCAAGATGATGCGCGGCGTGCCCGGCGTGCGCGCCGAGCGCTTCCAGGAGGCGATGACGATCCGGCACTGTGCGCTGAGCCTCGTCGGCGAGCCGATTTTCTACCCGCACATCAACGAGTTCACGGCCATGCTGCACGCGGAGCGCATCTCGACCTTCCTCGTCTGCAACGCGCAGCACCCGGACCAGCTCGCGACGCTCAAGCCCGTCACGCAGCTCTACGTCTCCATCGACGCGTCGAACAAGGACGCCCTGCGCAAGATCGACAGGCCACTGCACCGCGACTTCTGGGAGCGCTTCCAGCGGTGCATGGACATCCTGCGCGAGAAGCGCAAGGAGATGCGCACTGTTTTCCGGCTCACCCTGGTGAGGGGCTTCAACATCGACGAGGAGGTCGCCGGCTACGCGGACCTCGTCGAGCGTGCGCTCCCCTGCTTCGTCGAGGTCAAGGGCGTCACCTTCTGCGGGACCTCGACGTCTGCGGCCGCGGGGCTGACGATGCAGAACGTGCCGTGGTGGCACGAGGTGCGGACGTTTGTGCTGGCGCTGAATGCGGAGCTCGAGAGGCGCGGGCTGAGGTATGGACTCGCGGCGGAGCATGAGCATAGCTGCTGCGCGCTTATTGGGAGTGAGGCGTTTAGGGATGAGCAGGGGAGGTGGTGCACGAGGATTGATTATGAGGAGTTCTTTCGGTGTCTCGAGAGTGGGAAGCCGTTTGGGCCTGAGGATTACAGGGGCGAGCCGACCCCGGAGTGGGCGCTGTGGGGGAATGGAGGCTTTGATCCGAGGGATGTGAGAGTTGATAGAAAGGGGAGGATCAAGGAGTGAGATGGACAGGGTTGGGCTCAGCGGCGAGCGGAAACATCCGAAGCAGAGTCGATTAGCGGCGTCCTTCAATCAAGCGCGTTCACTGAGCTATGTGTCGTGAAATCATGATGCTTGGTATTCTGGAAGGGCCGATCCGCTAAGCACGCATGTCATGTGAGCGTGTCTGTATTTTACATTGGAACCCATCTCCCCCAAAGATCCTTTTGCAGGCCATGCAGTCCCATTAGCTTAGCTGCGGGTTGAGAAGAAATCGGCCGATGAAGAGAAGAAGGTAGAAGAATGGAACGAGCAGAGCAGGGCGATAGGTCCGCGACGAAGGATAGGTCGTCCAGCAGAACAGGAGAAGAGAAGAAGCTGTCGATCAGATGTCCTGCCATCTACGAAGCTGCAGCCAAAGCCCAGAGAACCAGAGGTAAGACGGCATCTAGTTCCTGAAGTGGCGAGCATGGCGCTTGTGGTACTGAGTAACGTACTCGATCTCAGTGACAACGACGGTCTCGACGACTGTATGGTACCGAGCCCACGGGTTTTCGGTCACCGCAGGTGCGTTGGGTGCGACAGTCGACACCACCTTGACGGTGCTCACGGGCGCAGCCGCCTCTTCGGAAGACGGAGCAGCGTACGTGTACTCGGCAGAAGTCGGCTCAGGCGACGCAGCGGCCTCGCTCGAGTATTCAGGCGCCTCCACTGGCGACGATGCGGCCTTGGCAGACGACACCGGCGCCGGGTTGACAACAACGCTGGGGCCGGCGGCGGTTGGCGCGACACCGGCAACTTGGATGGTGGTGTGCTCGGGCGTCATGTCCTTGCCGGCGTTGGGAGGGCCGTTCCAGTTCTGGTTCGTGCACTGAGTGTTGAGGCTCTCGCAGTACTTGCCCCAGAGGTCGCAGCCCTTGCCGCCAGTGGGCGGGGCGGAGTCCCAGCAGACATCGGCTTGGTCCCAGCAGTTTTGGCCAGCCTGTTGGAAGAACCCATTAGCGAACTGCCAATCTTGTGCTTGGAATCGGACAGAGTCAACATACCTTCCAGCAGCCGTCTTGCGTGCTGTACGATGGTACCTCCTTGCCGCACCAGTTGCCATTCTCCATGATGCAGTCAGACGGGCGTTGACCTTCAATCTGGTCAGATGAGACGCTGGCAGACGAAGCGCCGTCGACAAGCGAGGCAACCGCAGGACCGGGAACAGGATACGGAAGCGCCAGCTGGTTGTCCCAGATGTTGAAGCTCACAGCCTTCTGGCCGTACTGGACGTAGCCCGGGATCGAGACCGTCTCGGCGGGAACCTTGGAGCCAGTGGAGTCGACGTAGAGCTGGGCGCAGCCGGTGTAGAACTGCGGGTCACCCTTGTCGGCAGCGTGGAGGGCTAGAAGCTCAGGACGGGCGAGGTAGTAGCCGCCCTGGAGACCGGCAGGAAGCTTCACGGACAGGCGGCCGTTAGTTTCGGTAATCAGCCGCTCGGTGCACCACTGGTTCTTGGACTCGTTGTAGCCCTCGTCCCAGATCTTGAACCAGCCATCGCCGGTAGCTAGAGGTCTGTGTCAGCACGCGCGTCGATACACCTAGGTAGAGTTCCTTTCTTACCGGCATCGTCAACAGCAGAGCTAACCTTCTTGAGGTACATGGCGCAAGGGCCCTTGTGGGATATGTCAAGCATGCCCTTGGTTGCATCGTTGGCCCAGGCGCGGAACTCGAAGGTCAGGGTGGAGTCTCCGTTGGCCTTGCACACGCGGGCAACACCCTGCTTGCCGTTGACACCACAGGCCATATCCTCGCTGGTAATACTAGCAATGGGGAACGTGGCCTGTGCAGGGTCCTGGTTCATGCGAACGCAAGTTGCGTCACCCTTGAAGTCCCTTGTCAGCCTTCATCGCACACGAGAGAAACTCAAGATAGATCTACCTGGTCAAGACCGTCGACGTAGAAGTTGGAGAACATGGTGTGAGCATTTGCGGAGCCCGCAGCGACCAGGACAGCGGCAACAGCCTGAGACTTGGAGAACTTCATGATGAATATGGCGATGGAGTGTCGGATAATGCGAGGACAGTGAGGGATTGATCAGCTTTTCTCTTCGTAATGTACTGAGGACTTGATCAACAAGCCGGGGTCTCGTGATGAGGAAGTGCGATAGTTCGGTATGCACAGTCAAATGAATGTAGTTGAGACGTCAAGTCTGGAGGTCGGCGTGTTCGAAAGACGGTCTCAAGGCTTGAGAGAGTGGACGAGTTTGAATGAGGCGCTGAAACCGTGGGAATCAATCCGTGATGTGGCTAGGCACAATGGTGACAACGGCGACAAGGGTCGAGGGCAGCGACACAAAGAAACTCTGGAAAGTGAGCGTGAGGCGTCTTGTAAGGACTGTGTGTGAAGAGATTTGAGGTCAAGAAACAAAGAAGCAGCAGGGACTTAAAGGGTCGAATGTAAATGAAGCGGATGTTCAGTGGCCTTAGGCGACCAGAGCCGTCAGGCGGGTAATTTCATGCATGGCCAAAACATTAAGGGGATGTCCTAGCGCCCGTCGAAACCCGGGCAGACGTCAGGAACCATCGGCAGATCGTGTGCACGTTTGCTGTCGAAAACCCCGACCTGAGTCAAGACGGCGTGCGCGGTTGTCGAAGCTTCATGACAACACGGACGGCTCGACTTTAGTGCTCCTGTCAGCCAATGGAGATGCGCCCTCTTGCCCTCCGCGCGACGTGAAACGCCGGCCGCACAAGAACCACGCAGCTTGTCCCCGCAGCCGCAGTGGAAGCGCCACCCCCCTGGATCTAAAACTCGAAACGCGGTGCTACAACCGCCATGGCGTTTGCGGCGGGGCCGTCATCATCTGCCTCGAGGCAAACAAAACGCCCGCGACTCACTCTCACACTCCCGGCGGCATCTTCAACTACAGACAAAGGTCCGCTACGGGATGGTGGTACGCCAGAGGGAGCTGATGCCCGAATCCGACGGCAACAGCAGAGACCTCCTCAGCCTCATCGCATCAGGAAATTGGGGCCTCGCCAACCGACACTGCACCCGAGCAGCCGCCGCGCCGCCGCATCGTCAAGCTCAGCCCGTTCGTTTCACGGCCTCTGCTGCTCACGCTTGCTGACATTCAGGGCCCCTGCAACTGCAGATTCCGAACCCGTTCTTATCCTCGGCTGGCAGCGTGCGCTGAAGCCGCCGGAGAGCACAGAAGCGAGGGGAGGTGTCAGGGTGTCAGCCCAGTTCGGGACCCTTTGTGCCACGTCAGGACGACTACCTTGGCGAGTTCCTGCAGCGTGCATGCATGGACGAAATGACGCACATCCCAGCTTCGGCATCTCAAATGGAAATGTATCTGGCCGGGGTTGCAAACCGTACGGCGTTGCAGCCAGGCGAGTACGTCGACGGCTTCTCTTGAACAGCCGGCATAAGAATGCTGGCAATCCAGGCCTTACTCCAGCGGTCTAATGCTTCCAACACCATCAGCCTGCCCAACTTAGATGCTCCGAACTAAGACTGGTGCCACTATTACCACGCGATTGTAGCACCTTACTTCTACTGTTTGCTCCTCCCACCAAGACAGCTCGCGTGTCCTGTGCCTTGCACCAGTCTCGTCCCATGATACTTTCACTCGCGTTCCCGCCGCAGCTAGACCCGCTCCTGCACATCAAGTCTTCTGAGACATTGACGCTCTAGGACTGTCTATTCGACGTCGGCAGTCGACTGCGATAGCGCCGATGGAAGCGCCGACGCACAACTTACAAGACCAACGCAGAGCTAACGCAGAGGTCACATGGCCTCGGGGTGTCAAACCTCTGTGCGCCTTCCATATCGCAGCCGGCCTCGACATTGTACCTCCAAGGTGATCAAGCAGTCGTGGAGATTTCCAAGTCAAACCCCCGTCGACGAGCTTGGGAAAGGCGTGTTTCGTCGATTTGACGGCGTGCCTTACTCTTGCCGCTGAACAGTCCTCGGTCTTGGCAAGAGAAACATCAAAGAACCTTTACCTCAACACCGCGTGGCTAGGTAGGAATGCGCTTCAAGTGACTAGTTAGTATTACTCTTGCGTACCGTAAGATCAATACTAACTATAATCTCCGACTATCATCGCGTATTATAGTGTGTGGTGGGGCTTTCCGGCGGCAAGAATAGCTCAGACGTGTGTTGAGCAGCTGTAGATCCCAGACTCTAACTATCTTCGCGTACCGTAGTGTGTGGTGTGACTTCCCGGCGGCAAGAGTAGCTCAGACGTGTGTTCGGCAGCGGTGGATGCCAGACTCCAGAGAGTGGAGTCGTCGATCACTTTTCCACCTGCAGCAGGCATGTGCTGAACCACCGTCTCCCTCTCCGCTTTCCTAAGAAAATTCTTGATTAACGCCGCAAAGTCGTCGCATACTTTCCTTCTCCTAGCCAATTCCTCTGTTGGTTGCGGCTGGTTGCTGTGCGGGTTTGATCGCGTTTGGTAGACTGGCTCGAGGACCTGGACGCCGTAGACTGATCGGAGAGGAAGCTTACGGATCTTGATGCCGACTGCTTCGGAGAAGAAAACGCCATCGGGTTTTTGGTCCAGGCGGCAGTAGAGCATGTTGGTGCTTTCTCTGTAGTCTATGCCGTTCGACTCCAGTCCGCGTTCCAGAGCGTCCACCAGCCAGATTGCGTCGTGCCTTGTGCTGTAATCGAGCTTCTTTGATTGGCCGATACCAATAGTCGGGAGGTTCTTCGGTTCTATCGCTAGCTTCGGACTTTGAGGTCCACTGAATCTTTGATGGAGCGTAATGGCCGCCATGGTGTTGAAGAAAGGGTCCCACTTTATGGGCCAGGAGGACTGCGCTATGAGGGGCTGTTCGAGGAAACCTTCTGCGACCTGGACGCTGATGGCTGGTCGTCTGGACGTGTACGGGGTGGCGTAGCCTTGCTGGGTCCGCTCGAGCGTCGAGACAACCAGATTGGCCTTCGCCGTATTGGAAGTGGTAGAGAATATGGTCGACACATCGTTGTTGTACCTGCTGAAGGAATGATGGAGCGTAGCAAGTCCCTTCAGGGAGGCATTCAGGTTTTGCAGTTCCCACAAGACGTGAGGAGTCGGCTCCTTGGTAATGCCAATCGTGCAGATGTAGCCGTCCAGCGCAACAGCCCAGGCGAGAGCGGCGTTCGCGTATTCACCCAGGAAGAGACAACTGTCACCAAGCCAGCGGGCTGCTGCGAGGTCTCCATCATCCAGGCTTTGGCCGTTGACGTAAGGCCCTCTCAGGACTGATTCGAACAGATGCTTTGCCTTGACAAAGTCTCCCTGATAACTGGCGCATATGCCGAGGAGATGGCGTAGTACCCTGATATCAGGCGCGCATGGAATCCCTTTCACATTGACAGATTCACCGGCTTCCACAGCCTCAATCTGCTGATGCAGATACCCCTCGGCGTCTTTCCATACTCGGTTGTTCCAGTGATGCTCGATGCGTTGGGCGGTCCAGATGATGTTTGAGTCTTCTGACGATTTGACTGGTGCTGAATTGGACCGTATCAAAGGATCCGAGAAGTTCTGACCAGCTGACGAATGCTGAGGTGTTAGACTCGCAGCGGCTCTATATGATTGTTGCGGGAGCATCGGTAATAAATGCGCCTGTGGAACAGATTGAGTTCGTGGAGTCGTATTGGTGAACGGCTGTGGTACAGAAGGTGAGTTGGAAGCTACTGGCTTCCGAGCCATGTGCTTTGAAGGCTCAGCGGCGAGCTCGAAGGGGACCTCATTCCAGCTGTCCACCACGGTAGCGCAGGATGTATTCCTGGACGGTATCGGCGAAGCGTATAAGCTATCGTCATCATCCCCTTCAGGTGCTTTCTCTTGGAGCATCCCGTCATTGATGGCTTTAACGAACCAGTCAAGTATGAAGGAGCGGTATTCGTCTGCCATGGTCGATGTGATGCCCAGATCTTCGAGGTCGCGAATAATCTGCGGCCACGCAGTATCTTCATCGCTATCCTCCGTCGACGCCCATGAGACCACCGAGCTTGCCTCGCGATGGCCGCCGCGGATATCAGCGGCCAGCTGGACCAATGCTTTCTCGATGCGAAGCTGAGACGAGTGTATAAGGCTGTTGTAAAAGGCACAGAGCATGGTCACGTTGGAGGTCAACCTCGCGCGGATGTCTCTGCCGCCTTGCTGGTCCCAATTGAGTCTATCCCAGGTCTTCTTGCTCTTCGACGACAAGCTGTTGTATTTGTTGACGAGTGCCTCGAGATCCGTCAACACCTCTCTGCAGCCTTGCCCTCGCTCTAGCAGCTCCTCTTCCCTCTTTGGCTCCAGCTTCTGCTTCTTGAGCACATCGCCAAGGTCTCGCAGAGTATTCTCGAGGGTTTGACACTCGCTGGCAAGGTTCCTGTATTCGCCACAGCAATCACGACCTATACAAAACTGTTAGGCAAACGTCCCAACCCCACAACAGAGTCGCTGCACCAAAACTCACATTTGCGATACACAGCCAACGCCATCTCACCAAGCTTGACAATGTCGCCGATGTTCACTGGCAAAGCCATGTTTGCTGCTGCCGGCCTGCCAAAGAGCGCGAAGACTGCGTATGCTGTTCGCACTCGAGTGGAAAGTCATAGCGGACAAGGCTCTGGACGATTGACGACCTATGTTTAGACATCGTTTTGAGCAACGGCTGGACGGGCAGGGCTTCGAATCCTTTGACCTTGTTTACTTGCGGCTGCGGCGGAGTCCAGCAAGCCTCATTGGCCGGATGCGTGCCTGCTTTCTTGACTCGAAGCTGAGATCCCAACAGCACGCCGATATCCTTTCGAAGCTTAGTCGACGGGACTCACACCTAGCTTCGATCACTTAATGCGGTTCGGTCAGTTAAAGCTTATATTCAGCAATTATAAGGTCTTGAGTTTTTAAAAATTTGATAACCTTGATGGCCGATCCCGCCCCTAAACTACTTACGGTTGCTGATGCTATGTTCCACTGTAGCCGGCGACGCAACGTGAAGGAATTCACGGCTTCTTAAATACGATGGATTCAGATATCCTTCACCGGCATGTGACTACTCAATAATCTGAAGCATCACCACGTGATCTCCTGAATTGACGACCTCCAGAAACCTCTTCACCCTTCACTCGGCGCTTTGCAGCCTTAAGCTAGTAGCGACAGTCCAGGAGTTCGAGCGTAAGCGTCGTTGTAAGAGCATGAGTTCTTGCCCACTCCTTCTCTCCAGAAGTTTTTTCCTCTTTGGCAGCTTCACTAATCACGCGTCGGTCAAAGAAACGGTTCTACGAGAGCACAGCATGACACCTCTAGAAGAAGCGAACCTTCCGAGCTTTCCATTTCTGGGCCTGCCAGTTGAGACAAGACGTATGGTGTACGACATCTTGCTGGAAGGGGTGCCTACAGGGTTTGCCTACATGCCAAAAGTAAGTCTGAGCAATCCGGGTTTGATCTCGTCTGCACTGCTATTTCACGCTGAGTGACGGAGTGACGTTGGGCCACAGTTGTTCCCAACCGCTGAACGGTCTTGCTAGGACCGCAAAGAGACGCAACTGCGCGACCTGAAGCGCTGCCATCAAGTCCTCCTCACCAACCGCCAAGTTGGCTACGAATATGTGGAGGCCCTGGTAGAACGATCAAACTTCTTCTTCTATGCAGATCTCTACAGCCTAGAAGATTCTCGGTTCCGGAACCCTCCCCGTGGTCTACTTCAGCACATTCGCCAATGCAAAATCTTCGTGGAGCTCCACAACGGAACATATGGGAAACGTAGGGGGTTCTACAAGCGACTAATGGATTTTATTAGGTCCTTGCAGCGGCTGAAGGCGATCGACGTGACCGTGACCCGGGATCAAGATTATCGGTATCCCAGAGAGGTACAACTAACCGGCGAACTGCTGGAGACGATAAAGGCCGCACCTTTGGTAGAGTCCATCGCGTTTACAGTCGGCGCTGCTGTGACTAAGATCAAGAAGCGTGATGGACAGTGGGTGAATGTGAGGATCGAACCGAGGCATGAGCATACCTTCAACGGGTTTAAAGCAACACAATCGCATTCTCTGTGAACAAGCACCCGATGTATCTATTGACTCCCCAACAGCATGTCTCCCCTTTGGGAACCGCAACAAAGACGGTATCATCTACCATTGCGAAAATCAACGCCGGCTTCCGCGCGCTGGGCTTCTGCTTTTTCATCTCCATCACCTCTGCCCTCGCTTTCCATGTCCTGCATGCCAGCTGCCCGACGTCTCCATACTGGATCCCGGACCCACGCTTCCCAGTGTACTTGGAGAACATGCACTGGGCGAAACACGGCAGTGATGCCGAGAGCTTTGACGAGGAGGGCAGGTTTAACGAGGGGAAGTTCGAACATATCGTTGAAAAGTATGACAGGAATCAGAAGGAAGGACTGTACTTCAGTGAGATCGTGGACGCGTGGCGCAGCAACAGGAACGTGTTTAATTTCGTGGGATGGGCCTTCCAGGTCTTCTTGTTGAGCCATCTGTGGATTCTGGCTGCGGATGAGGCAGGCGTGCTGCACAAATCGGACGCAAGGCGGCAGTACGACGGGAGCTTGGATTATGACATCAGGGAAAGGCGGAAGATGGGAGAGCGTCTGCCTTGGTGGAGGGTGGTGCTGTTTCCGTGTCCTCTAAACCTCAACTCGTGGTTCCGATTCAGAGTAACAGCCTGGTATTTCGATTCCCACATGCACCCACTGTCCTTCGCGCTTCTTCAGTCTTTGAAAACGATAGCCGGGTGCGTTTAGACCGCTCATTATCCATGTGATGGATGTCATAGTTGGCTTGCTCTTCAGGTACTCGAACAGACGGACGCTACCTAGTCCTCCAGCCCACGGGGTAGTAATGTTGATCGTTCTCAACTTCGCCATGCGCTGTAAGAAGAGCGTCATGGGCTCCTCGAAATATTCGCGGGAACGCTCCCGCAAACTGGATGTCTCGTCGTACGCGTCGACGTATATCTTGCACTGACGAATATTGTGCAGCAGGTGGGCTGGAAGGTTCCAGAGCGGCGAAACATTGGCGTCAAAATACTCAAAGTAGAAGAAGAAGTTTGATCGCTCAAAGAAGGCCTGCGCGTATTCATAGCTGATTTGAGAGTTTGATAGAAGTAGCTGATGAGAGCGTTTGAGGTTGTACGTCCGCGGCTCGGAAAAATCCTAGCACGTAGGAGGTGTTAGTGTGCGAAGCAGTGTTGTAAGATTATAGTCGACGGTGATCGTTCAAACCGACAATCGTCTATTTCGAAGAAGGACACTTACCTTTGGTGTGTATGCATAACCCGTGGGTATATCCTCAAGCAGCAGCTCATAGATGATGCGCCTTACTTCGGTCGGCAGATCAAGGAACGAAATTCGCCCTGTGTTGATGGTCCCTTGTGTTTGAGAAGCCATTGTGCGCTGTAGACGAACAGTTGCCTTCACCGACGAGGTGATCGTTGGAGTAAATGTCCGCAAGAAAACGTGCTCTTGCAAGCACACTCACGCTGTAACTCTTCAAACTTGGACCGTGAAAGGCTATACCCACTAGCTCAAGGCTGCAACCTTGGAAAGCGCTCAAGGCTGCAGAGCGCTGACGGAAAACATGAAGCGGTCCGGGGGCTGTGGCGCGCCTTGTTCCCACACGGAATCACGTGCCTATAGGGCTGGGAGCCTCGGTCTCTACGACACCATGTCCCCAGCACCCGTAACATCAAGCAGTCCAGTCCACAAGACCCCCGCTGCAGAATTCGTACTTGTAACCAAGAGAGTGTGGAGGGCTGGGCAGATGCACCCATCAAGGCTCCAGGGTCCTCCCAAGTCGAGAACTCGTAGCTGCTCCACATTTATCTCAGCTTGCGGCTCAGACTCTGCAAATGAGACAAGGATGCCCTTCTAGGCTTAGTTGTGGCTTAACTAGTAGGGGTTAGGCTCTTGTCTCATTTGCCGTCTGAGGGCCCTCTAGTGCACGGTTATTAGCAGCTCGACTCGCGATCACGACTTAAAAATCACGTCGAAGCAAAGTATACCTCCAGCTTAAGAGTACCTTTATTAAGGATATCATAAGCTGGTGCCTATAGGGTATATCTAGCGTCCCCTAGCTTTTTAGAGTGTTACCTCTTAAGATAGTGGTGTAGAAGGTACCGCCGTGATACTCACACTGGAGGCCGAGTTGATTCGAGAATTTTACCACTTTTCGCGCACAACACTTCTCTACCATTCTTCCACCTTTTGAGATTTTCTTTGCAGATTTTGGGAGATACTATATATGAGATATATGTCGCATCCCCCAGATTTTGGAAAGAAAATCTTAAAGGATAAAAAAGTAAAAAAAATATGAATTGAGCTCCATATAAATGATCACTAG